>Ga0164243_10009657_pt1 | contig 14004 bp, 12 predicted proteins | sample OricompcompostOP_FD_108781 | JGI IMG/M metagenome (GOLD analysis project Ga0164243, IMG submission 108781) | Organic Plus compost microbial communities from Emeryville, California, USA - Original compost - Organic plus compost (OP) | ecosystem: Engineered > Solid waste > Mixed feedstock >... | reverse complement strand
TATCTTCCACGAGTTTTCGGCCGTTCCTGCCCATTTCTTCTAATTCTGACCGATCTTTCGTCATTAAATTCGATAATGAGGTCCAAAGAGGATCAATGCCGATATCAATCCACTCTCCGGCATTGTATTCTTCTAACTCTCTCCAAGGAGCTCCTTTGGTAGTAATGACTGGAGTACCACAAGCTAATGCTTCCGCTATTACAACACCAAAATTTTCACTATGTGTGGGAAGAACAAAAAGATCCGCATTCTGATACGCCTTAACTTTATCATCTCCAAATTTCGGACCTAAAATCATAATTTCTTTTTGCAGACCTTTTGATGCAATAAGATTACGTAAAGAGTCTATATAGTCCGACGAACCATTTCCAACAATTTCTACTTTCCAAGTACTTCTAATACTATTAGAAAGTCTACACCAAGCTTCAATTAGGATTTCAATTCCTTTTTTTTTATGAATTCTAGACAAAAAAAGAATGGTCCTGTTGGTCTGCTGCTCATACTCTTTTAAAGGAAATTTATCGATATCCACCCCATTAGGAATAACTGCCACGGGGTTTGTATACCCCAATTTTCGAATATTTTCTAATTCTGATTGCGCAGTTGCATGAAGACAGTTTGCGGAACTCAGATCTTTCTGCTGGTACAACAATAACGCTATCTTTTTCTTTAATTTAGACTGCTGCATTGACCAAGGCTCAAGCATTCCTCTCACAGAAATTATATAGGGAATATGATTTTTTCGGGCAAAATAAGCCATTTGATGAACAGGAATTTCCCAAATACCATGTCCGTGTAAAATGTTAGCCTTTATCTTTGCTAAATGAAGCTTCAATTCTTTCGAATATCTAAATGAAGAATATGAAAAAAAATAGTATTTACCCTTCTCCTTTATAGAGGGCTCTTTATAAATTGGGTCTTCAGTCTTAAGACTAAACAAATCAACTTCCTCCAGTTCCTCTATACTCTGTAGTGCATTAATTAAATGAGTACTGCTTCTAGCAGGGCCTCCCGTTGATTTATCGATTGACGCAATACAATGAATAATCTTCATACAAAATCAATATAAATTTGAATAGACTTTACTATACTGTTCGGCAATATACTTTGCCTCGAATCGCCTCGCGTTTAGAACGCCCTTACCAATCAATTCTATTCTATAGGTGTCTAAATTAATTAATTTATTAAATCCTTCTTTGATAGACTCAACATTTTCTGGATTAACAAAATGAGCCCCCTCGCCTGAAATCTCGATTATAGGTTCAATAGCAGAGGTCAAAACTGCCCTACCCACAGCCTGCCCCTCAATTACAGGCATTCCAAATCCTTCAAATATAGAAGGAAAGCTTACAATATCGCTTTGTATATACTCTTCATAGATCTCCTGATCGGTTAAATTACTTGCACAAGAATAATCTATTTTATAAAAATTTAATAGCTCCAATTGTTTCTCATTTAATTTGCCAATAATCTTTAAATGGCAAGAAATTCCGTTTAGCGCTACAATTACCCGATTTAAATTTTTATTCCACCCCGTTCCTATCTGCAATATCCTTGGACACACAGCATTAAAAGCATTGGGTTGGTAAATAAAATTATCGTCAATTGGATTGTGAATTACTAAAATTTTATCACAATCTACTTGCGCTAGCACGTCATTTTTAGTTTGCTCTGATATACAAACCACCTGATCCGATAGTTTTATTGGTAAATAGAACCAGAAAAACCATTTAATAAACCTCTCAACTTTATTTTTTGCATTCTTTAAGACAACGATATCATGTATTGTTAATACACTTTTACATCCAATCAAAGCCAGCATACAGTAATGTATATCTCCGGTTACATGATTAACAGCATTTTTATCTCGATGCTTCCATACATACAATAAATTTTTTATGATATCTATTGGGTTGGCAGTTCGACCTGGGACATAAACATTCTCCACTCGATAATCTCTTGCTATGTTATCTCGAATCGGTATAAAAACCTTATTGATACTATATCCTAGAGAACGATTTCTATTAAAAAAAACAACTTTACATTTTTTTGAGCTCATTGCGTTTATATTTAAGAACAAAATATAACATGAAAAACAAGGCCGAAAATGAAGCACCTCGTATTATAAGTTCAGTATTGAAATTTACTACAATAATAAATAGGAAGATAAACATGCTGATATTATAAAATGGCCAAAGGCTTCGAACTAATTGATACAATATCAATAAAAACATTAGCAGACCAACGATACCATGCTCAAACAAAAAAGATAAATATGCATTGTGAGGTGACGCAACTATATTAATTTCGGTATCTTTAAACCTATTAAAGTAAGGTGTGTTTCCTCCTCCTATTCCGGTAAGCAAAATTTCAGGATTACTTTTTATTTTATCAAAAACTACCATCCAACGTTCTTCTCGTCCACTTGTAATATCACCTTTGGAATAATCCATAGCATTTTGATTTCGTTTCTCAATTGTTTCCATTATTTTAAACCTCTGGTTTAAAACAGGAAACAACACCAGCAATGTAAATGTTATCAACATCTGGTATTTGAAACTAAAAACGATTAATGCAGTCAAAAGGCTAGCTATAACTAATATTATTAGTGCACTTCTGGTTCCTGTTAAGAAAACACTAACAAACAAAAGTAACAATAGAGCCACACGAATCTTAAAAGATTTAACAATTAAATTTAGAATTGCATATAATACCAATAAAACAGGAGCAGTAAAAGTAGCCGCTCCAGCAGTAGTGGCGACCCTCTCATATTCACCTATAAGAGTATTGTTTACAGAATTAAATTTCATTATGCCTAAAGAAGCTAAAATAACTTGGAAACTTATAAAAAAAAACGTAATCATTGAAAAGTCTCGAAGAATTGCTATTTTATCGTCGTCTAATTTTATTGTTGAAAGAAAAATAAATGGATAAATAAACTGAATACCAATAAAAAATCTAGATAAAATATAGTTCTCCGCTACTATAGAAGTGAATAGAGTAAATACGACAAAGGCCGAACAGAAAAGATTCAGCTTATTAAGTCTAACCGAATGAATCGACCATAAAAATAAAGGAATAAAAATTATACTTAATATTACTAAAGAAATACCAAAAAAATCAAAAGCAAATGCTGTCTTGATTGAATTAGGCAAACATAAAATAAAAAAAACGATAAGAACTGCCAAAATAAACGATAAATTCCTTCTTTTAAAGTAGTACATCATAATAACCTCAATTTATCATTCAACTCAATTTGACTTTTGTCAAATCTGTACACAAATATTAAACTTCTGGCAAAAACAAATAAATTTACTGCTGAATTCACCAATACAATTTGAATAATCTCTTCCATTAATACTATATAGGAAAGTAAAAAAAGATTAAAAATCTCTATCAAAAAAAACAACAAGATTAATTTTTTTACCTCTTCCCCTTTAGCCACTGAAATCAGCAATTTCGTTCTCTTATTATGCTTCTTAAAAGGCAAAAAGAACTCTAGTAAAGAGTCTAACGCCTTCTCATAAAATACATTTGTCTGTCGCCAATTATTCACATAAAAAGCATCAAAAATAGAGATAGCCTTCACTAAATCTATATAATATGACCGATTATTTAATGACTGATTCATTTACGTCTTTTGATAACATATCGAAAAATATCGACTATAGAAACTCTTTTTAACAAAATAAAAAAGTCGATTATAAACTTTGTATAACTCGCATGTCTTATTTGGAACCAATGTGCTACCGAAGATTGCGCATACATCTCTTTATTATACTGTTTCAGATAATCATAAAGTTCAAATGAAACCAATAGACGACTTTTAAGATTTTCATATTTATATGAAGTGACTAACGAGTTTGTTCGATGGGTAAGGCAATAAATGATTTTTGAATTATAAAATATCCTATCAGTTTTCGTTGCAATCTTGACCCCAAACATTGTATCATTTGAAGCTGGAACTTCATCAAATCGTATTGAAAATTTATCTATAAATGATTTCCTAATTAATTTACAAGACGGATATAAAAACTTGTAACGTATTAGACATTTTGCTTCTTCATCACCACTAGATGCTGACTTTAACAATTCCACAACACCATCTCCACGCTTAGCTGGAGACAAAGTATCAGAATAAACACTATCCATTCCAAAAAACACCAAATCATACTCTTTATCAAAAAAAGGTTTCACATCCTCATACATATTACCATGATAAAAATCATCAGAATCCGCAAACATAACCCAATCACCTGACGCATACTCTAACCCTTTATTTCTAGCCCCACCAGCAGTTAAGGACTTATCAGAAAAAAAAACTTTAGTATTCCCCCGCTGAATTCCAGGAAAATTTTCTTTTTGAATAGAAGTACTATTATCATCTACTATGATTACTTCCAAATCCTCTCTTTGCGGTATAGACTGTAAGCACCGTTCCAATAAATCTGGAATGTCCTTATGTGGTATAATTATAGATAGCTTAATACTCATCTTACTCCTATTATCTATATCATTAAAATTTACAAAATTATCTTCGGCAAATCTATTACTATTTATCTACGCGCCTCCTTACCAAAAACTATCAATAAAAGCATTTCGTGAACTACAACAAAAAAAAGCCAAAACTCAACAAGAGCAACTTTCCACTTTTCTATACCGCTTACTTTACTTGTAGCAAATATTGCTTTAACATTCTTTAAGGTGACATTTTTGAACACTCGTAAAAGTTGAACCGCTTCTCCCAATATTTTTCTATACCAAGTACTATAGTCCTTAACTTTACCACCAAAAACTCGCCTCCTTTTGTTAGACAATTCTTTTAAAGATCTTCTCGCAGGGTGTAACACTAAAACATCGTCCGCGTATAAAATATTATACTTTTGATTAGTCGCTCTCTTATTCCATCCATAATCTTCCCCTGATTTTCTATCACTATTAAATAGGCCGACTTTCTCAAAAAGTATTTTTCGCACGAAAAGATTCGCCGTTATTGACGTCTTTTCTTCTTCAACATATCGCTTTTGTGGAAATGCAAATATAATTTCATAAAGCTCGGCTAAAGTTTTAGCTTTTTCGTTTTTACAGAATACATCAACTCTACCTCCAATCCTATCTATATCTCTATTAACGAAATATTGCACGGCATTTGTCAACCAATCCTTGTCTGGTATACAATCGGAATCAGTGAATGCTAAGATGTCTCCTTTTGACATTCCTATAGCCGTATTTCTAGCACTATATGATCCAGCTTTCTTTTCTGTCGCAATTGTACAATTACTCCAAATATTGAAATTATCAGGAACATTATTTAATGGATCGTTGTTAATTACAATAATTTCGAAATAATCACGCGCATATGATTGATTAGCTAATGCGTTCAGACAAACCGCGAGTCTATCCCAGTCTTTATAAGTGGGTATAATAACCGAAACTAATGGTGGTTTTTCTTCTTTCATTCTTTTTTTCGTTAACTACATCCGTATAACTTCCATTAAATATGAAAACCTATTAATCCTCCATTAGATTAAACACCTTTCGCCACATTTCTCTAGAAAGTTCCTTTTGTTTTTCTGATGCATTTCTCAGCTTATCAATAATTTCCTCAGATGTATCTTTATCAGTAATTAATCCAAGCTTTTCAGAAACTATTTTTTCATTTAAACCCTCAATTTTTATTAAGCCTTCCTTATAATCGTAATCTTCCATCAGAGCCTCATATTTATGACTCCATCCGATACACAAACACGGGGTCGCTTGGGATAGAGCACTTACCAACCCATGAAATCTAGAAGTAACTACTCCCCTACAAGAGCCAATTATTCCTTTTACAGAAATGGGATTATCCTCTTTAATAATTTTAATATTTTTCTGATATAGAGTGTTGACTTCTTGCACCAAAAGCAAATCCCTCCCCCCCCCTTCATGAACTAAAAAAAATGGGTTTAAATTCCTTTCTTGAACTTTATCAACAAGGATATTAAGAACCTCTACATACTGTTCTCTAGTCATTACTTTCGATTCAATTAGCTTGCTATTGGGTATAATAGCGACATTATAAGCCTCATTGTCAAAAGAATCAGGCTTACTCGCATAAACAAGATTTGTAAAATCAGGCTTTAAATCAATATTCCCCAGATTAGCATCATCAAGAGCTTTTATATAGTTGAAAGAATAAGGGTCTCTTGCAAATATTAAATTTGAATTCCTAACTATATTTTTCATTTTCCTTATCAAAGCGCTGTCCGTGAATGGTCCTAATGCTTGCGGTAAAAGCACCATTTTCACACCTCTTTTTTTCCAACTTTCGACGTGATTGGCAAACCGAGCCCCAGCCTTATTACTTCCCCAAAAATCACCGAACGCAAATCCTGAGCCATCTAAAACAACATCAATTTCATTCTCAGAAATAAAAAAGAATTTTCTTCTAATCCCTTTTGGAAGTAAATTTAAAATAGGCTCCATATTTAAACGATATTTCTTTATATTCGTTTTAGTATAAATACCATGTTCTAACTGCTTTTTTCTTGGTGCGCGATGGGTATGTTCCATCACAAATATTGTATCAGGGAATTTCTTTTTGACTTGTTCTAAAATCGCATAAAGCATAAGCTCTGCTCCTTTATTAACAAACTCTACCCCCCTTAATTCAACAACTTTTATATTTTTCTTCATGCTATAATTCACGTTAGTTATATCTTCTAATTTCGTTTAAGCTTCTTTTTTCAGAATATGCCACCATCCCATTGGAATCAGGGAAGCCTATTGCCATACACATTATTGGCCTTTGACTAGGTTGTAGTTTAAGCACCTTGTCCATTCTATCTTCCAAATGTTCAATATCTGGCCAGTTAATTGGACAAGAACTAAGGCCTAAAGTCTCTAAAGCAAACATCAATGACATATTTGCTAGGGATGCATCGATATAAATGACATGTCTGTCCCTCTCATCAAAATACGCATCCAAATTCCCTACCGCCACGATCAACATAGGTACATTGTGTTGATAGCCTTTAATACCCATTGGGATATTGACTACCTCTTCCAACATTTTAGGATCATCAATAATTCTATATTCAAAAGGTTGCCTATTACATGCTGAAGGAGATTGATTAGCAGCTGCGATAGCTTTATCGATCAAATCATGAGGCACTTTTTTATCCAAAAACCATCTTACAGATCGTCTATATTTGGTTAGCTGATAAAAATCCTCAAATGATATATTTGGTTTGTTAGCCTCATGTCTATAATAGGGCACTGATTTTGCAACACAGTTTTGTGGCCCCTCCTGAACAATTTTCCTAAAGACCTCACGCTGTTGATCTAGAATAGGATGGTTCCCAGTAACGTTAAAATATTCTTGTAATATGTCAAAGGACCATTTCAACTGGCTGCCTTCAATACACGCATCAGGATTATATATAGATGCAAACTGGTCAACCGTTTCTTTGATAAAGTCTAGTGCAAAAACGTTTCTGCGAGGCTTCATCAAAAGCCCCTTTTCTAACCGATGCGTGTTCCGAATTAGAGTAAAAAGACTAACTTTCTCTCGCTTACTTTCACGTATATGTTTCACTTTACCCGCCAATACCGCATGATGCTCTCTGCGAAACTTACTACTAAATAGTAGATAATAGAGTGAAGAAGCTCTCCGTGACCAAACAAAATAGGGGGGTAATTTTGTATTAACTACCTCTTTATAAATATGTACAACTTTCTTAAATAGATTAATCATATTATTATCTTAAATAATTTTCTTGTTATTTCTTTGAAAATTCTTTTCTCCGACCTATCTAATCCATATAATACCAAACTACCTACATAAATCAATATAGAGGAAATGATGCAGACCAAAAAACCTGTTATACCCTCAGGTAATTTTTCTCCGATAATAATTAGGAAGATAGCGGCTGGGAGCAAAGTCAAAACGCTTCGGAGTATTACGCCTAGAAAGTATTTCCAAGCAGGATAACCAGTCAAATATCGGAAATAGAATACTCTAAATACAGTGGAAATACACTCCAACACAAATGAAACTAATACAATTGAATAAGAAGGATATCCTATTTTTAAGAACCAAAAGCCTATAGGAAGAGTCAATAACTGTATTCCTCCTGCCACGGTTTGGTATAACTTTATTTTACCTATAGCTTGTACTGCAGTCATTAAGCCCATATTGATTTGGTTTGCCATAGTTAATAATAAAATAGCCCGACAAAATTCTACAGTATATTGTGGTACTTCTTTCAACCAAAGATCCAAAACAAAAGGCATCTGAAAATACAATGGCAAAGCAAAAAAAGTAAAAAGATAAAATGAAAGTCGATTGGCGCTAAGAGAAAGCCGAATCACTCTATCCCGGTCATTCGATCCTTCACTTTTCATAATTTGCGGGCGCATGGCGGACATCATAGTTTGAGAAAAAAACATCAGCTGCGCATTTATCTGATTTGCTATTCCATAAGCTGCATTAACTACCGTTGAATAAAAGAAATTTAGCACAATTGCAACACCTTGGTTTCGTCCGAGCGAACACAATGTACCAAACAACTGCCAACTAGCAAACGACGTTAACTCTTTTATCTCTCTAAGGTCATACCATTGCATAATAGTAATTCGACACTCCTCATATTTTCGCTTTGAGTAAGTCCTTTTAATTAAACGTATTAAGATTGCAGAGAACATGGTTAAGAGACCAAAATAGAACAACTTATCGCCAGGAACAATAAACAGACTAAGAGCAACTAAAAGTTTCAAAATCGCTTCAATTATAGTAACAATAGCAAGAAAAATCATATTCTCGTGTGCATTAACCACCGCATCATAAGGAACAGAAATGACAGTAATAAATGTTGAGGCGACTGTAAAATGTAGGATATAACGTGCTACTTCAATTCTACTTGAATCAATTTGAAGTTTATTACCTATAAGATATGAAGCAATACCTTCTATAAAAAGTACTATAATTAGACCTATAACAAGATGTATAACAACACTATTTGCAAATATTTTCTTGACTAAAGACAGGTCCCCTTTACCAAGATTGAACGATAAATAACGTTGTGTTGAAGTTGTCATCGCTGCATTTAAAAACGCCAACATTGCTACAACTCCACCTATAACATTAAAAATCCCAAAATCCGAAGCACCCAGTGATGAAAGCACAACCCTAGTTGAATAAAGCGATATCAGAGCTGTTACAACAGCCCTAGCATAGGTTATTCCCGTATTGAAAATGATCTTAGTTGATCCTTGCATCTGAAAATTTTATCGAGATAAAAGTATTATAATTTTAAAGACATTTAAGGGGATGAAGTAAGTATCTCAAACTAGTTTTTCAAATTATTTATATCCGAAACAACCATCTCCTTAACCAAACCTTCCAAATTATACTTAGGCTCCCATCCCAGCTTAGTTTTTGATTTTGTAGGATCACCTATTAATAAATCAACTTCAGTCGGACGATAATATTGCGGGTCAACACGTACAACAACTTTTCCAATTTCAAGCTGATACTCAGGATTTGAACAAGATTTCACTTTCGCAATTTCACTTTCTTCTGCACCTTCAAATTCCAATTCAACGCCTACTTCTGCGAAAGCCAAACGAACAAAATCACGAACAGATGTCGTTACACCCGTAGCTATAACATAGTCTTCAGCAACGTCTTGTTGTAGGATACGCCACATTGCTTCAACATAATCTTTGGCATGTCCCCAATCACGTAAGGCATTCAAATTGCCTAAATACAAACAGTCTTGTTTACCCAGTGCAATCGCCGCTGTCGCCATGGTAATCTTACGGGTTACAAAAGTCTCTCCACGGCGTGGTGATTCATGATTAAACAACACGCCATTGCATGCAAAAAGATCATAAGCTTCTCTATAGTTCTTGGTAATCCAAAATCCGTAAATTTTAGCTACACCATAAGGCGAACGTGGATAGAAAGGAGAGTTTTCATCGTAAAAACCCCTTTCATTTTTGTTTTCTTCTAAACCACCATACAGCTCCGAGGTTGAAGCTTGGTAGATCCGAGTTTTCTTTTCTAATCCTAAAATACGTACAGCTTCTAAGATACGTAATGTACCAATTCCATCTACATTAGCCACATACTCAGGAGAATCAAAGGATACCTTGACATGTGACATTGCTCCTAAATTATAGATCTCGTCGGGTTGGACCTCTTGAATGATACGAATAATATTGGTCGAGTCTGTCAAATCACCATAATGTAATTTAAAATTCACGTTAGACTCGTGTCGATCTTGGTACAAATGATCAATACGCTGGGTATTAAAAGAAGACGCTCTTCTCTTAATACCATGTACCATATATCCTTTTTCCAATAATAATTCCGCTAAATAAGAACCATCCTGACCTGTGATTCCTGTAATTAATGCTGTTCTCATGTTTTAATATCGTATACTAATTCTGTACTATATAAAAATCTCTATACAATACGGTTAATAATCTTATAATTTTACCTCTTTATATTGACCCTCATTTTCCAAAAACCAGGCATAGGTACGCTTAATCCCTTCTTTTAATTCCACTTGGTGTTTCCAGCCCAATTGATGCATTTTGGAAATATCCATCAATTTGCGCGGCGTGCCATCTGGCTTTGAGCCATCCCAAACAATATCACCTGAATGGCCCACCACTTGCTGTATCATCTCTGCAAGCTCCTTGATGGTCAGATCTTCACCTGTACCAACATTATATAAATGCTCTGGCAACTTGTTTTCCAAGGCAAATATTACGGAAGCCGCCATATCATCTACAAATAAAAATTCGCGCATAGGTGTGCCGGATCCCCACAGGGTAACTGGTTGATTCCCATTCAACTTAGCCTCGTGAAATTTCCGGATCATCGCAGGCAACACATGGGATGACTTTAAGTCAAAATTGTCATGTGTACCATATAAATTGGTAGGCATCAGACTCACATAATCTTTTCCAAATTGTTTTCTAATTGCCTGACACGCTTTTACACCAGTTATCTTGGCTACAGCATACCATTCATTAGTTGGTTCTAGACTATCAGTCAACAGATATTCTTCTTTTAGCGGCTGAGGAGCAAACTTTGGATAAATACAAGAGGATCCCAAGAAAATAAATTTTTCAACGTTGTTTTTTAAAGCCGTATCTATAAGATTGTTTTGGATCTGCATATTTTCCATCAAGAATTGGTAAGGAAAATCATTATTGGCCAATATACCACCTACACGTGCGGCTGCGTCAATGACGACCTCGGGCGATTCTTGCTTAAAAAACCTCTCAACGGCAACTTGATCGCGCAAATCAAGTTCTGAACTACCCCTTCCAATGAGGTTAGTATAGCCCTTAGACTCCAAAGTTCTCCATATTGCGGCACCGACCATTCCACGATGTCCAGCTATATATATTTTTATATCTTTTTTCATCAAATATAACTTTGATCTAATCCAATAATTTTGATTGATGCTTCTCCAACATATTATATATTTTTTTTACATCCTGAGATTTTTCCTTTTGAATAATCAAAAATGCATCCTTGGTATGTACAAATATCGCTCTCTTTAGTCCAACAAAGCCCGTAAACACATCTGTACCAATAACAATGTTTCCCTGTTCGTCTTTAGGGTAGCCATTGCTGATAAAGTAATCATATAAAGATTCAAATGACCCTAAATCTGACCAATCAAAAGCAGTAGGAACAACTCTAATTTTCTTCGATCTCTCCATAACAGCATAATCTACTGATATAGATGGAATGGACAGTGACAACTCTTCATCTAAAAATCCGTCTTTAGAAGCTTCCCACACGGCTAGCGCCCTCTCATAAACCAGAGGCTCGTATTTCTTCAATTCTTCCAGGAAAACGGAGGCTTGAAAGCAAAACATACCCGAATTCCAAAGAAAATTGCCCTTTTCAATAAAATCTTCCGCCGTATCCTGATTCGGTTTCTCGCGAAATGATTTAACCTCATCCCCATCATATTCGATATAACCATATCCAGTTTCTGGGCGGGTAGGGCGGATACCAAAAGTAACAATAAAGCCTTGTTTAGCTTTTTCAACACCCTCTTCCATTGCTTTTAGATAAGCTTCATCCCCAGAAATCATATGGTCTGACGGAGTGACAATAAGAACATCATCTGGGCTAACGCTGAACGCAGCAAACGCAATGGCTGCAGCTGTGTTTCGAGGGGTGGCCTCCACAATATTTTTGTAAGGCAAACCACATGAAACCATCGCTTTGTGACTAAGATGCGTATTATCTTTATTCCCAACGACAATAACCTGTTCAGCTACTTTTTGATTTCGCTGCACCGTCATTTCAAATAAAGATTTTCCATCAAATAAGCCCAAATATTGTTTAGGGCTATGTTTGCGAGAAAGTGGCCACAAACGGCTTCCTATTCCTCCTGATAGGAGCACATGTACAATATTCATTAATAATCTTTTAAACCTTCTATAAATTACTCTCCTATCGCGTAATATTCAAATCCCAACCCAGCTAACTGTTCGCGATTTAACAATTTACGGCCATCAAACACAAAGGCCGGCTTTTTCATATCTTCTTTGATCTTCGCCCAGTCATAGCTCTTGAACTCATCCCATTCGGTCAAAACAGCCACAGCATGCGCTCCATTTAATGCCGCGTAAGGATCATTAATTACAGTGACCAGACGACGATTATCTTCGGATGATCGTGTCCCTAAATAATCCAGATCTTTATAAATCTGCTCAGCAGTCACTTTAGGATCATATACCACGACGTGCGCCTCTTCTTCTAAAAGATGGTCAGCGACATAAATAGCGGCCGACTCCCGGGTATCGTTCGTATCCTTTTTAAATGCCCAACCCAGGAAAGCAATCTTTTTACCATTGACGGTATTATACATGGTCTGTATAATATTCTCCGCAAAGCGTGCTTTCTGATGGTCGTTGAGAATAATCACCTGTTCCCAGTAATCGGCTACAGCTGTGAGGTTGTACGACCGTGCAATATACACTAAGTTTAAAATATCTTTTTGGAAACAGGATCCACCAAAACCGACAGATGCTTTTAAAAATTTCGGACCAATACGGCTATCCTGACCAATGGCACGGGCGACCTCGTCCACATTGGCACCAGTGACTTCACATAATTCCGAAATCGCGTTAATAGAGGATACGCGCTGTGCCAAAAAGGCATTTGCCACAAGCTTAGACAATTCTGAAGACCACAGGTTAGTGGTCAAGATACGCTCGCGCGGTACCCAAGCCTCGTATACTTTGACCAACGCTTCGATCGCTTCGGCATCTTCACCACCGATCAGTACACGGTCTGGATTGTGTAAATCGGTAATGGCAGTCCCCTCGGCCAAAAACTCTGGATTCGACAGAATATGAAAATTAACACCGTTACCTGTATTATCCAAAATGCTCTTTAATGCGGCCGCAGTACGTACAGGTAACGTGGATTTTTCAACAACGATCTTGTCATTCTTAGCCACCGCGGCAATCTGACGGGCACATAGCTCAATATATTTAAGGTCCGCCGCCTGCCCTTTTCCCTTACCATAAGTTTTGGTCGGTGTATTGACCGAAATAAAAATCATGTCAGCCTCATCAATGGCTTTCTCGACATCTGTAGAAAAGAAAAGATTGCGACCCCGCGCCTCTGCAACCACAGCATCGAGTCCCGGCTCGTAAACGGGCAGCTTATCAAGGTCTGTATCATTCCATGCATCGATACGTGCCCGATTGAGATCGACGACTGTAACAACCACATTTGGATTTTTCTGTGCAATGACCGACATGGTAGGACCACCTACATAACCTGCACCGATACAGGTTATTTTTTTGATTTCTTTCATTCTTTAATTATTCCAGTTAGATTTTATTCTATTTTTCAATTTTCTGAGTTTGCATCGGAACACTGTCCTCTTTTTTATAGAGTACAATCATGCCCTGTGGCTTTTCAGGCAATTCTGTGTATACGGACACCTTCTTACCAAGTATTGTGCCAGCTTTGAC
>Ga0164243_10009656_pt1 | contig 14006 bp, 10 predicted proteins | sample OricompcompostOP_FD_108781 | JGI IMG/M metagenome (GOLD analysis project Ga0164243, IMG submission 108781) | Organic Plus compost microbial communities from Emeryville, California, USA - Original compost - Organic plus compost (OP) | ecosystem: Engineered > Solid waste > Mixed feedstock >... | reverse complement strand
ATCGTGCGTTTCGCAGGCGATGGCCGGCCGGTGGTGGCGCCATTTTCCGGAGTCGCGCCAAGCGCGATAGCTGCGATGTTACGGGCACAGCAGGAACTCGCTCGGGACTACCGGGCGCCCACTTATTCGATCGCGGTGATCCCACCGTCCGATAAGGCGCCCCGTGACACGCCGATCGAAGCCTATGCACTGAAGCGCACCGATCGGCCGGGCGACGTGGTGATCGGCCAGCATTGGCTGGCAACACTATCGCCGGACGGAAGCCGGATTGTCGATCGCGCCCCGCTCTCCCGCACGGAGATGGTGCTGCCGAGCCGTCCTGAACTGCCGCCGATGGATCTGGAACTCACCCATTTCGGCGCCACGCCGAGCGAGATTCACAGCTATCTCAGCATCAAGCACGGCATGGCGCTGCAGGTGGCGGCGCTCGAATCCTCGCTCTTATGGCGAGTCGACGGCGAGCGGGTTGAGCTGTTGGGGACCTGCCCGGGCTAGCGAACCATCAAGGTTGCGGGAATACGGGGATGGGCGCGAACATCAGCGAAGCGAAGCCCCAGACGCTGAGGACGATAAGGGCGATGCCCACCATCTGGAGCAGCCCTTTGGCGGGGATGCGTCTGGTGAGATATGCGCCGAGCGGCGCGGCGGCGATGCCGCCGATGAGCAGGCCGGAGGCCGCCGTCGTGAAGGCGTCCATGCCCAGCGTGCCGATGAATGTCGCCAGGATCGTGACCGTGACGAAGAACTCCGCGGCGTTCACCGTGCCGATCGCCATGCGCGGGGTCATCCCCTGGGCAAGAAGGTTGCCGGTCACGACCGGACCCCAGCCGCCTCCGCCCGAGGCATCGAGAAAGCCGCCGACCAGGCCGAGCGGGCCGACCAGGCGCATGCGGCGATAGGCTTGCGGCCGGCGCGGGGCGCGCCAGAGGAGATAGATGCCGATGGCGGCCAGATAGACGAGCACGATGCCGTGCGTGACGTCGGCGCTGATGCTGGTCAGCACCCAGACTCCGATGGCTCCGCCGATGATCCCCGGTACGACAAGCCGTGCGAACAGGGGCCAGTCGACATTGTCCTGAAATGCGTGCGCGATTCCCGAAGTGCCGCTGGTGAAGCCTTCGACCGTATGCGTTACCGCGGACGCAGCGATGGGCGGCAGGCCGAGCAGCATCAGCAGCGAGTTCGAGATGACGCCGAATGCCACGCCAAGGGCGCTGTCGAGACTCTGGGCTACAAACCCGATCAGGATGAAGGGCAGCAGGTCGCCCCAGGGCATGCCGGCCAGGATCGTCATCGGCCGCTGCCTTTGAGCAGCGACGATACCGATTTGCCGATGCGGCCGGCAGGTGCCGTCAGGATGAACAGCAGCGGGAACAGCAAGGCCAGGCACGACAGCGTGCCGGCCAGCAAGGCTTCGGCTCCTGCCAGCCAGGGCAGGGCGGCCGCCCAGATCGCCACGGCCAGGATCACGACCAGCGTTCGCTCCTGCTCGAGATCGTCGAACGCGGCGGGATTGCTACGCAGGCGCCCTTCGAAGAGCGCTCTGAGGCTAAGGCTGGTGCGGCTCTTGCGGTCAACCAGCGATGCGGGAATGCTTGCATGGCCCAGGCATCCGAGGCCGGCAGCGATCATCCGCACGCCGATGGCGCTGGCGAAACGGCGATACTCGGTGTTCCGGTCGCCGATCGCCCGCAGGCTGGAGCGTCCTCCGAACACCAGCTCGGCCAGGGCGTTGCTTTCCGCCTGCACCGAAGCCTTGGCGGGGGCGTCCTGGGTGGAGACGATCCATTCGAGGATCGCCGTCGGGACGTCCATTCCGCAGGCCTGTTCCAGGCCCTGAAAACCCGGCGCCGAGTTCGCTTCGCAGATGCGATAGCCGTCCTCGTCGAAGAGGATGTCTATCCCGGTGATGTCGAGTTCCAATATGTCGGCTGCCTGGACGGCAAGCTCGGCCATCTCGGGCGGTGGATTATAGGCGACCCCGATGCCGCCCAGCGAGACGTTCGACTTGAAGCCCCCCGTAAGTGACCGGCGCTCCATGGCGGCGATGACCCGGCCGCCCACGACCAGAACGCGGACGTCGCGGCCGTGGCTGGCCCGGACATAGTGTTGCAGGATGAAGTCGGCCTGCGCCTCGGCGCTTTCGAGCAGGCCGGCAAGATCCTCGAACTGACTGCGGTCTTCGCATTTGAGCACACCGGCGCCGCGGGTTCCCTTCAGCGTCTTCACGATGACGGGAAAGCCGAGCTCGCGCTCCACCATGCCGACGTCGATCGGAAAGGTGCCGAGTATGGTGCGGGGAATCGGCAGGCCGGCGCGATTGAGGTGCTGCAGCGTGTGCAGCTTGTCGGCCACCCGCTCGATCGTGGCGGCGCTGTTGACGAGTCGCACGCCGCGCCGTTCGAAGTGGCGCAGCAGCGCCAGCGTGTAATAATCGGTCTCCGCACCCGTTCGGCAGATGATGAAGTCCGGTCGCTCGATCAGTTCACCGTGATATTTGACCGCCCAGTCGCCATCCGCGCCGACCACGAGTTCGAAACGATGGGGGTGCAGAACCGCCAGATCGATCCCCATAGCCGTGGCCGTTTCCTGAAAACGGAAGACTTCGGGGGCCTCCGGCGCAGCCGGATCCAGCTCACGATGAAAGAGTATCCAGCCCTGCATGCCGCGCTCCTCGGGGGTTCGATAGCCTATCATCAGACACCGCACCACCGGTGGGCGGGGCCGACAAGTCGAGTGACCAGAAGCCTGGGACAGCACGCTGGCGGATGCATTTATAACCGGATTGAGCGCCATATGGCGGGTGTGTTGCTGTTTACCAGAAATTAACCCACTCTCTGGAAACCAACGTTAAGAATTGTGTGAGGGTGACATTGGCGCTTCCTAGCATCGGGATAGAAAGTGAGTTTTCGGCGATGATCGAGCAGGTCATCCGTCGGCTAGAGACTATCCGGAAGGAAGCGGACCAGGCGCAACTCCTGCTTGAACGGATCGACGAGAATATCGCGGCTTCGTCTCTCCACCACATCGAGCACCTGCTGCAGGATTATCATAATCAGCTGACGGAATTCCTTTCAGCCAGGACGCCGCTTGCTGAAACGAATAATCCGCCGACCAATCCACCAACTGCGTTCAGGATGGATCCGGACGCGCGCGCCGCACGTGCCGGACGTCGGCGCATTCCGCTGACCGAGATGGAATTCAACCTGCTGGAGTTCCTGTGGGAACAGGCGCCGCGGCCCGTATCGCGTGATTCGCTGCTGGAGCATCTTTATGCGGATGTACCCAAGCCCAGCGAGCAGGTGATCGACGTGTTTATCTTCAGAATCCGGCAAAAGCTCAGCTCCGCCGGAGTCACCGACGCGACAATCGAGAACGTGAAAGGGTCTGGGTGGAGCCTCGAGGTTCAGAGCTGATCCGGCACGAGGCGTAGCCGCCTTTGTTTTAGTCCGTTCATTCCTGGAAATCTCGACAACGAGCGTCAGGGATTGTTCCGATAGCTCGATGAAGCGTCCGCCCGCGGGATAGGCGAAGAAAAGCGGCGCACGTGCCGGCTTGCGATCCTTTAAGAATGGTTAAAGTGCTAGCTACCCTGGAAGAGCGCAGTGTGGGTTGGTCCTGCGTGTTTTAACGAAAATTCTGCAAATGCCGCCATCGCAGCGTAGTAATATATCATTCATTATGTCTTAATTATAGAGACCCAGTAATACCTTCATCGATCAGGTCTCGCCGGTAAGTTGCTTCAAAAAGGCGATAAGTCGTGCGTCAACTCACCGCATAATTATTGACCTAAGTGAAAGCCGGCCTCACAAAGGGGGCATTCAACCTTATCCGTCGTCACGAAGGAGGCAACTCATGCGGAAGGCTTCTATGCTCGGCTTTGCAGCGGGCGTCGCCATGATCACATGCACGACAGCTGCATCGGCGAACGTACCAGCTCAGAGAGCCCCTGTATCTAACCTGGCGGCGTCGTCCGGGATGGCGCTGGGTGCGCAGGAGGCCATGGCTTCCGCTTCTGAATCCGAAGGGGGTGGCTCGTCGGGAGGAATTGTCCTGGGTGTCGTGGCTGCCGCGCTCGTAGTGGCGGGTATTGTCGTTGCGGTTTCGGGCGGCAATGACAATGACGACGGAATTCCTGTAAGTCCCTGATCGCGCGGCGATGGTTGAACGCGGTTGATTGCTGCTGCGTTTCGGCCGGACTCTCAAATGAAATCGATAAACTAGGTGCAGGTCGCCCAGTTTTTGATGGCCGTCGGTGTAACCGGCGGCCATTGGTCATTTTGTTTCCCTCATTCCTTTTGTGTGGAGTGCTTGCGGACGCGCAGCGCTTCCCGTGATCGCTATTAGAACGGCGTGTAATAAATCGGAATCGTCTGCCCTGAGCTTGTCGAAGGGGTGCTTTTTTCCTTACGACGCCGCAGAAGAAGAACAGTGCTTCGACAAGCTCAGCACAGACGGGGTTAGCGTGATGCTGATTTAGCGCGCCGCTCTAGGGTGCGCGTTCGGCGGGTGTCTGGTCTCCGTCGCAGATCGTGTGCTGATGCTTCTCATGGGATCGATCTCCGGGCGGCAACTCGATCGCTCGTCCGCGCTCTTGCCGCGTTCTGCGTGGACCATACCAGTAACCACTCCAGGCTTTTGATGTGCGAAGCTAACGTGCGCGGGAAAAGAATCTCCCAGGCTTCAAGGGGATAGCGATTCTCGCCGAGGGTCCGTTCGACGGTCCCGCCGAGGTCTTGGTCGGACCACGCGCCAGGCGCTTCGGCAGATAGGTGTCGTGCATTCTCGCAATGCAGTCGGCCAACGTCCGACGTGATCGCGATGTGGGCGGCATGTTCGTCGGAGGCCTCGCTCACTGATGTTCCGATCGGAAAAATCTTGTGGCTCCAGTGCTTTCCTCGCCTCCCGGTCTGTCGGGACGCGGGCTCGCTTCACCGTGAATTGCGCTATAATTACGATCAATCGAGGGTTGGAGTCTAGAGAATTACATCTTGCTAGATAAAGATGCGTATCGATCTTAGGTAGTAACTACTAAGAAATTAACAGAAAATTTTCGAGTTATTTTCTTTTAACTAGAATTTAATGATGTTTTAACGATCGACATATTGCGCCATGTTTTTGGCTCTCATTGTTCGTTGTCCAAAGTTCATTGGGGGAATGGCTTCATGGAAAGCAGTTTTTCGGGTCGCAAGCAAAGGGGGGCTCGATCGCCATGACCATGCATGGATGGGTCCAAGGCCGATGGAGCGCCCGGCGTCAGCCTAGGGCAGCTTGGGCGGCGCCTGACGTCGTACGGCAATCGAGAGAGGGCGTAGGCTGATCTAAGTATCTGTTTTAGAATGAAATTTTTAGTTCGTCACGGGTCGTAGGGGCATTTTCCGGGGGGAAGCAAGCTCATGGATTAAGGGGTAACGTGTGCAAAATTCAGACCGGTGGCCTGATCGGCGTCAAACGGCAGGCTCAATGAGCTTCCCGCGTTGGTATGTCGCGGAAACTCTTCCCCACAAGGAGGACATGGCGATCCAGAACCTTCGTCGCCAAGCCTTTCGCAGTTTCTGCCCGCGTTTCCGCAAGCTGCGCAAGCATGCGCGCAGGCAGAGCATGGTGCTTGCTCCTCTTTTTCCCGGTTACGTGTTTGTCTTTCTCGATCCCGACCAGCAGCCGTGGCGGTCGATAAACGGGACCTTCGGAGTTAGGCGGCTTGTCGGTTCCGAGGGGGTAAGGCCGCAGCCGATGCCTGACGCGGCGATGGAACTCATTCTGGCTCGCTGCACCGACGGGGTCATGACGCGGCTGCTGGACGATCCCGAGCCCGGCCGCCGTGTGCGCATCATTTCGGGCCCGTTCGCCGACAGTTTGGCCTCGGTTGAAACGCTCGATGACAGGGGCCGGGTTCACGTCCTTCTCGATATCCTGGGAGGCGAGTGTTCAATCCGCATGGATATCAATTGCTTGGCGCCCGCGTGATGGAGCGCGCGGCGGTAGCAGCGTCCGTTCAACATTCGATTGCATCGATGTCAGGAAAGTAGCGATGGAATACAAACCGATAGTATCGCTGCCCTCGGCAACCCGCCCAGTCGATCCTCTGCGCAAGATGGGCCGCGGCGGCTGGATGTTGAGTTCCAATCGTTTCGTCCTGGGGGTGGCGCTGTGCCTTGCCGTTATCCTGCCGCAGCTGGTGCAGCCCTATGTAGCATCCTGGGGCGAATTATTCGCCATGCGCCGTCATGGCGTCGACCCGACGGCGTTCATCGTCGCAGCTGCGATCGTCGCTGCCCATCTGTCGCTGCAGCGCATGGGCACGTTGCCGCTCATCACGGCGAGAAGCCTTATCCTGCCCAGCTTTATTGCGTCGTTTGGCGCAGCGGTGCTGACGATATACGCTTTCAAGCTACCCGCAGAGAAATATCACGTCTGGACCGGACTTCTAATCGCTCTTTGCTGGTATTACGCAGTCTCGGAGCTTCGCGTCCGGTTCACCCGACCGGTGATCGGGCTATTTAGCCTTTCGCTGCAAAAGCTAGGAGTTTTACCGGGCAACATAGAGTGGCGCGTGATCGAGCAGCCGGTCTTGCGTGAGAACGTGACGGCGATGGTGGTCGACCCTCATGCGACGCTTGATCTCGATAGCTCGCAATTGATCACTAGGCTCGTGCTCGATGGCGTGCCGGTCTACCACCGTTCGCATTTTGAAGAGGGGCTCACCGGGCGGGTGCACTTCCAGACCCATGCCGACAATAATTTCGGGGCCCTCTTGCCCTCGCTGACTTACCTTCGGCTCAAGCGCTTCATCGATATCGCCGGGGTGATCCTGCTGCTCCCGCTCGTCATTCCGATCATGCTGGTCGCTGCCCTGCTGATCAAATTCGACAGTCCGGGGCCGATCCTGTTCCGTCAGTCGCGCATGGGCTACCGTGGGCAGCCGTTCGATTGTTACAAGCTGCGGACGATGCGCACTGGTCACGCGGGGCCGGCGTTCACGCTGGAAGGTGATCCCCGGGTGACGCGGATCGGCAAGTTCCTGCGGAAATGGCGGATCGACGAGCTTCCCCAGGTCATCAATATCGTGAAAGGCGAGATGAGTTGGATCGGTCCGCGCCCGGAAGCCGTGCAACTCGCTGAGAAATATGCAGCCCATGTGCCCTTTTACGATTATCGCCACGCCGTAAGGCCGGGTATCTCGGGATGGGCTGCCGTCCATCAGGGCAACGTCGCTGAGGTCGACGCCGCTCGTGAGAAACTCGAATATGACTTCTACTACATAAAATACTTTTCTTTCTGGCTCGATTTTCTCATAGTGCTCAAGACCTTGCAAACGATCTGGAGTGGTTTTGGCTCGCGGTGACGCCTGTCGATCGCGGCCGGTGGGCGACTGAGCCAGTTTGTGGAGTCGAAGAGGCTTACCAGCCTCACCGTGCGATTGCGCGGAATGTATTCTGGCGGCATTATAAAAAAGCCGTCGCAGGCGACAGTTACCGTGCGGGGGGATTCACCCGCACTGCGGTAGCTTGCAGATTTGCCAAGCGTTAAATGGCTGAAACAAGAACGATCACCGCGCCATTGGACAAGCGCTTCCGGGAAGGCACGAGGCGTCGTTCGTTCTCTCGCCCGCCGAAGGGCCTCGGTGCACTTAGCCGCGATCAGGCTTACTGGGTTCTTGCAGCTTTGCTGGTAATGGTATTCCTGTTCGGCGGTGGCTCGCGAGCCGACATCGCGTCGCTCATGTTCCTCCGGCCGGCATCGGTGCTCGTCCTGGCTTACGCGCTTATGAAGCTGACGGGTGAGCAGATCAGGGCGAACCGCTTTATCTTCGGTATGGCGGCTGCTTGGATTGTCCTGCTGCTTCTGCATCTCGTGCCGCTGCCGCCTGCTATCTGGCAGGCACTGCCCGGACGCGAGGTGGTGAAGGAGATCGACGAGGCAGCCGGACTTGGCGGGGTGTGGCGGCCCTTGACGATGGTGCCGTACGCTACTCGCAATACGTTATGGGCGACGATGGCGCCTTTGGCTGTGCTCGTATTGGGGGTTCAGCTCGACCAGCGGCAGCGCGCCGGGCTTCTGCCCCTTATCCTGGTGCTCGGCCTTTTCAGCGCGCTGGTGGCAGTGTTGCAGATACTGGGCGATCCACGGGGACCGCTCTATTTCTATCGCATCACAAACAGCGGTTCGGCTGTGGGCCTCTTCGCCAATCGCAATCATCAGGCCGTCTTCCTTGCACTTCTTCTGCCCATGCTGGTGGTCTGGGCACGGACGCGAGGCATGGGGCAGGGTGGTGCCAGACGTGCTCGCCAGTGGCCAAATTGGGCGCCGATGGCAGCTGGGATATGCTTCCTCATACCGCTGATCCTCATCACCGGCTCACGGTCGGGAATGATCATGGGGCTTGTCGCATTGCTTCTGCTCCCCGCAATCTTCGCGGGCACTAGGCCGGTAGTGGGCGATAGCGCGGGGCGAACGGAGACATTCGGCAAGTTGCGGATGATAGTCTGGCTCTTTCCGCTCGGCGTAGTCGCGCTTGCCGCCCTGACCATTCTGCTGGACCGCGGCCTGGCGGCGGAGCGGTTGATGTCGTCGGGCGCCGTGGATGACATGCGCGTCCGCATCCTTCCTACCCTGCTGTCGATGATCCGCCTTTATGCGCCCTGGGGTTCGGGTATCGGCACTTTCGAGCAGATCTACCGGCTGCACGAACCGGACGAGCTGCTTGCACCCATCTATGTGAATCACGCACACAATGACTGGCTGGAACTTGCGCTCACGGGCGGCATTCCCGCGCTGGCACTGGCGGCCGTCGCCGTTGGGGCGTTCTTGCTGAGACTGGTGCAACTGGCGGTTCCTGCCGCTGATCGGGAGAGTCTTCTCTTCGCCCGGCTGGGCTTGGTGGTCGTCCTCATCCTCGCCTTGGCTTCGCTCAGCGATTATCCCTTGCGTGTGCCGTCACTTGCTTGTCTGGCCGTGATCTCCGCTCTTTGGGTTCATTCGGGCAAGTCGTCCGTAAATGCAGAAGATTGATCTTGGGAGGGCGCCGGCGCTGTGCGCCTTGAGCGGAGCTGATCGGCACGATCCTATGAATGTTGCGACTGGTTTTGAGGGGGTTTCGATGACATTCGCCTATCTGAGATGCGTTGGCCTGTGCACGATGCTGGCTGTGATGCTTGCGTCTTGCGGTGGAAAGCCCGTTCTCGGCGGCGATCCCAGGTTAAATGTCGTGCCCGGAACGGAGTTGCCTCCCCCTGCGCGCGTCGACGCGATGATCAACGTGACTCCTTATTATGTGGGACCTTTCGATCGCCTCGCAATCGATGTCTTTGGCATCGAGGATCTGTCCAACCGAGAGTTTCAGGTGGATGCAAGTGGGCGGATTTCCTTCCCGTTGGTCGGCATTGTCAACGTCAATGGAAAGACGCCGGGCGAGGTGGAAACCGAACTCGCTCGCAAGCTATCAGCCGCCTATGTCCGCGATCCGCAGGTGACGGTTAATCTGAGGGAAGCCATAAGTCGGGTGATCACGGTGGAAGGGGAGGTCAAGAAGCCAGGTCTCTACCCTGTGATCGGACGGCTTACGCTGCTTGGTGCCATCGCCAAGGCTGAAGGGACCAGCGAATTCTCCCGCTTAGACGACATCGTGGTTTTCAGGACGGTGCAAGGCCAGCGCTATGCCGCTCTTTATAATCTGAAGGCGATCAGGCATGGCGCTTATCCCGACCCTGAGGTTTACGCTAGCGACGTTGTCATGGTCGGCGAATCCCGTGGGCGACGCCTGTTCAAGGACATTCTGGCGGTTACACCGGCGCTGCTCACTCCCATCGTCATTGCCGTCGACCGTTTGAGGGACTGAAGTCTGCAGTCATGTTCATGTCAGGGGTGCAAGAAAATGCTTAAAAGATCACCCGAGATCGCAACCACTGCTCTCCCCGATGGTCAGGACGAGCAGATCGAAGAAGCGTCGGTCCTGCCGCCGGTTCTATTGCAATATTGGCAATCGATCGTTCGTTGGCGCTTGGTCATTGGCGGGATCATCGGCGCATGCCTGCTTATCGGTCTTGTAGTCACGCTACTTATGGCGCCACTCTATACCGCGCGTACACAAGTCGAGATCGGCCGCGATCAGAAGAACGTGACCAATGTCGAAGGTCTCGAAGCACGAGACCAAGGCCGAGATACAGAGTTCTATGCGACCCAGTATGCCTTGCTTGAGGCGGTGTCGCTCGCCGAGCGCGTGGAGCGCAAGCTCGATCTCGCACGATCGGAGGCCTTTTTCGAAGCACATGGTGCGACACCAGCAGGGTCAGGAGACCTGAATGTTGGTGCCGGTTCTCCGGTACTCAAGCAAAGGAGACGTCAGGCGACCTCGCTGCTTCTGAGTAATGTCGAGATCAATCCTATCCGTATGTCCAAGCTGGTGGACATCAAGTACACGAGCCGGTCACCAGAACTCTCTGCTCGCATAGCGAATACCTGGACGCAGGAATTCATCGGGGCAACCATGGACCGGCAGTTTGCCTCCACCGCAGACGCTCGTAAATTTCTAGAAGATCGGCTGGCGGCGTTAAGGACGAGGCTGGAGCAATCCGAGCGCAATGTCGTGACCTACGCTTCCGACAAAGGTATCGTCACGCTTTCCTCCGCGCGCGATGAGGACGGACGCACATTCACGCAGCGTACACTTGCCTCCACCGATCTTGAGGCGCTCAATCAGGCATTGATTGCTGCGCGTGCCCAGCGTGTCGAAGCGGAAAGCAAAATCACTTCCGGTTCAGTGGGGAACAGCTCAGAAGTGCTCACCAATCCGGTGGTTGCTGGGCTGCGCGGAAGGCGTGCAGAAATAGGGGCCGAATATGCCAAGCTCATGGTTCCCTTCGAGCCGGGATATCCCACCGCAAAGGCGCTCAAGGAGCAAATGGATTCGCTGGATGTCGCCATCGCGCGCGAGACCAAGCGCGTCACTGCGAGCCGTAACCAAGCCTATGCAGAAGCTTTGGCGCGCGAAAAGGATCTGGAAGAGCGCGTCGCAACGCTCAAAACCCAGTTGGATACGCAGACTCGAAATTCAATCCAATACAATATCTACCAGCGAGACGCAGATACGAACCGACAACTCTACGATGCGCTTCTTCAGCGCTACAAGGAGATAGGTGTTGCGGGCACCGTAGGTGCGAGTAATATCGCTGTTGTCGATGAGGCGAAGGTGCCGACCGCACCCTCATCGCCGAACATGCCTCTTAATCTGCTGATCGCTCTAGCCATCGGCCTGGTGATCTCAGCTGCTACCGTCTTCGGTTTGGAACAGATTGACGAGGGAATTCACAGTCCGGATGACGTCAAGAACTTCCTGAAAGTCCCCTTGCTTGGCAATGTCCCCTTGTCGACTGGGGCTCCGGTCGAGGATCTGGAGGATCCCAAGTCCCACGTTGCAGAGGCCTATTTCAGTATACGATCGACGCTTGCTTTCGTGACCAACCATGGGTTGCCTCAGTCAATTGCCGTTGTCAGCAGCAAGGAAGGTGAGGGCAAATCAACGACCGCGCTGGCCCTTGCAGAGGTCATTGGTCGTACAGGCAAGCGGGTACTATTAATCGATTGCGATTTGCGTTCACCAACGCAACATCGCTTGTTTAACATAGGTAACGACGCTGGCTTGGCAAATCTACTTGCCGGAGAGGATAAGATTTTGGAGTTCGTCCACGAAACCAGCAAGCGGGGCTTGTTCCTGTTAACGAGTGGGCCGTTGCCGCCCAGTCCGGCGGAACTGCTCAGCAGTGAGCGGTTGGGCGACCTTGTCAGGGAATTCGTAGCCCATTTCGACCATGTCGTGATCGACGCACCGCCTGTCCTTGGTCTTACCGATTCGCCGCTGGTTGGCCGGGCGACCGAAGGCGTGGTATTTGTAGTCGAGGCTGAGAAAACCCCACGCCGTGCGGTTCGCGCAGCGCTGGATAGATTGCGGGCTATCGGCAATCATATTTTCGGTGTGGTAGTTACCAAGATCGACGTCAGCCAGCATGCCTATGGTTACGGGTATGGTTACGGTTACGGGTATGGTTACGGCCAGCGTTACGGCGAGAAGGCAAAGATCGCAGGGCGAGCTGCATAGTCTGACGATCAAAATAGAAAAATAGTATCGCGCACGCGAAGTGCTATATTTCAGATTTAGTTCCATAGTCATTGCCATCATAGCTCTCATCGTCGCGTTACTTGTCTGGCGCGATGCGGCTTCGGCTTATTGGTTAGGCGACCCGGATGGAGCTCCTGAGGTGCTGCATTCCGATCCTCGTATCGAGTTTGCATCTACCGATGATACTCTTTTGGTTCACCTGCTGCAGGGCACGCGGCCTGCCACCACGTCTGTTGACCTGATCATCGACCAGGCGCGGTCTGTATTGAGAGAGGCGCCGTTGGAGGCAGGGGCCATGCGCCGGCTAGGATTCGCTGATGTTATCACCGGTAAGCCTGCCCTGAGAGGTCAACTGAAGATTGCGGAGCGTATCTCGCGGCGCGATCTTCAGAACCAGGTCGCGCTGCTCGGCTTGACAGCGAAGGAAGGTGATATCGCGGCTGCGCTAATTCACTTGGACAGGCTATCGACCGTTTTTCCGCGCGTGGGTACACAGTTTTTCACGCCGTTGGAGTCGTTTCTCGCCAACGACGAAGGGCGTCGGCAATTGATTGCCTATCGCGAGCGGCGCTGGTTCACATCGTTCATGGACGTAGCGGCAAACAGGGCGAAAGATCCACGCAACGTTGCGGCGCTCCTAAGAGAAGCCCGATTACCACTTAGCCAAGGTCGCTCGATCATGCAGAGGCTGGTAGACCGTTTAATTGCGCAGAACCGATATGATGCTGCCAGAGATCTTGCCATCGGCTACGGTCGTGCTGACCAAGCAGTGCTTGATGATTTTCGCATGACGAGAAAAACCGTCGATCCGGCTTTCGCACCGCTCACATGGCGACTCCCCGGAGAGGATCTCGTGCGGGCCAGCCAGCCTCGCGATGGCGCTCTTGATGTTGCTCTATCGCCAGGGAAGCCCATTGCGGTCCTTGAGCGCGTCACGCATTTCCCATCGGGCTCCTATGTCCTCGAGCAACAAGTCAACAAGGCCGAGGAACGCACGGAGCTTTTTGCCAAATGGGAATTGCGCTGCGAGCGAAGTAATGACCACACCGTCGTATGGCAACAGCCGGTGCCGCTGCAGACCGATCAAGTTCACTATCGCTCCGAGGTGCGGATACCGTCAGACTGTCCTCTTCAGTATTGGCGCCTGAATGTCCTTGCCGATGGCATTCAGTCGGATGCACGATTTCAAATCGCCTCACTTTCATTGGAACGCACAACTGCCGATTAAGTGTGATTAGTTTGATGAAGCGAGCCATAGATACTTGAAATCGTACGTTGTATCGAGTTGGCGTTATGCTTAATGGATAAACCATCTGTAAAATTTTCAGGGATATTAACCGCATGCAGAAAACAGCCCTCATAACAGGTGTGACTGGCCAGGACGGGGCTTATCTTGCCCAGCTTCTGCTGGATAAAGGTTATATCGTGCACGGCATCAAGCGTCGCAGTGCGTCATTTAATACGGGGAGGATCGAGGAAATATATCGTGATCCTCATGACCCAGAGGCTAGGTTCTTTTTGCACTACGGCGATATGACCGATGCGACGAACCTGATTCGCATAGTACAGGAAACCCAGCCCGACGAGATCTACAACCTCGCGGCGCAGAGTCATGTTCAGGTGAGTTTCGAAACTCCCGAATATACGGCCAACGCCGACGCACTGGGTACATTGCGTTTGCTCGAGGCCATTCGGATACTCGGCATGGAAAAGACATGCCGTTTCTACCAAGCGTCGACTTCGGAACTCTACGGCTTGGTCCAGGAAGTTCCACAGCGCGAGAGCACCCCTTTCTACCCGCGTTCTCCCTATGCCGCGGCCAAGCTCTACGCCTATTGGATCGTAGTGAATTACCGCGAGGCATATGGCTTTCACGCGTCCAACGGCATTT
>Ga0164243_10009654_pt1 | contig 14008 bp, 8 predicted proteins | sample OricompcompostOP_FD_108781 | JGI IMG/M metagenome (GOLD analysis project Ga0164243, IMG submission 108781) | Organic Plus compost microbial communities from Emeryville, California, USA - Original compost - Organic plus compost (OP) | ecosystem: Engineered > Solid waste > Mixed feedstock >... | reverse complement strand
GAGACGTCATACTACGACGAAGAAGAGAGCCAAGGGCGGAGACCGCAGCGCTCAGAACATTCGCGATACCGTCGAAGTGTTGGACGACGTGTTGACGCCCGGTTGTACTGTTGTATTGCTTGACGATGTCACGACGACAGGAACTTCCCTTCAAACCTGTGCTGAGCTTCTTCTAGAAAACGGAGCGAGCAACGTCATTTGCATGGCGCTGATGAAGACTGCGGATGATTGAGATGACTGATAACTCCGCCCGGATCGCGCTAGCGCTTCAGTATGGTGCGCGGGTCGCGCCAAACGTCATCGCGCAATACCTGACCGGCATTTCGACGGTCAGCACGCCCTTGTTCGACCACTCCCAGCTTCACCTCGGGCCCAAAGAACTAGCGGCCGCAGATCGAATACTGCAGCGCTGTTCAGCGATGGGCATCGAAGCATTGTCGATCACAGATAGCCGTTACCCGAAGTTCCTGCGCGACATTCCTGCGGCGCCTCCCGTCCTTTTCGTCCGCGGACACCTCTCGGTTTTGGAAATGCTACCTGGCGTCGCCGTCGTCGGGTCCCGGTCAGCAACCACACAAGGGATGGAGATCGCCCGCAGGATTTCCGCGTTTCTCTCGAAGAAGGGATGGCCCATCGTCAGTGGCCTGGCACTCGGGATCGACGCGGCCGCCCATCAGGGAGCGCTGGAAGCTGGTGGCAAAACGATCGCCGTCCTAGCTCACGGCTTACACCGCGCCAGCCCCGCGCAAAACAAGGCTCTTGCCGAAAAGATTCTCGACTCTGGCGGGTTGTGGCTGTCCGAGCATGCTCCTGACGTACCCGCACAGAAACACTTCTTCGTTCAACGAAATCGGATACAGGCAGGGCTTTCGGCTGGTTCGATTATCGTGGAAGGCAAGGCAGAAAGTGGATCGATGACCCAAGCGCAATACTGCCTGGGACAGAAACGTCAACTCTTTGCCATCCTGCCACCAAAAGGCAAATCTAGCCTTCGACTTGTTTCAGAAGGACCGGAGAAGTTAGTCAAAGAGCACGGTGCTATCGCGATCCGCTCTTTGAACGACTACGAGTTGGTGCTCAGCGCGCTGGCTGCATCGCGCGAGGCGCTTCTACGCGATCCATAGCTCACAACTACTGATGGCGGTGTGCAGATGCGCGGCCCCCGATCAGCTGCTTGGTTATCGCTGATTACTCAATGAGACCACATCATGACGAAACATCAAGCGAACGCGACTGAAGGAGTCATCGAGTTCCTTCGCAAGAAGGACTACATCCTTGTGCGCGAGCTAGGACAGGGCGCCTGTGGAAAGACCGTCCTCCTCAGGGACGACGGAATCGGCGAGCAGTTCGTTTGTAAGAAGTACGCCCCCTTCTCGGAAGCGCATCGAGAGAGCCTCTTTCAGAATTTCGTAAATGAAATAAAGCTATTGTTGAGAGCCAATCATCCTAACATCGTTCGGGTCTTTAACTATTACCTGTTTCCCGAAAGGTTTGCCGGCTTCATTTTGATGGAACATGTCGATGGACAGGACATCGAGACGTTTCTTAGCACGCAACCTGAACGCACCAACGACGTTTTCGTCCAGGTGATCGATGGATTCCGATACTTGGAGTCCAATCAGATTCTCCACAGAGACATTCGCCCAGCCAACATTCTTGTGCGAGCCGATGGAGTGGTCAAAATAATTGATCTTGGCTTTAGGGAAGATCTGAAGAACCCGCGAAAATGACGACGCGAACGCAAGCGAGCGCTGAAAAACGCGATGCAAGTCGACAGAGCGACTCTGCTCGTGGTCTGTTCGTGCGCTCGTGGGTCCTTCGCACACCCAGTTTGCGGATTTCGCGCATGCCTCTCCTACAGTGCGAGCAAACGCCGCCGCATCATGAACAGATTGGCCAGCGCCGCGGTGACTTCCAATCGATGCAGGTTCTTCGCCAAGCCGCGATAATGCACCTTCTGAAAACCGAAGACCCGCTTGATCACCCCGATCGTGTGCTCGACCTTCGAGCGCACCCTGGACTTGTTGCGGTTCTTCGCCTTGATCGCCTCATCCACCCGCTTACCAAAGCGATAGCGTCGATTCGTCAGATCCCGTGCTCGCGGAGCTGCCTTGCGGATCGCCTCGCTCTGTCCCTGGTAAGCCTGGTCGCCCCACACACAGGTCTCGTTCCCATGCAGCAGATGCGGCAGGGCGAGGGAATCGGCAACGTTCGCTGCCGAGACGAGGATCGTGTGAATGAGCTTGTGACGGCTGTCCACGCCAACGTGCGCCTTCATGCCGAAATACCACTGCTTGCCCTTGGCGGTCTGATGCATCTCGGGGTCGCGCTCGCCCTTCTTGTTCTTGGTCGAACTCGGCGCGCTGATGATCGTGGCATCGACGATCGTGCCGTTGCTGATCTTGATGCCGTTGCGCGCCAGGTACTCGTTCACCCTCCGCAGCAACGGTTTGCCGAGCTTGTGCCGCTCCAGCAGATGTCGGAATTTGCACACGGTCGTCTCATCCGGCGCCGCCTCCTGCCCCAGATCGATCCCGGCAAAGTTGCGCATCGCGGCCGAGTCGTACAGCGCTTCCTCCACCGCAGGGTCCGACAAGTTGAACCACAGCTGCAGAAAGTAGATGCGCAGCATCCGCTGCAACGGAATTGGCGGCCGTCCGCCCAGCTCACTGACTTTGGGATACACCGGCTCCACCACCGCCGCCAGCTCTGCCCATGGCACGATCCGATCCATCTCCGCCAGAAACTGCGCGCGCCGTGTCGTCTTGCCGTAGCGTTCAAATCCCGCCAGCGTCTGTTGCTTCATTCCGTCCTCCTCCAGAAGCGTAATGATGCAACAGTTCTCGTCGGTAAATCAGAGTGTCCTTAGCAAACGGATCGCCGCTTCCAAGGATTTCGGGAAAAGCATCAGCTTGAACTGGTGGTGCGACCCACCCCCTGAGTTCCTTGACTCCACTTACGATTTCCGTACCGAAGTGTACTTTGTGGGGACACTGTTCGAGCAGTTGATCTCTCGTTACGACATTGAGCACTTCAAGTACTCTGACCTCTTACGGCGCATGTGCGCGAAGGATCCAACTCAGCGGTTGCCCTCATTCTCCGAAGCCGAGCGCGAAGTTCAGAATGATCGATTCGACGAGATCGATTTTTCCGACCACGAGCTGAATTGGTACCGCGCGTTCGCCGACGAAGTCACCGAGCACATAACGAAGATCAAACGTGGAACAAAGTATGTCGATGACCTCGATCGTCTGCGATCCGATCTCGATGCGGTGTACCGGAAATGCATGCTCGAACAATATGTGCCGGATGCTCGGACGGTACTGAGCTGCGTCCTGACGGGCGACTACTACTATCGACAGTCCGGCTTCGAGGTTGAGTCGCTGAAAGGATTCATCCGACTTCTGAAGTCCGTAACGAACGAGAAGCGACGCATTATCGGAGCGAACTTGCACACGCGACTCGACGCCATACCGCGATACGACGCTCGGGAAGACAGCAAAGATGATTTCGATGACATTCCATTTTAATTGACAAGTTTTTAGGAACGTAAACAAAGCTAGGATTAACCGGAGATCCGAGAACTTTTGATTGTTTACGTGCGTTTGCGATAGCTGCTAAGGTCGGTGCAACGTCAGCAGCTATTGGAATGTAAACATTGGGTAGCCGGTACGCGGTTCGCACCTTTGTTCTGCAATCGGGAGAACGCCTCCCGATTCTGCTGAACAGCGATACCGGCTCCCCGCTCTTCGAACCCACTGTCTACGCGCTCACCGAGCTCCGAGCTCGGAATCGAGCAGCCGCAACGATCGACGTTCGCAAACCTCTCGTTCACAGCCGGATCTTCCGGCGATTGCGTCTTTGGAACAACGTTCCTATGCTACTGCTCACGCCAAGTGCTTAGGGGTTTAGCCGATGAAAAAGGCTTGGTCAGAAGAAAATTGGCGCAATTGGCTGCAATCGTGTCATTTGGATCGTGAGGTAAGCGAGCGGTTGCGCACGCGTCTCGACGGTGCGCGCAATGAAATCAGGCGCGCCTGGCAGGCATCGCTCGGATTGGGCTGTATCGCGGCGACGCTGACGGCGTTAGTCATCGCGTGGCCTACACAGGAGAGATGGAACTCGGGTAGCGAAACCTGGATTGGGGTGCTTGCTGATGTTCTCGTAGCAAATGCGGTGGCGCTCCTCGTTTGGCTCGCGGCAAGATGGCTCGCGATCAGAAGCCGCCGCTTCGGAGACAAGGACTCATCTCTCGAGTACCTCTCCTACAAGGTGACGGATGACCTTGCCGCGGACTGCGGCACTGCTGCGCTAGAGGCGTGCACGGTTATTCTGCATCGGCGCGAGACTCGCCTCGCCGGGCTCGAGGAAGAATCGACCCGCGAGACGACGAGCGCGGTTCAACGTGCGATCAGCGCAGCCTGGAAAGAACCCTCTCTACTTGAGTTAGAAGCACGCATGCTGGCGGTATTTGCGGGCGGCCGATTTATCGAAGCAGGTCCTGGGCTTATTCAGGCTTACAAGGCCGATGTGAAATGCGCCCGCTGCAAGAAAGCATTGCTGTCTCACGTCCATTCTCTTGCGATAGAGCCGCAGCGAGCGGAATCGGCTGGACTTGTGCGGTCGAATGCTATGCCTGAGCGGCCGGCCAAACGCTATTTCTTGGGCAAGCGTGAGCAGTTTGAACAGTTCTTCCGTCGACCGTGCGCCGACCACGAAGGTGTATTGATCGGAGTGGGCGGGCTTGACTATGAGTTCTGTGCCGCATGTGCTTCCGACGGTGAAGCGGCGAACGTCCTCTACGTGCGACCAGCCTTCGTCGTCGAAGGAACACGTTGATAGGCCGCCTATGCCGGACAGATGGACTCCTAAACGACGCCCGGGCGGCCCGTCCGTTCTCTGAAATCTTCAATCTCAAAGTTCTTAAAGCGAAACGCAGTCTGACGCGAAGCGTCAGAAGCTCCGGGGCTGCGGACTAACAATCCGGGTGGTCCAGAAAAACCGGGCCCTTCAGCAAGACCGTTCTCCAAGTTATCGTTGGTCCGAAGAAAGCCGGCAGGTCAATCCTCTGACCGACGAAACATTTGGTTCTGGGTGTACTCCATGGAATCCCTGCTTATGGTTGTGTCATTACGCTAGCGCGACAACCAGCCCGACATCTATCAATCGTGTAGTTTCATAGATAGCTCATTGCGAATGCATTCTGGCAATGCGATGCGCGATGCACGTCGATCCGTCGCCGCTTCGTCCACTTCGTACTTCTCACCCATCACAATCTGAAACCAACGCTCACGATCTCGCACGACTTTGAACATCTTTTCGTCCTGGGTCGCCGCAACATACGGCAGGTAGAGATTTATCGATCGTCTTACGCGCTCCGCTAGGCATCCGATCCGATCGACGCGCCCGGACCGTTGCTCGAGTGTCGAGGGGTTCCAACAAAGATCATGGTGAATCACAAAGCGACAGTGAAGATGCAGATCGACGCCTTCGGCGAGCACGCTACTGGCAATCAGTATCTCCGGAAATAGCGGCGTATTGAACGTAAGAAGCAACGTTCGGCGAGTGTCATCGCGAACTTTTCCGTTTGCGAGACGTACGTTCGGAAGGAGGATCGCGCTCTCGTCCGCGGCATCGCCTTCGGCAGGATCAAAGGCGGAGCGAACGTCCTTCCCGAAATGCGTCCCGGTCTGCACCTTGTCCAGAGCATTCAAGTACTCGCCACGTTCGTCCTCAGTACAGCGCTCAACCAAAAAGCGACAGAAACTCTCGATGCGATCGCGCAAAGACTCGCCATTCTCTTGCGCTTGGAGAGCCTCAGCCATACCGGCGGCAAGGTTGGTACCTTCCAGTGGGAAGTAACGCACGAGAAATGACGGTGTACGCAGAAACCGGCGCACGACCTCAATCGTTTGTGCGCGATGCTCGGTGGAAAGCTCGAACGGCGCGACGATGGCTTCGAGTGCGGTAGTGATCGAAGCGCGAAGATCTTCGTCCTTGAAGAATTTCTCGCCCAGCTCGTCGAGCAGGCTTTGAACTTCCGCTGGCCTACGCCCGCCAACCTTTTGCGCGCCGAGTGCAAGCACTTCCTCATGCAGGCGTGCCGAAATGTGTTGTCGCAGCGCCCGTCCGGTCGCTCGATAGTGACAGAAGATTAGGACCTTCTCGCCCGACTTCCAGAGTTGAATGGCGCGTTCTGTCGTAGCGCGAATCTTTGGATGCGCAGAACGAGCGTCTCGACTTTCCTTAGGAAGGGCCTTGTCGAGGTGGCCGAGGTACCATTTCAGCTCGGAGACATCGCCAACTGCGTCCGTATCGCTGTCCTCGTCAGTAACGGCGCTGCCACTCGATCGAGTTTCAAGGTAGGCCTCGAACGAAGAGGCCAACCCATCAGCGAAGAGTGCACGGCCTTTGCTGGAAGCGGCAACGAGAGCCTGCGCCCTTCCAGCGAGGAGAAATGGAAGCAAGGTTTCCGCCGTAATCTCGAGCCCACCGTTCGTCGCTTGGTCGCCAAGAATCGCGGCGCCCGTATGCAGCTCACGGCGTGCGAGTTCGCTGCCTTCGCACAGCGTCATCGGACGAACATGGCGCAGCACCCAGGGGCTCAGGGCACGCTCGGCATTCTTGATGGCTTCTCGGGTGTAGTCCACCTGCTGCGCCACTTGAGCTACGATGCCTTCACCGTTCGTGCGCGTGGCCTCGCTCCACCATCCTTCGACATCCGCCTCTGTCGGCGTTTCGATGCCGATGTGCTCAGCAGTGAGTCGCCCCCAAGCACTGTCTAGTCTCAGTGCTGCTCCTTGTGCGTCATCCAGCGTGCTCGCCAGCGTATTGATTTCGGATTTGAACGCCTCACGCGTCATCGTCGGTGCGCGCTGCCCTTTCCAGTTGATGCCCTCGAAGCGTTCAAGAACCCTGATGAGCTCTGCATGCCCGAGTTGGAACGGGGTGGCCGTGAGAAACAGCATCCGATCGAATTTGTTCGCAAGTGGTCCTCCGTTTGACACCAGTTTGGCTTCGGCATCGAACTCGGGCTGGCCGAACAGGGAGGCAAGCTTCGTTTCCGGATTCCTTACGTGGTGAGCTTCGTCCAGCACGAGAAGCGGCGAGCGAAACCTCGCCCGCAGAAGCGCCTCTTGCCACACCCGCTCCATTTCCGAAGCGAGCGCACGACGCACCTCAGTCAAACGCTCTTCCAGGTAAGCAGACTCACGAAGCGGCACGTCTCGCAACACCTCGACGAGCGGATCGAAGTGCTTGCTTTCCATGTCTTCGAGCGCTTCGGCGAGGAGCGCAGGCACCGGATCGTCACGAATCTCATCGCGAAAGCGATCATCCGCTCGATGCAGTGCACGTAACCAGCTCTGGTAATCGCGTTCCAGTAAATCGCCAAAGATGCCGGGAGACCATCGCTCGTACTGATCCTTGCGCAAGATGCGTCCGGCAAAGCGACCGAAGTTACGCCGCTGATCTCTCAGAGAAGAGCGCCCTTTGAACGCCCGCTTCACGACGGCTAGCTTGGCGAATGCATCGCCGATCGATCGATTCAGAGCCCCATGAGCTAGGAAGATCACGTGCGCGCGGCGCTCCTCGGGATCGTCGAGAAGCCGTAAGAACTCGACACCGGAGGCGGCAGTCGCAGCGCGAAAGTGGTGTTGAAACTTCGGCGTGAGGCAGTTCGTGCGAAACACATTCCAGTCCTTCGGCCACTTGTGGCGCAGGCTCGGCGGCGTCATGACGACCACAGGGCCTTCGTCCTCACGGTCGATCAAGATCGACATTGCGACCGCGAGCGCAACAAAGGTTTTGCCCATGCCAACCTCGTCCGCGAGGATTACGCCCGGCTGTCGTGCGAGACGCACTAGCAACTCACGAGCCGCACGCGCCTGCCGATCGGCGTCGCGATCCGAGATACGTTTATTCCTGAGACGGATTTCAGTTTCAGCGAATGGCGCGAAGCTCATCTCAAGGCTTCCGCGAAGGCGGCCTCCACATAGCGATCAATGTCTGGAACGGATGCGATACCTGCAGCCCGCCTCGTCAACTCCTCGATGGACGTCCTGATTATCTCGGCAATTGCACTGGGCGGAAGACCATCTACCGCAATCTTTTCCGGGCGAACACGGCGTAACGCCAATGCAGTCTCCGCGAGACAGAATTTGGCTTCGCCGCGATAGGTCGCTTCGCGCATGTAACAGTCGGCAAGTGCCATGGGCCCGACAGGACCGAAGAGGCGCCACTCGTAAGCTTCAAGTGAGGATACTGGCCGCTCCAGACGCTCGCGCATTCGCTCCAGCGCCGCGGATAGTCGCTTCGTACGGCGGAGCAGAAACGATTGCGAGCCGAATCGACGCAACGGATCAAGCTCCGCTCCGCGCTGCGCTCCTTTTCGATTGCGACTCGCGAACACGTCCGCGACTGCCTGTGGCAGTGGTCGTGTCGATGCGAGAACTTGGAGCAACTCCTCCAACGTCAGCGTGCGGAGCGCCTCGGGCGGAGGAAGCTTCGCTGGATTCGACACATTCACGGGCCAGTGAGCAACTGACGCGCCACCCGGGTGGCGCCATGCGACCTCGAGTACGAATGGGATCTCATTGGCCTGCCAGATGACGGTGTGTACTCCCGAGCCCCTGCCGTCGGCAGACGCAAAGATCTCCTGTCCACCGGGCATTCGAATGATCCACTCCGAAGGAAGCGGATCGACGAGCGTGATGGCGAGCGACGCAGGGTTGCCCGGGATGTAGCTCGCTTCCTGAAAGGCTGCCGGCAGAGGCGGCACCGTTTCACCGCCCTCCTCAATCTCGCTTTCTGAATCCCAAATGAGCGATTCCGACTCGATGTCGATCTCGTCGCCGATCTCTGGCCAGATCTCATCGAGGGTTCTTGCTGCTGGGTCAGACGATCGTACGCGATACACGAGGTTTGCTTCGAAGTTCACGTTGCGGCCGCCCGCGCCCAAGCCGGCGCGAGTAAAGTTGCTTGACCCCGCAAGCAAGACGCACCATTCGTCGTTACTGAGATAGATCATCTTCGCGTGCAGGTTGCGTCGCTCTTCGGCCTGCTCGGCAGAAACGGAGCGCATGGTGAGCTCACCCTGCTCGGCGCCAGCCTCGACCATCGCGCGCGGCGCAAAGATTCGCGTGCCACCGTCTTCGCACGGCTGAGTTCGTACGTCGAGCACGATCTTGCGCGGGCCGCGCTGCGCCATGATCTTGCACAGGGCGGACATAGCGTCCGTGCCATCGCGGTCGAAGAACGGCGAGACAACAAAGGCCGTGCGCGGTGGGCGATTACTCGGCCAGGCTTCGCGAAGCTGTGACAGCACTGACCTTTCCGGGCCACCGAGTACAACCGTGGGGCTTGTTGCCGGAACATGGGGCCAGGTAGCAATTTGCGCCCGCACGGAACGAAGTGTCTGAGCGGCTCTTGCCTTCGGCGCGCCCGCCTCGTCGGAACCTACTGCCGCGGCGATCAGCTCGCCGAGGAAGTCGAGCACACGCAACACCGTTTCTCGATCGCCGCCTTCCTTGCGGTTGAACTCCAGAGCGCCGAAGACTTCGAGGTTCTTGCGATATCCTGGCTCGGTGAGATTTCCGGAACCAATGATGATCCTCAGATGATTCGCCCAGACGAGCAGCGAAATCTTGGAATGCTGGATGGCCTCTCCGCGCGCGAGCACGCCAAGGACATCCCAACGCAAGCTTTCCTTCTCGCGCGCATGACGACGATCGGCAAGCACGACGACTCGCGCCGCTGCCAGCTTCTCTTCCCGCTCCACCATGTACTGGATCGTGTCGCTCTCGGAAGGATGGGAATCCATCCCAAGAAATCGGCCCAAGCATTCCGTCTCGAAGAAGGTTGCGTCGAACGTAAAGGTCGAGGCAACGCAGAACCTTGCCTCTCCGGCATCATCGGGGGCCTCCCACAGGGCGAGCGCCTTTCCAAATGCGCGCTCCGTCGCCTTACGCCGCGCCATACGCGTCCCTTAAATCGCGCAAAAAAGAAAGCACGCTATGAATTCGATAAGGACGATTCCAACCGTGTGTGGTACTTGGTCGCTCCGCGAGACGGTAGGGCACGCGCACGAACGTTGCGCCATCAGGCGAGCGTTCGAACCACGGGCGCTTGCCTTCCGGCGGCTTCGCCTTCTGCACGACGTCATGGCGCGTCAACACCGTCTCGAACAGGTCGGTCGCGTCACGCACGCCGGCGAATGTCTTTGCAAGCTGCGCGAACTTCTGTTGAACATTCAGAGAAGAGACAGCAAGCGCCTGCTCCGCTGCACCCAGTCTTCCGGCCAAATCTCGAGCCAGCGATGCACTTCGCACTTCTTCAGCGAACGTCCCCGCATCGATCGGTCGCTCGCGCGAATGTGTCGAGAGAAAGCGAATCCAATCGAACGCTTCCTCAAGGATCCCGCATACCGATTCATAAGCGACGATGGCGTTCAATCGGTCGGCCAAATCTCGGCTACACTTGCGGAGCACGGACGCACTGACGATCTGATCCTCACTCAAATCGACTTCGTCACAGACCTTCTGCAGGAGTCGGAACATCTCCCCGCGAGGTTCACGTTCGGGGTCCTGGAAAAATCGTGCGAGACAAGCGGCCTCCTTCTCGCCTATGTTCGCGGGCGAAAGATGCTCCGCGAGAAATGCCCAACCCTGCCAACTTCCGCTGCGTCTCGTGAAGCCGGCGGCGAGGCCGTCCTCGACTGCTGACCGCAGCATCTGTCTCGCCTGGCGCCCTTCGCCGGATGCAAGCGCGCTCTCGAGAAAGCCGTCCAGCTGACGCTCCGCCTGCCAAACCTTCAACAACTCATAGCCTCTGTCACCCAGTTGCATGTTGTCATCGACAATGCCCAAATCTCGAGCGAGCGGCTTGTACACGCCGTGAAAACCGAACACGTTGGGCACCTTGAGATATGTTCGATGCGAGAGCACGTCACGGCTGTTGCAGACTTCTTGCGCCTTCAGCGTACCCGGTGTACCGCGCGTCTCATCGCGGCTACCTGCTCGAACGAATGCTTCCACGACGAGCCATTCGAACACGAGAAACGCAGGCGTAATCCCATCCGCCGCCAGTCGGTCTTCCAGGTTCTCGCATACGGCCGCCGATACAGCCATGGCCGATAGAAATCTCGGCCGAGACATACGAGCTCTGAGGCCAGGCAAAATTTCGTCGGCGAGACGATCGCTGATCATCGCGAGACCGAGCGGATCGAGTGCACCTTCCCCTGTGACAAGTGGGTCTGGCAGCGTCAGGAACGGCAATGCGGTTGACATACGTCTCACTCACATCGCTTGCGCTGCGTAGTCCCGCACCCAACACACCGTATTCACCAGCGCGATGTCTTCTGGCGATCGACAGGGAACGGTGAGCAGATCCGGATTTGCGACCACGATTGCGAGGCTCCTGGCGCGAGAGACCGCGACGTTCAGCCTGTTCTTGCTGTATAGGAAATCCATGAAGCGGGGCAGGTAATCACCACTCGACGTCGTCATAGACACGATCACGACCCCCGCTTCCTGCCCCTGAAACTTATCGACAGTGCCAACCCGGGATCCGGGAGGCAACACACGCTTCAGCAAGTTGACTTGGATGTTGTAGGGCGAGACGACGAGGATGTTCTCGATACCGATGGGATGTTCCATCCCCTCCTTGTCTCGATAGCGCTGAGCCAACAGACTTGTCACGAGATCACGAATTATCTCGGCCTCCTCAGGACTCGATTGCGAGCAGGCATCGTGTCGAGCTTCGATGAATTGAATTCCAGACGGCTTGAGCGCGGGGTGGGCATCTCGATCCAACACGAGTACTTGGTTCTTGTTGTGCGCCTCAGGCTGCAGACGACTGTCGTAGACAGCATCGGAGATGAAGGCGCAAACGTCGGGATGCATACGCCATGTCGTACCTAAGAAGATGCCGCGGTCGGGCGCGATGGTGGCCTGATCCTGCAGCAGATATTCCAGTGAGGACTTTCCGGATTCTCCAGGATGCACGCCTTGAATCGGCTGACCGAGTTGCATCTGGTCGCCGAGTAGCACGATGTTCGTCGCGCTCGTACCCATGGCAATCACGTTTGCCAGGCTCACCTGCCCGGCCTCGTCCACAAACAGGAAGTCGATTTTCCGATCGTGCGCCTTACGTGAGAACAGCCACACGGTTCCGGCGAGCAATTGCCAGCTGCCCAACTCCATGGCTTCATTCTCTCGCTCATCGAAAATCATGATCCCGTTCAGACGATCCTCCTCCTTGGTGTACTTCTTCGCGCCGACGAAGCGAAACGAGTGCTCCTTCGCCACGACTTCGACTGCTCTCAACAAATTGTTGATCGCTTTGTGGCTATTCGACGTCACGCCGACACGGAAGCCTCGGCGCATCAGCTCCACGATGGCGTGCGATCCCGTGTACGTCTTCCCTGCTCCCGGCGGACCCTGGACGAAAAGGTAGCTGCCTTCCAGGCGAGCGATCGCATCCGCAATCGCCTCGGTCATCATCTGCATCAGTGGAACAATCGGCTCACCCGGCCTGTGATTGGCCAGTTTCGGCGGATCGCGACGGAGGATGGCTTCGCAGGCCGGATATATATGAGATCCATCGATGACAGAGTCAGCGAACCTGAACAGCGCGGCGCGAATCACATCTGCCTTTCGAGGACGATCGGGTCCGAGCGCGATGCTGTCGGCTAGCGGACCCTTCGCGACCGCACGACGCACTCGTACGAGTCGGCGATCCTCATCCATCTCGAGCTCACCGAGTTTCTCGCCAGTGCTAACGAGCGTCACCTCGGATCCTGACCGCAGCTTCGTCTCCTGCTCGGGATAGCTGTATGTCCAGATCCTCGACCGCTTGTCTGGAACGGGATCGCCAACACGTTGCAGGCCGGCCAAGCACTCCGCATCTTCCAGCAGTTCCTCCGGGGTCATCTCCTGGCGCGCAAACATTCTCCAGGACGCCGGTTTGTCTGCTCGCCGATGAAAATCCAGAAGCAGATAGGTCAGCTCGCGAACACACTCGTCCGTGTTCCAGCGCGATCGCTCGGCCGGCAGTGAATCGACCAGCGCCTGTCGATAGGGAATGAGCTGCTTCTCCGCCTCCGTCAACTCTCCCGGCGCAATTTTCCCTTCGTGTCCATTTGGCCAATCGTTCGCCCAGACAGTCGGCTCCGGCCGCAACGAAAGCAGCCATTCGCGCAACAGATAGGTGGAGCGGACATCGTCGAAGTTGTACGTCTCGATGTCCTTGAGAAGCTGTGGATCCTGAGTCTCCTTCCAGCGCTCGTAGTGCACGATACTGGCGCCGGCGCTCGTGACTTCCGCTTCGCGCTTCTCGAGATAGAAGTGCTCGATGTTCTTGATGGAGTAGCTCGGTTCCGAAACGCGAATGGCTTCACGCACAACCTTGTATAGATCGACCAGCTTGCGTCGCCGCAGCAGGTTGTCGAGATCGGCCTCTCGAGTTCCGTGCATCGACATCAGCCGCTTGAGCGCAGTCGGCTCGTAGTGCGCGTAGTGGTAGATGTGAGCATCGGGATACTGGGTCAGACGCGCTGTCGCGAAGTCCATGAATTCTTCAAACGCGGTTTTCTCCTCCGCTCGGGAGTGAGCCCAGAACGCCTTGAACGTCGGCTGGCCGCGCTCGAAGTAGTAAACACCGAACAGATTCTCGAGCCCGCCCACTTCGTACGGATCGCCTTCCATATCGAAGAACAGGTCTCCTTCATTGGGTCGCGGTAAACGCGCGAACCCTCGACCCTCTTCGCCCGCGTCGAGCAGCTCAACTTTCCGGCCGCCATCGATTCTCGCGCTGAGCTGCAGGCGCGCCTGATTGCGGATCCGAGCCAGCGCTTCGGGATTCACACGCGGAATCGAAACCGTGTCGTCCAACTCACCGAGCGCCTTGAGCGTTGTGATGCCAGCCGCTTGCAGCCGCCGCGTCTGGATCTTCGTAATGTTCGCCACCTGGCACAGGTGATCGTCGTTGACGCGACGCTCTTCGCAGACCT
>Ga0164243_10009652_pt1 | contig 14010 bp, 10 predicted proteins | sample OricompcompostOP_FD_108781 | JGI IMG/M metagenome (GOLD analysis project Ga0164243, IMG submission 108781) | Organic Plus compost microbial communities from Emeryville, California, USA - Original compost - Organic plus compost (OP) | ecosystem: Engineered > Solid waste > Mixed feedstock >... | reverse complement strand
GCGAGACCTGGCCGCCGGGGTCGTACTCGGCCTTCACCGTGGAGATGTCCGAGAAGGTCTCGCGGAAGTCCCGCGCCAGCACGCCGTAGAAGTTCGACGGGTCCACCTGGAACGGCCGGTTGTCCGCCACGTCGTAGGGCACGCCCCAGTCGGGCATCTCGTTGGTCTGGAGGTGGAAGTAGTCGGCCGACAGGACCAGCTTGTCGGTGGCCTGGTAGCGGACCGCCGCCGCAACGCCCCAGCGCTCGCCCCACACGTCGTTGCGCCGCGCCACGTTTGAGTCGTGGACCATGGCGTTGACCCGCACCGCGAGGCTGTCGCTGATCGCGCGGTTGACGTCCACGGTCAGGCGGCGGGTCTGGTCGGTCCCGACCGTGGCCTCGACGTCGCCGAAGTCCATGTCCCGGGCCTGCTTGGACACCAGGCTGACGGCCCCGCCGGTCGTGCCGCGTCCGCCGAAGGTCGAGCTCGGGCCCTTGAGGATCTCCACCTGCTCGACCGCGAAGGTCTCGCGCGAGCCGACGCCCGGGTCGCGGACGCCGTCGACGTAGATGTCGTTGCGGGCGTCGAAGCCGCGGATGAAGATCCGGTCGCCGTAGGCGTTGCCGCCTTCGCCCGTGCCGAGGGTCACCCCCGGCTGGGTGCGCATCAGGTCACGGAAGCTGGTGGCCCCGGAATCGTGGATCACCTGTTCGGACAGCACGCTGACCGACTTGGACAGGTCCAGCAGGTCCTGGGTGATCTTGCCGGAGGCCGAGCGGTCGGTCTTGTAGGGCGCCTGCAGGTCCACATAGGGGTGCTGCGCCCGCGTGGCCGTGACGGTGACCGAGCCGACGGCCCTGCCGCCGTCGGAGTCGCCCGCCTCGGCGCTGGCGTGGCCTGCGGACAGCGCCGCCGCGGCCACCGCGCCCGCTCCCACGGCCAGCCTCAACGAACGCGGCGCCTTGCAAGCCTTCATCACCATTCTCCCGCCCACAGCTTCAGCGTGGGTGAGGCGATAACGATTCTGAGAATGAGTTGCAAATACTTTCGCGAATAATTCTCAGAGTCGTTCTCACGCGGGTCCGGACGACGGCGCGAGGGGGCTGGGCAAGGGGAAGGGGGCCTCGTCCCCTCTCCCGGCGGTGCGCGCGGGAGAGGGGGAGGCGGAACGGCGTCCTACTCGGGGGCGCCTTCTTCGGCCGGGGCCTCCTCGGCGGCGGCTTCCTCGGCCGGAGCCTCGGCGGCGGCCTGTTCGGCGGGGGCGGCTTCCTCGGCGGCCGGCGCCTCGGCGGGCGCGGCGGCGGCTTCCGCCGCGGCGGCGGCGCGCTCGGCGCGCTCGGTGGCGCGCTCCTCGGCCTTCTTGCCCGGCTTGCCCTTGTTCGGGTTGTTGCCGGCCTGCCACTGCACCAGGCCCTCGGTCGACAGGAACCGGGCGACGCGGTCGGTGGGCTGGGCCCCCTTGCCGAGCCAGGCCTTGATCTCGTCGGTCTTCAGGGTGACGCGCTTGGGGTCATCCTTCTTCAGGAGCGGGTTGTAGGTCCCGACCTGGGCGATGAACCGGCCGTCGCGGGGCGAATGGCTGTCGGCCACGACGATGTAGTAGTAGGGCCGCTTCTTGGCGCCGCCGCGGGCCAGACGGATCTTGAGCATTCAACAGGTCCTTTCGGGGATCGGATGGGGTTCAGGATTTCGGTTTGCCGAAGGGGAAGCCGGGCAGTCCCGGAGCGCCGGGCGGCGGCCCGCCGGCCCCGGGGAGACCGGGAAGGCCCGGCAGCTTGCCGCCGCCGAGGGCCTTGAGCTTGGCCAGGTCCGCCGCGCTCGGCCCGCCGGGGCCGGCGAGGCCGGGCGGCAGCTCGCCGGGCGGCGGTCCGCCCGGGCCGAGGCCCAGCATGCCGGCCATCTTGGCGAAGCCCTTGCCGCCGCCGCGGCTCATCATCTTGAAGGCGTCCGCCATCTGGCGGTGCTGCTTGAGCAGGCGGTTGACCTCGGACACCTCCACCCCCGCGCCGGCGGCGATGCGGCGCTTGCGCGAGGCGGCCAGGATGTCGGGCTTGCGCCGCTCCAGCGGCGTCATGGAGGAGATGATCGCCTCCTGGCGCTTGATCATCCGGTCGGAGAGGTCGGCTTCGGAGAGCTGCTTCTTGATCTTCTGCACGCCGGGCAGAAGGCCCATCAGCCCCTGCATGCCGCCGAGGCGGCGCATCTGGCGGAACTGCTCGGCCATGTCCTCCAGGTCGAACTTGCCCTTGGCCAGCTTCTTGGCCATGGCCTCGGCCTTGGCCTGGTCGATGTCCTGGATCGCCTTCTCGACCAGGGAGACCACGTCCCCCTGGCCCAGGATCCGGCCGGCCACCCGCCGGGCGTCGAACACGTCCAGCGCGTCGATCCGCTCGCCGGCGCCCAGGAACTTGATCGGCAGGCCCGTCACGGCGCGCATCGACAGGGCCGCGCCGCCGCGGGAGTCGCCGTCTGTGCGGGTCAGGACCAGGCCGGTCAGCGGCAGCCGCTCGTGGAAGGCCTTGGCGGTGCGGACCGCGTCCTGGCCGGTCAGGGCGTCGGCGACCAGCAGGGTCTCGGCGGGACTGGAGATGCGGGCGATCTCGGCCGCCTCGCCCATCATCTGCTCGTCGAGCGTGGTGCGGCCGGCGGTGTCCAGGATCAGGACGTCGTAGCCGCCCAGGCGCGCGGCGTTCAGCGCCCTGCGCGCGATGTCGGGGGCCGACTGGCCCGCCACGATCGGCAGGGTGTCGACCCCGGCCTGCTGGCCGAGCACCGCGAGCTGCTCCATGGCCGCCGGCCGGCGCGTGTCCAGCGAGGCCATCATGACCTTCTTGCGCAGCTGCTTGGACAGCCGCAGCGCCAGCTTGCCGGCGGTGGTGGTCTTGCCCGAGCCCTGCAGGCCGGCCATCAGGATCACGGCGGGCGGGGCGACGTTGAGGTTCAGGTCCTCCGGCTCCTCGCCGCCGAGCATGTCGACGAGGCCGTCGTAGACGATCTTGACCACCTGGTCGGCCGGCTTGATCGCCCGGATCACGTCCTCGCCGGTGGCCTTCTCCTTGGCCTTGGCGATGAAGTCGCGCACGACCGGCAGGGCGACGTCGGCCTCGAGCAGGGCCACGCGCACCTCGCGCAGCGCCTCCTCCACGTCCGCGGCCGACAGCACGCCGCGACCGGTCAGCCGGTCGAAGACGCCCGTCAGACGATCGCCAAGGGTCTCGAACATCCGCCACTCCTCATGCGCAAAGCACCAGCAGCCCCCGTGGACGTTCACGTCGACGGGGGGCCTCGCCGCCCTCGTCCGATATAGGCATCGGGGTCGTGGCGGTGGAGGGCGCGGGCTGATGAGCTTTGCGCCGGAAACGGCGGCTTATGCGCCGAGGGGCTCGCGAAGGCAAGCCTCGAGAGAGGCGGAGGCCGTCGCGCGGGCGGGCCGCGCGACGGCGCCGAGCGTCACGCGGCGGCCGGCTCCAGGCCGCGGCGGCGGTCGAACAGGACCTTGTCCAGGGACCAGGCGCCCGCCCCCGCGGCGGCCAGGTACAGGAAGATGAAGCAATAGAGCACCGCAGCCTCGCCCCCGTTGGCGATCGGGTAGGGGCCCATCTTGGCGTGGACCATCCAGTAGGCCACGGCCATCTCGCCCGACAGCAGGAAGGCGACGGGGCGGGTGAACAGTCCGAGCAGCACCAGGGCGCCGCCGACCAGCTCCAGGATCCCGGCGACCAGCATCAGGCCGGTCGGCGAGCCGGGTCCCATGGACGTCGGGAAGTGGAAGAACTTGGACGTGCCGTGCTCGATGAAGCAGAGGGCCGCCACGATGCGCAGGATGCTCAGCAGCTGCGGCGACCAGCGGGACAAGGCTCCCATGATATCCTCCCCAGGATGACCGCCCCTCTTGCGTGGGCGGCAGGCGGAGCTTGCGCCTGTTGGCCGAGTCTGTCGAACGGCGCCTGGATTTTCGTCAGGCGGCGCCGCTCACCGGGAAGCCCTTGGCGCGGAAATAGGCCTCGGGATCGGGGTCGCGGCCGCGGAAGGCGCGCCAGGCCTGTTCGGGCGGGGCGGTGTCGCCGGCGGCCAGGATGGTCTCGCAGTAGCGCCGCGCCGTCGCGCCGTCGAACGGGCCGCCGGCCTCCTCGAACGCCTTGAAGGCGTCGTGGGCCAGCACCTCCGACCAGAGATAGCTGTAGTAGCCGGCCGAGTAGCCGTCGCCGCCGAACACGTGGCCGAAGTGCGGGATGCGGTGGCGCATCACGATCTCCCTCGGCATGCCGATCTCCTCCAGGACGCGCCGCTCGAACTCGCGCATGTCCAGGGGCTTGTCCCCCTCCAGGTGCAGCCGCATGTCGACGATGGCGGAGGCGAGGTACTCCACCACGGCGAAGCCCTGGTTGAAGGTCTCGGCCGCCTTGAGCTTGCGGCTCAGGGCCTCGGGCATGGGTTCGCCGGTCCGTGCGTGCAGGGCGAAGCGGCTCAGCACCTGCGGCGTGGGCAGCCAGTGCTCGTTCAGCTGCGAGGGCAGCTCGACGAAGTCGCGGGCCACGTTGGTCCCCGCCAGGCTCGGGTAGGACACGCCCGAGATCAGGCCGTGCAGGGCGTGGCCGAACTCGTGGAACATGGTCACCGCGTCGTCCCAGGAGATCAGCACCGGCTCGCCCGGCCGGCCGGGCACGAAGTTGCAGTTGTTGGAGACGATCGGGGCGACCGGCCGGCGGAAGCGCTCCTGGGTGCGGTACTCGTTCATCCAGGCGCCGGACTGCTTGGCCTTGCGCGCGTAGGGGTCGAAGTACCAGAGCCCGACGAGGGCGCCGTCGGCCCCTTCCACCCTGTAGACGCTGATGTCCGGGCGGGCGGTCGGGACGTCCGCGGCCGGGCTCCACCTCAGGCCGAACAGCTCCCCGGAGGTCCAGTGCAGGGCCTCCTTGAGGCGGTCCATCTGCAGGTAGGGCTTCACCTCGGCCTGGTCGAGATCGTAGGCGGCCTTGCGGACCTTCTCGGCGTAGTGGCGCCAGTCCCAGGGCTCGATGCGGATCCCGGCGCCTTCGCGGTCGGCGAGCGCCTGCATCTCGGCGGCCTCCGCCTTCGCCCGCGCCACGGCGGCCGGCCAGACCTTCAGCATCAGGGCCATGGCGGTCTCGGGCGTCCTGGCCATGGCGTCCTCGAGCCGCCAGTGGGCGTGGGTCGCGTAGCCGAGCAGCTTCGCGCGGCGGGCCCGCAGCTGGAGGATCTCCGAGCAGATGGCGTTGTTGTCGTGCGCGTCGCCGTTGTCCCCGCGCATGATCCACATGCGCCAGCCGGCCTCCCTCAGGTCCCGCCGCTCGGAGAAGGTGAGGAACGGCTCCATGGCCGAGCGGGTGTTGGCCACCACCCACCTGCCCTCCAGCCCCTTCTCGGCCGCCGCCGCGGCGTAGCCGTCCGCCAGCGAGGCCGGCAGGCCCTTCAGGTCCTCCGGTCCCTCCAGCACGAGGTGACGGCGCTCCTCGTCGGCGAGCTCGTTCTGGCTGAAGCGGGTGTAGAGGCTGGCGAGCTGCTGGTTGTAGGCCGACAGCTGCGCCTTCTCGTCGGCGGCCAGGCGCGCGCCCTGGCGGACGAAGCCGTTGTGATACTTCCAGACCAGCCGCTGCTGCTCCGGCGTCAGCCGCGCCTTGTCCGGCGAGGCGTAGACCGCCTCCAGGCGGGCGAAGAGCCGGGGGTTGTGGGTGATCTCGTCGGCGAAGGCGGCGAACCTGGGCTGCCAGTCCAGGTCGATCGCCTGCACCTCGCGGGTGTTGAAGGTGGAGGTGTAGATGCTCCAGAGCGCCATCACCCGGTTGTAGGTCCGCCCGGCGTCCTCCAGGGCGGCCACGGTGTTCTCGAAGGTCGCGGGCTCGGCGTTGTTGGCGATCGCGGCGATCTCGGCCCGATGCTCGGCCATGGCGGAGTCGAAGGCGAGCGGGAAGTGCGCGGGGGCGATGCGGTCGAACGGCGGGACCCCGCCATAGGGCCCCGGCCAGGACTGAAGGAGCGGATTGGGCGGCGGAGCGCTGTCCGGCATCGCTGAAGCCTCGGTCTGCGTCGTCGTCCCCTTGTAGCGCATGGACGGCCCCGGGGACCGCCTGTAAACGCGCCACATGGCGATCGGCGTATTCGATTCGGGCGTCGGCGGGCTGACCATCCATCGGGCGCTGGTCGACCGGTTCCCCACGGCCGACTTCATCTTCCTGGGCGACCAGAAGAACGTCCCCTATGGCGGCAAGCCGGGCGAGGAGATCGTCGAGCTGACCAAGGCCGGCTGCATCGCCCTGTTCGAGCGCGGCTGCAGCCTGGTCGTGCTGGCCTGCAACACGGCCGCGGCCATCGCGCTGCGCCGCCTGCAGCAGACCTGGCTGCCGGGCTACCGCAGGACGCTGGGCCGGCCGGTGAACATCCTCGGCATCATCGTGCCGACGATCGAGGCGGCCACGGGCCTGCCCTGGGAGCACGAGCCCGAGCCCCTGGCCGAGAAGGCCGAGCAGCTGGAGGTGATCGGGATCTTCTCCACGCCGGCCACCTGCGCCAGCCGCGTCTACGAGATCGAGATCGACAAGCGGCGCCAGGACATCGCCGTCTTCTCCGAGCCCTGTCCCAGCCTCGCCCGCATGATCGAGGCGGGCGCCTCGCACGAGGCGCTGCAGGCCGAGATCCGGGGCCACGTGGAGGCCCTGGCCCGCCGCATCGGCCGCGCCCCCGACCGGGCCATCCTGGGCTGCACCCACTACGAGATCGTCTCGGACCTGTTCCGCGCCGAGCTGCCGGCCGGCACCCCCCTGATTCACCAGCCCGGCGCCACCGCCGACGCCCTGGAGCGCTACCTGGGGCGTCATCCGGAGTACGACGTGGGCCGCTCGGGCCTGCGCCGGTTCCTGACCACGGGCGCGCCCGGAGCCTGCAACGCCCTGGCCGAGGCCTTCTGGGGCGCGCCCCTGAGCTTCGAGGCGGCCTGATCGCCGGCCGCCGCGGGCGGAGCAAGATTGCGCGCGCGTAACTGGCGGGCCCCGACCGGTGCGCCTAAGGTCCCCTCCGCAGAGACCGGGAGGGAAGGCGCCCATGATCGCCCTTGTCATCGTCCTCGTCGTCATCGTCCTGGCCGTGCTGATCGTGGCCGGCGCCTACAACCGCCTGGTGGGCCTCAGGCAGCGCGCCAACCAGGCGTTCGCCGACATCGACGTCCAGCTGCAGCAGCGCCATGACCTGATCCCCAACCTGGTGGAGACGGTGAAGGGCTACGCCTCCCACGAATCCTCGACGCTGGAGGCGGTCACCCGCGCCCGCGCGGCCGCGGCCAGCGCCACGGGCGTGGAGGAGAAGGTCCAGGCGGAGAACATGCTGACCGGGGCCCTGCGCCAGCTGTTCGCGGTGGCCGAGGCCTATCCGCAGCTGAAGGCCAACGCCAACTTCATGCGCCTGCAGGACGAGCTCGCCGACGTGGAGAACAAGCTCGCCGCCGCACGGCGCTTCTTCAACAACGCCGTGGCCGAGTTCAACGCCGCCATCCAGCAGTTCCCGGCGGTGCTGATCGCGGGCATGTTCGGCTTCAGGGAGCGGACCTTCTTCGACGTCGGCGCCGACCGCGCCGCCGTGCAGACCGCGCCGCAGGTGAAGTTCTAGCCGGGAAGGCCCTCATGGGCGCGGTCGGGCTCCAGACCTACATCTGGAACAACAACCTCAAGTCCCTGCTGCTGCTGCTCGGCTTCCCGGTGCTGCTGATCGGCATGGTCTACGCCGGCGAGCTGTTCCTGATGGGCATGGGCTATCTGCCCGCCGGCTATTCGACGGGCCAGGACATGGCCATGGCGGCGCGGATGCTGGGGCGGGACGCGCCGCTGGCGGTGATCGCGTCCCTCGCGTGGTTCGTCATCGCCTACTTCTCCTACCAGTCGATCATCGACCTCTCGACCGGGGCGCGGCCGGTCACCCGCCAGGAGCAGCCGCGGCTCTACAACATGCTGGAGAACCTCGCGATCTCGCGGGGGATGCGCACGCCGACCCTGCGCATCATCGAGACGCCCTCGATGAACGCCTTCGCCACCGGGCTGCACGAAGGCCGCTACAGCGTCACGGTCACCACCGGCCTGATGGACGCTCTGGACGAGCGCGAGCTGCAGGCGGTGCTGGCCCACGAGATGACCCACGTGATCAACCGCGACGTCCGGCTGATGGTGATCGCCTCCATCTTCGCCGGCGTGATCACCCTCGTCGCGCAGGTGATCTACCGCTCCATCATGTGGACCCGCTGGACCGGCGGCGGCGATCGCCGCCGCGGACGGGGCGGCGGCGGCCTGCTGATCCTCGTGGCGCTCGCCATCGCCGCCGTGGGCTATGTGCTGGCCCTGGTGATCAAGCTGGCCATCTCCCGCCGGCGCGAATACCTGGCGGACGCCGGGTCGGTGGAGCTGACCAAGGATCCGGACGCGATGATCTCCGCCCTGCAGAAGATCTCCGGCCATTCGCACGTGGACGCGCCGTCCTCCGTGCGGAGCATGTTCCTGGACGACGACGAGGGGGTGATGGGCCTGTTCGCGACCCACCCGCCGATCTCGCGCAGGATCGAGGCGCTGGTGAAATACGCCGGCGGGCGCCTGCCCGGGCCGGCCGCGCCGGTCGTACAGCCCGGGCCGGCCGCCGCGCCCGCCGAGCCGCCGCCCGAGGCCGGACCCGCCGGACCCTGGGGCCGCCGCTCGGCCGGTCCGTGGGGTTGAGCTGGCGCAACGAACATCCCGGCGCGATCTTCTAGGCCTCTGCTGGCCAGGAGATGTCCATGACCGCCGCCGAGATGCGCGCCTACCGGGGCCCCGCCCTGTTCAGCTTCGGTTTCCGTCCCTTCTTCCTGGGAGGCGCGTTGTGGGCCGCCCTGGCCGCGCCCCTGTGGGCGGGGATCTACATCGCCGGCGGCTGGGCCGTGCTGGGCGCGCCCGGGCGCGACTGGCACGTGCACGAGATGCTGTTCGGCTACCTCGCCGCGGTGGTCGCCGGCTTCCTGCTCACCGCGGCGCCCAACTGGACCGGGCGGCTGCCGGTGACCGGCCGCCCGCTGGCGCTGCTGTTCGGGCTCTGGGCGGCGGGGCGCCTCGCCATGCTGCTGCAGGCGCGCCTCGGCCCCCTGGCCGCCCTGATCGACGTGCTGTTCCTCTTCGCCCTGGCGGCGGTGGTCTGGCGCGAGGTCCTGGCGGGGAGGAACTGGCGCAACCTGCCCGTCTGCGGCCTGGTGAGCCTGCTGGCCCTGGCCAATCTCGGCCTGCACCTGCGCGCCTCCGCCCCGGTGCTGGCGGACGCCTGCGAGCGGCTGGCGCTCGGCGCGCCGGCCATGCTGATCGCCCTGATCGGCGGGCGCATCGTCCCGAGCTTCACGCGCAACTGGCTGGCGCAGAGGAAGTCGTCCGCCCTGCCGGCGCCGTCCGGGCGCATCGACCAGGCCGCGCTCGGAATCACCGGCGCGGCCGTGCTGGCCTGGATCGCGGCCCCCGCGTGGCCCGGCGCGGGGGCGCTCCTGGCCCTGGCGGGGCTCGCCAATCTCGTACGGCTCGTCCGCTGGCGCGGGGCGTCCACGGGCGCGGAGCCGCTCGTCTGGATCCTGCACCTCGGCTACGCCTGGCTGGCGGCGGGCCTGCTGCTCATAGGCCTGTCCATCCTGGTCGCGGCCGTGCCGCGCTCGACGGGGATCCACGCCCTCACGGCGGGCGCCTTCGGGGTCATGACCCTGGCGGTGATGACGCGCGCCACCCTGGGGCACACCGGCCGGGCGCGGACGGCCGACCGGCGCACGGTGCTGATCTACCTCGCCGCGAACCTCGCCGCCATGGCGCGGGCGGCCGCGCCGGCGGCGGGCGGCGGGCAGGCGGCCCTGCTCGGCCTCTCGGCCGCGCTGTGGGCCCTGGCCTTCCTGGGCTTCGCCGCCGTCTACGGGCCGATGCTCGCGAGGCGCCGCGCGGGGGGCTGAGACCGCCGCGAACGGTCACGCTGGACGCCCGCCATAGTATCATACAACGATAGATGGTGAGGGCTCCGGGGCGGGGGTGTCGCCGCGAGCCGATTCGGAGGCGACATGTCCCAAGCTGCGACTACGGGGGTCTCGCGCGACCCCATCGGCGACCTGCTGAAGTGGATCCTCCTCGCCGTGGCGGTGATCTGCTTCGGCATGCTGGGATGGGCGACGGTGCTGACCTATCGGAATGCGCCGCCCCACCCGCAGGCGTTCGTGGATCCCTCGGGCGCCGCCCTGATCACCCAGCAGGACATCGTCGCGGGCAAGGCCGGGTTCCAGAAGGCCGACCTGATGGACTACGGCTCCATCTACGGCATGGGGTCCTATTTCGGCGAGGACTACACCGCCCAGGCCCTGGTCAGGCTGGGTCAGGAGACGCGCGAGCAGCTGGCCCGCTCCCGGTACGGCGCGGCCTACCAGAGCCTGACGCCCGAGCGCCGCTACGTCGTCGACGAGGAGATGAAGCGGCAGCTGCAGTCCCTGAATCTGCGCCAGCCCACGGTCGTCGTGCCCGCCGAGCTGGCGGCGGCCATCCGCAAGGTCGAGGGCGACTACGCCAGAGGGTTCACCACGGTCGACCTGTCGGTGGGCTGGGCCGCCGCCAAGAGCCTGGACGCCGAGGCCGCCCGCCAGACCGCCGACTTCGTGGTCTATTCCGCCCTGACCACGGTCGCCCGGCGGCCGGGGACGACCACCTCCTGGACCGAGAACTGGCCCTACGAGCCGATGGTCGGCAACACGCCCACGCTGAACACCTTCCACTGGACCTGGACCAGCTACACCTTCACCTTCTTCGCCATCGGCCTGGTGCTGTTCCTCTACCGCGCCTACCTCGACCACCCCGACGACGCGCCGATGGAGCGCGGCCTGGCGACCTTCCGGGCCCTGACGCCGAGCCAGAAGCGCGTCGGCAAGTACTTCCTCGTGGTGGCGGCGGTGTTCATCGCCTCGCAGGGCGCGGGCGCGGTCATGGCCCACTCCTACTACGACCGCGAGACCTTCTACGGGGTGCAGCTCAACTACCTGCTGCCGTTCAACTTCCTGCGCAGCTTCCACACCCAGGCGCCGATCATCTGGATCGGGCTCGGCTGGATCGGCGCGGGCCTGTTCCTGGCCCCGGCGATCGCGGGCGGCCGCGAGGCCCCGGGCCAGGGCCTGCTGGTGGAGATCCTGTTCTGGGTGACTCTGGCTGTGGTGGCCGCGGCCCTGATCGGCAACTATCTCGGCATCCAGGGGGTGATCCAGGAGGGCTGGTTCTGGATCGGCAACCAGGGCCTCAGCTACATCCAGCTCGGCCGGCTGTGGCAGATCTGCTTCTTCGTCGCCCTGGCCGCCTGGAGCATCCTGGTGTTCCGCGCGCTCTGGCCGGCGCGCGATCTGCTGGTGCAGGCCACCCGCGAGTTCTGGACCGGCCGCATCCGCCTGGAGCACCTGATCTGGGCCTCCACGGTGAACGTGGCGGCGCTGTACATGTGCGGCATGATCCCCCTGACCGGGGTCGGCCACTCCTTCACCATCACGGACTTCTGGCGCTGGTGGGTGGTCCACCTGTGGGTCGAGCAGTCCTTCGAGTTCTTCGCCGTCTCGATCAGCGCCTACCTGCTGATGGCGCTGGGGCTGGTGTCGCGCAAGCTGGCGGAGCGCTCGGTCTATCTGGAGCTGATCCTGATCTTCCTGGGCGGGGTGCTGGGCACGGGCCACCACCTCTACTGGGACGGGAGCCCCAGCATGTGGGTGCCGCTCGGGACCATGTTCTCCTTCATCGAGGTGCTGCCGCTGGTGCTGCTGATCCTCGAGGCGATCCAGCAGCACCGGCTGATCAGCAAGAGCTCCGGGTTCAACTACAACCTGGCCTACACGTTCATCATCGGCTCGGCGTTCTGGAACTTCGTCGGGGCCGGCGTCTTCGGGGGCGGCACGCTGAACGCGCCGCTGGTGAACTACTACGAGCACGGCACCTTCCTGACCCTGAACCACGCCCACACCTCCCTGTTCGGGGCGTTCGGCCTGCTGGCGCTCGGGCTGATCTACTTCTGCCTGCGCTACCGGGCCGGGCCGGAGGCGCGGTTCGACGAGCGCCTGGGCCACTGGGCGTTCTGGCTGATGAACCTGGGCCTGGTCATGTGGGTGGTGCTCCACTTCTTCGAGATCGGCTGGCCGCAGCTGGACGCGGTGTTCCAGCACGGGCTGGCCTATGCGCGCAGCAAGGCCTTCTACGACACGACCCGGTTCTGGCAGTGGATGCGCCTGCCCGGCGACGTGGTGTTCTCGGCGGGCTCGCTGCTGATGGGCTGGGACTTCATCCGCAAGCTGATGCGTCCGGCCCCGGCCGTGTCCGGGGCGCCGGCCCTCGCGCCTGCGGCGGAGTAGGGGGCCTCACACCGCCCTGGAGTGCCGGCTCTCGGCCCCCTGCAGCCGGGCGTCGAAGCAGGCGGCGACGGTGCGCATCAACCGCCGCGCGGCCTCGGGGATGGTCACCAGCCGCCCGTCCACGCGGCACAGGCCGTCGGCGGCGAGCCCGGCCGCGCGCGCCACCGATGCGTCCAGGAAATCGGCGGGGAAGCCCTCGGCGAGGCAGACGTCGCCGGCGTCGAGCTGCAGGTCGCACATCAGCCGCTCGATCGCGCGCGCCCGCAGGCGGTCCTCCGGCGTGACCTCCACCCCGCGCTCGGTCGGCAGGCGGCCCGCCTCGACGGCGGCGGCCCAGGCGTCCGTGGCCTTGGCGTTCTGGACGTAGCCCTGCGGAAAGCGGCCGATGGCCGAGGCGCCGAGCGGGACCAGGGCCTCGCAGTCGTCGGTGGTGTAGCCCTGGAAGTTGCGGTGGAGCGCGCCGCCCAGCGCCGCCCGGGCAAGGGAGTCGCCGGGCAGGGCGTAGTGGTCGAGCCCGATCCGCAGGTAGCCGGCGCCGGTCAGGGCCCGGTCGGCGGCCTCGGCCTGGGCCCAGCGGCCCTCCAGGGCCTCCAGCGCGCTCTCGTCGATCATCCTCTGATGCTTCTTGAACCAGGGCACGTGGGCGTAGCCGAACACCGAGATGCGGTCCGGGCGCAGGTCCGCAGCGAGCTCGGCGCTGGCCTCCACGCTGGCGGCGGTCTGGCCGGGAAGGCCGTACATCAGGTCGAAGCTGAGGCCGTGCACTCCGGCGGCCCGCAGGGCCCGCGCGGCCCAGGCCACGTGCTCGAACGGCTGGATGCGGTTGACCTTCTGCTGCACGGCCGGGTCGAAGGTCTGCACGCCCAGGCTGGCGCGGTTCACGCCCGCGGCCTGCAAGGCCTCCACGAACCCCTCGTCCAGAGCCCGCGGGTCGAGCTCGATGGCCACCTCGGCGTCCTCGGTCAGCCGGAAGGCCGTGCGCAGCCGCGCGGCCAGCTCGCGGAAGTCGTGGGGCCTCAGGGAATTGGGGCTGCCGCCCCCGAAGTGCAGCCGCCGGGCGCCTGCGTGCGGGCCCAGGGCCTCGGCCCAGAGGTCGATCTCGCCGTGCAGCTGGCCGAGGTAGTCGGAGACGCGCCGGTAGCCGTTGGGGACGGACGTGCTGCACCCGCAGTACCAGCAGAGCTTCTCGCAGAACGGGATGTGCGCATAGATCGACAGGTGCGTGGAGGGCCCCACCGCGGCCGCCCAGGCGCGCGCCTGGGCCTCGCCGACGCCCTCGTGGAAGGCCAGCGCGGTCGGATAGCTGGTGTAGCGCGGCAGGTTGCGTTCGGCGTGGCGGCGGAAGCCGGAGGGAATCTCGCCCTCGATGGGGGTGAGCGAGGCGAAGGAGGTCATCTGCATCTGGAATAACCGCACTGGAAAGCCGCCGCGCCCGGCCGCGGTCCCGCGGACTTCTCCGCCCCGGGCCGCCCCGCCGCCTTGAGCGAGGTCAAGGCGCAGTCGTATCGCGCCGTGATCCTTTTCCGGCGAAAGGAGGCCCGACCTTGGACGCCCTCGCCCTGGCCCGCGCCATTCATGTTCTCTCCGTCGTCCTCTGGATCGGCGGCGTCGCCTTCGTGACCACCGTGCTGATGCCGACGATCCGCAGGACCCATGCGCCGGGC
>Ga0164243_10009650_pt1 | contig 14013 bp, 8 predicted proteins | sample OricompcompostOP_FD_108781 | JGI IMG/M metagenome (GOLD analysis project Ga0164243, IMG submission 108781) | Organic Plus compost microbial communities from Emeryville, California, USA - Original compost - Organic plus compost (OP) | ecosystem: Engineered > Solid waste > Mixed feedstock >... | reverse complement strand
CAGAAAGCCGCTCTCAACGTCGTACCACGTCGCGGCGTTTGCGTCCGGGCTGCATCGTGATTAGCCCACGGAGGCAAACGGCAGTACCGTGACTCAGGTAGGGCTGATCTCGCAATCGGATGTCTCGTCCGCCTCACCTTCGCTGCGCCGGCTCGGTCCACGCGCCGGCACCGAGCCCTAACCTTATGACGTAATATTTGGCACGTGTGAAGGGAGTGAGATTTACGCTGAGGATTGCGACAAATGCGCAAAATTACGCCTAAATTGGCGACTGCTCGTTCGGGGCTGCGAGACTTATGCTGACATTTGCGACAGAGTGGCGATCAGCCGGCGACACTTATGAATAAAATAGCGATGAATTGCATAATTTACGCTTAAAATTGCGACGCGAGGCGGCCGATCGGCCTCCTTACGAGGAGAATCGCGACAGTGCCGTTGGTGGTGGTCCCCGGAGACGATCGAGCCGAGGCTCGGCGCGTGCAACGCAAGGCTGAGCAAGGCGAGTTGCGACGCGTCTACAAGGGGATCTACACGACGGATCTGGTGCAGCCGATCGAGACGATCGTGCGTCGGCACCTGCGCGATCCTGACCCCCGACAGCATCATCTCTCATCGATCCGCACTCGAGGCGAAGCCAACGGCCGGCGGCAACTATACCTGACGGCCTCGTACCGGCGTGACATCCAGCTTCCCGGTGTGAAGCTGCGTATCGCCGAAGGAAAAGGCCCGCTGGACTCCGACATCCGCATTCCCACCTTTCACGGGAACGCGCACCTCTCCAGCCAGCCCGGGCGTTGCTCGAGAACGTGGTCCCGAGTCGAGGTGATCCCGCAGAAAAGCGGACGTGGGGGCCCAAAGGGGTCGAAGAGTGGCTCGACCGGTTCATTGCTCGAGATGTCACCGGTGCCATCAATCAGATTCGAGACCAAGCGAGGACGATCGCTGAGCCGCTCGGCCGCGGGGCTTGTGCCCATGAAATCGTTGTCGGCCGATGATCGGTGACGCGCGCGACTATCTGCTAGTGATCATTCGTCGTCAAGGCGCAGAAATGATCTATGCGAGGATATTTGCATCGCTGCATATGTCGTGGGGGCGTGAGGCCTAACTCGTCGCTGAAGGCCGGCTTGCCGATCGCCCCCGAGTACGAGGCATTTCCCCAACGCCGGGAGTGTCAAGCGGAGTAGATCTTTGCGCCAGGGACCTTCTTGAAGCGCGACCGAAAGTGCTTGTTCTCGCCGTCGAGACAGACGAACAAGGTCTCGCCCGGGCACGGTACATTGGCGCACAGCGCTTCCACGAGTTTCTGCCGGGCCCGCGAGGTTTCGAGTTTCCACCAGCGGTTCTTGCGGCGGACTGCAAGGACGTAAAAGGGAATATGTGAGTAGTGTTGCGTCTGCTTGCGAACAAGCCAGGCGCAACGCACTTCGGGGAACGTTCGCAGCTTCTCGACTATCGCTTGTACCGCCTCTTCCGGCAGCTCATGCGGTAGCAGCGTATCCGAGGTGCGCAGCTGTGCGCGCTCGCGCCGTGCGATCTCGTCTCGCTCGGCGGACCGGGAGAGGTCGTCGATGTGCGAACGAGCATCGGCATTTCGGCCGTGACGCCGCAGGTACTCGACGATCTGAACGCCGCACGCCTGCGCAAGAGCCGAATCCAATGCGCTTGCCCTCTCGAGCAGTTGGATGCCCGCGTCGTCATCGTTGTCGAGTTTCAGCCGGCCCACTGCGAACAAAGCCGCTGCATTATCAGGCGCACGCTGCAATACAGCCTCATACAGCGGTAGGGCGGTCGCGGCATCCATCAGCTCCTCGGTGAGTGTTGCTCGTTCGAGTGCTTCGTTGACGGACAGCTCGGCAGTTGCTGCTTTCGCTTCGAGCTCCGCGAGGCGTGAACGCGATCCGGTGGCGAACTGATGTCGCTGGCGCCACCACTCCCGCACGTTCTCCTGCCAGAGGCGATCGAATTCGTTTTCGAGTGTCGCGCCGAACGCGCCGAGAAGGATCTCGGCAGCCGTCGTGCCAACTGCATCGGGCAACACCGCTTTCGCGCCCAACGCGTTGAGGCGATCCGTAAGACAAGGGTGCGTATCGTCGAACCCGGTCCGACGCTTGAGTGCGGACTCGAGTGTCGCGGTGAGGTTGCCTTGCGGCCGCGGTTGGGTGAATGCATGGCGCAGCATCGAGAACGGTTGCACCTGCGGCTGGTCGCGCACATCCGCCTGCCGGAAGATGTTCTTCCAGTACTCGGCTTGCAGGAATTGCGCTTGCAGCTCGACCCGTACGAGCGCAGCCCCAGCGACGGCCGCACCCGAGACGGCAGCCGACATGCGATCCGCCTCGTACTCCTGCCGGCGCGCCTGTACGAACGAGTAGGCGCCGAACTTCGGCGCGTACCATTTGAAGAAAGGCACGAAGAGGAACTTACCCCAGTGATCGCTTTCCTCGAGTGCGTGTAAAAGCCGGGCCCAGCCGACCCGCAGCCGATAGATCCACGCGCCGAACTTTCCATGCTGACCGGAGAGATGGCCGAACTCATGCGCGAGTACGGAGCGGAATTCCTCGACGCTGAGGGCCTGCATGAGCGGCAGCCCGAGCACCAGATAATTCCGCGGCCAGCCGAATACGCCGAGGCGCGGGTGCTGCACGACGGCGGCATTGAAATCCTGTGTCACGAGCACGGTATCTGGGCGCGGTGCGCCTGTCTTGCGTCTCACCTCCTCGATGACATCGAACAGCGCGGGTGCATCGTCGCGCGTGATGACGCGACCCACGGGCGGCGGTATCCGGACGAACATTGCGGCCAGCACCGCCCAGACGAGTGGCACCACCACAAGGCCCAGTTTCACCGCGATGGCTGCGCCCGAGCCGTGGATGACCATCCAGCCAAGCCCAGCGAGGATCAGCAGCAACAACGCGAGGATGGTTGCCACATAGGCATAGCCCAGCACGGCAAGCCCTCCGAGCTGGAGGCGATAGAGAGAAGGGCGGCGCTGGGCGTCGGCTTCGACGCGCGCGACAAAGTTTTCGTAGGCTTCCTGGTTCATTGTTCTGCCCCCCGTTTACAAATCATAGCCGCCCCTACCCACCCCGGCGTCGGTCATTCAACAGAAGAGCAGAAGTTCTTTGCCTCTGGCACTTCCGCGACCCACCGATCCTGAAGCTCGCTGGTCGAGTTGGATCATGGTCCAACTGCGAGCGGGGTCAGAACATTGTAAGAGTGATCCGGTGCGACACTCCCTTTCTGCCGCGCTTGCCAGCACGGTTCTCGCCCTTGCGTGTTCCGCGCCCGTCGCGTTTGCGCAGACCGCGGAACCGACAGCCGTGCTCTTCGAGAATGTGCGCGTGTTCGACGGTAAAAGCGACCGGCTCTCGTCGGCGTCGAACGTCCTGGTCGTCGGTAATGAGATCAAGACAATTTCGGTTTCATCGATCGCGGTGCCCGAAGGAGTTCAGTCGATCACGATCGACGGCGGCGGGCGCACGCTGATGCCCGGGCTGATCGACGTGCACTGGCACGCCATGCTGGTGCGGCCAACGGTGCCGCAGCTTCTGACCTCCGACATCGGCTATCTCACGCTCGCGGCAGGCGCCGAGGCGACTGCTACGCTGATGCGCGGATTCACCACGGTGCGTGATGTGGGTGGGCCGGCGTTTTCACTCAAGCGCGCCATCGACGAAGGCACCGTCGTCGGACCGCGCATCTTTCCGTCCGGCGCGATGATCACCGTGACGAGCGGTCACGGCGACTTCCGCCAGCCCTTCGAGCTACCTCGCGTGATCGGTGCTCCGCGATCCCGCGGGGAAGAGGTCGGAGCCGCCATGATCGCGGACAGCCCCGATGAGGTCCGCGTTCGCGTTCGCGAGCAGCTGCTGCTCGGCGCCTCGCAGATCAAGCTCACCGCCGGCGGCGGAGTCGCTTCACCTCACAGCCCACTGGATGTCTCCACGTTTACCTTGGAGGAGCTCCGCGCCGCAGTGGAAGCTGCCGAAAACTGGGGAACTTACGTCACCGTGCATGCCTACACGTCCGAAGCGGTGCAGCGGGCGATTGCCGCCGGCGTGAAATGCATCGAGCACGGTCATCTCATGGATGAGGCGACGGCAAAACTGATCGCCCAGCGCGGCGTCTGGTTGAGCATGCAACCCCTGCCACCGGAGCTGGGCGAGGCATTTCCTCCAGCCTCCGAAGAGCGACGGAAGTTCAAGCAAGTGTTGAGCGGCACGGACGCCACGTACAAGCTCGCAAAAAAGTACAAGCTCAAGACCGCATTCGGCACCGACGTGCTGTTCTCCCCTGCGCTCGCGCAAAGGCAGACGTCGCTGCTCGCCTCGCTCACCCGCTGGTACACGGCGGCCGAGATTCTGAGGATGGCCACTGGGGTCAATGCGCAGCTTTTGGCGCTATCGGGGCTGCGCAGCCCGTACGTGGGCAAGCTGGGCGTGGTTGAGGAAGGTGCGCTGGCCGACCTGCTGCTGGTGGATGGTAATCCTATTGAGAACATCAAGCTGATCGAAGATCCGGGCAGGAACTTCCTTGTCATCATGAAGGACGGGAAGATCTACAAGAATGCGGTTCCGTGATCTCCACTCAAGGTTACACCTAAGCAGGTCTTGACTGGGTCACTACAGGACACCTCAAAAGTCATCCCCCTCCTCATCGTCTATGGCGAACTCGTCGTAATCGTCATGTTCCTCATCATCCTCACTGTCACGGACGTCCGAGGCATCGTCGTCGTACACGCTGGACCTTGGCTCGATCGCCATTTCAACCTCATCGAAACTCTCCTCTTTCACTTCGCCAAACACCAGAGGGAGCTTCGCCAAATCAAATATGCGCGCTTCTTTCTCTGCTAGGGCTCCAATCACGTCGTTGTTCACTTTGAGTTTGTCGTGCCTCGGCCATTTACGGGATTTCCATTCCATTAGCACGGGCCAGAACGGTCCATTCGCCGTCTCCAGACTCATGCGTTCATAGGCTTCATCAAAGATTGATTGATCAACCAAACCCTTGTCGACGCAGTTGAGTACACTAACAACCGCCAGCGCACCACAATTGCGGATGATGTTCTGAGCCGCGCCCAGGTCAATCTTCGCACCCAGCTGTGCACATGCGTACGTAGCCCAGCAGACTTCACTATCGTTACCGAGGCGACCATGCGTATCGATAACTGCCGCCAGGATCTTTGACCAAGTCTCGACGTCTAGATCTCGTTTAACCAGATATCTCCACACAATTACGCGCGCAACGTAATCGGCGGTATGACCAAAGTGCACCACTGATCGCTTAAGAAAGGGCTCGCAGATTGCCCAATGACTCCACCCTGAGCTGTGCCGATCGAGGTATCTAATTACGTACTTAAGAATACCGTCGTCGTTGTCCGCAACAGCCATCGCAAACGCACGCTCCAGTGCAGCTCTCAAGCGCTCTGGCCTGTAGCGCGCCGCTGACGCAAGAGCAGTTTCAAGAGCTATCGACAGATCTGCGGGCCATGCGTCCGCGAAGCGAAAATCCGTAGAGTAAATGCGAGTCTTGGCTTCGTTTATGTCAAGCTCAAATTCGCGGATCGCCTCACGGTATCGCGATAAGGCCCGCTCCGCATCTGCGTGCGTATGGGCCCCCAACCAGACATCATCCACATACCTGATTATCGTGACATCGCTCACTTCGCACCGTTTCTTGAACTCCACGTCGATTGCCGTCGCGACAATCTCGGCGAACACGCGAGAGGTGTCCGGACCTACGGGAATACCTATGCTCTGCCCATCTTGGCCACATCGCAAAATGTGATCCGCGCGATTGAAGTAGATTCGTTCTGACCCGAATTTTCTATCAGCCTTTGCAGCGAGCTTTCCGTGGAATGCCCATGGAAGCGAGTGCGTATAGATCGAATGATAGAAGCGGGATATGTCCGTCTTTGCGATGAACCGATAGCGGGACAATCGAGTGATCTTGGCGGCATCGACCGCGGCATGTGTACTGATCTCGATCGCCCGATCGCCCTCAGCTGCTACGCCCGGAACGGAGAGGCTGCAATCGATCTGTGAGAAGAACGAGGTGATTGCGTCCCAGTGCATAGCGACAAACTTGGCGAGATCCCGCATGGTCACGGGATGTACAACCGAAAATACTCGCCTTGTGATGCCGCGCTTCGATGCGTTGTAGCTCGCCGGCCTTACAGGCTTTTGCGATTTGCTCCACCATTCCGGACCGGAATCATCTACGATGAAATCGCCAATATCACCGGCGAAGAATGCCGGCGGAAGGTTCTCTGGCAGATAACCCTTGAATACCAGGCTCTCCATTAGCTCCATACGAGATCAGTCCCAAATAGACCGAACGGCGTCCCGCCCAAAACCTCTATTTCCGTTAGTTTCCCAATGGCAGGTGTCTCGGCGAAGCGCCATCCGTAACCGATCGTTCCGGGAACACCGGTATGTGGCGGCGCTTCCTATAAGGGAGGAGGGCCCCTCTGTCACCAATCACGCGAACGCCCACTCCTGTGACAGCGTTGCGGCCTGCTCGAGCACGAGCTGCGTGGCCTTCTCCTGCTTGTCGGGCGGGTAGCCGTACTTTCGCAGGATTCGTTTGACGAGGACGCGGAGCTGCGCGCGGACGTTCTCGCGCATCGTCCAGTCGATCGTGACGTTGTTGCGTACGGTTTTCACGAGCTCCCGCGCGATCGTGCGTAGCGTCTCGTCGCCCAGTACCTTCACCGCGCTGTCGTTCACTTCCAGCGCGTCGTAGAACGCCAACTCGTACTCCGTGAGGCCGAGTGCCTCACCGCGAGCATTCGCTTCGCGCATTTCCTTGGCGAGCGTGATCAACTCCTCAATCACCTGGGCAGCTTCGATGGCGCGGTTCTGATAACGGCGAATCGACTGCTCCAGCATCTCAGCGAAGGAGCGCGCCTGGACGATGTTCTTTCTTCGACGAAGTCGCAGCTCCCCCTTCAGTAGCTTCTGCAGCAGCTCCACGGCCAAGTTCCGGTGGGGCATGCCGCGCACTTCAGCAAGGAACTCGTCGGACAGAACGGAGATGTTCGGCTTTTCGAGGCCCGCCGCGGCGAAGATGTCGATCATGCCCTCGGGCGCAACCGCTCGCGAAATGATCTGCCGCACGGCATGATCGAGCTCCTCCTCGGGTCGCGAGTCGCCCGGCATGCGTTTGACCAGCACGGCCTGAACCGCTTGGAAGAACGCGACGTCGTCGCGAATGCGCAGTGCCTCCTCATGCGGCACGGCAAGCGCGAACGCTTGCGACAGCTCCCGCACGGCTCGGATGCAGCGGTTTTTGCCGTCCTCCTGCGCTAAGACGTGCTCCTGTGCCGCGGGCAGCAGCCCGAGCCGCTCCTGCGGCTTGCCGCTCGTCCACTTCGAGCGGTCGAAGCCGTGGAAAAGTCCGCAGCAGACCTCGTACTTCTCCAGCATGAGGGCAACGGCTTCTTCCTGGTTCAGCGCCGTCCGCCCCGTACCGCCGCTTTCCGTATACGTGGCAAGCGCCGCCTTCAGTTCGTGCGCCAAGCCGAGATAGTCGACCACGAGCCCGCCGGGCTTGTCCTTAAACACTCGGTTGACGCGGGCGATCGCCTGCATGAGCCCGTGACCGTGCATGGGCTTGTCGACGTACATCGTGTGCAGGCTCGGCGCGTCGAAGCCCGTGAGCCACATGTCGCGCACGATCACGAGTCGGAACGGGTCCTTCGGGTCGCGGAAACGCTTGGCTAACCCTTCGCGCCGCGACTTGTTGCGGATGTGGGGCTGCCAGTCCGCCGGGTCCGACGCGGAGCCTGTCATGATGATCTTCATCTGCCCGCGCTGATCGTCAGCGTCGTGCCAGGCCGGCCGCAGCTTCACGATCTCTCGGTAGAGATCCACGCAGATCCGGCGGCTCATGCACACCACCATGGCCTTGCCTTCCATAGCTTCGAGTCGCTTTTCGAAATGCTCGACAATGTCCCGAGCCACGAGCGCCAGCCGCTTGTCGGCGCCGACGATCGCCTCGAGCTGCGCCCACTTGCTCTTCAGCTTTTCCTTGCGCTCGACCTCCTCACCCTCGGTGACCTCCTCGAACTCCGGGTCGATCTTCGGACGCTCCGCCTCGTTGAGAGCGAGCTTCGCCAGCCGGCTCTCGTAGTAGATGGGCACCGTCGCGCCATCCTGCACGGCGCGCTGGATGTCGTAGATGCTGATGTAATCACCGAACACTGCGCGCGTGTTGGCGTCCGCAAGCTCGATCGGCGTACCTGTGAAACCGATGAACGAAGCGTGAGGAAGGGCGTCACGCATGTGCCGCGCGAATCCATCAATGAAGTCGTATTGGCTGCGGTGCGCTTCATCGGCGATCACGACAATGTTGCGCCGATTGGAGAGCACCGGGTGCCGATCGCCCTTCTCTTCCGGGAAAAACTTGTGAATCGTCGTGAACACGACACCACCGGCGGCGACCGAGAGCAGCTCCCGCAGGTGAGCGCGAGACTCTGCCTGCACGGGGGGCTGACGCAGAAGGCCCTGGCAGCGCGAGAACGTGCCGAAGAGCTGATCGTCGAGGTCGTTGCGGTCCGTGAGCACGACGACGGTGGGGTTCTGCATCGCCGGCTCGCGGATGATGCGGCCCGCGTAGAACGCCATCGTGAGACTCTTGCCCGACCCTTGCGTGTGCCAGACCACGCCCACTCGCCGGTCACCCGGCCTTCCGCCCGGCTTACCGCCGGTTTCGTACCGACCGGATTCCTCGGCAATATGATCGGCGTGAGACAGCTCCGCTGCTCTCAAGGTCTCCGCGACCGCCACCTGCACCGCGTGGAACTGATGGTAGCCCGCCATCTTCTTGATGACGCGCCCACTCCCGTCGTCCTCGAAAACGATGAAGTCGCGCAGCAGATCGAGGAAACGGCGGCGGTGGAGCAGACCCTCGATCACCACCTGCAGCTCCGGCACGCTCGGGTCAGCAAGGCGAGCTCCCGAAATGGTTCGCCACGGCTTGAACCACTCGCGACCTGCACTGAGCGTCCCAACACGCGCCTCGATCCCGTCGGAAATCACGAGTAAGGCATTTGAAGCGAAGAACGCGGGTATTTCCGCTTGGTATGTGCGGAGTTGCTCGAAGGCGTTCCAGATGGTCGCGTCTTCGTCAGCTGCGTTCTTCAGCTCCAGCACGGCGAGCGGCAGGCCGTTCACGAACAGCACCACATCCGGCCGGCGCGTGTGCTTGTTCTCCGTGACGGTGAACTGATTGACCGCAAGCCAGTCGTTGTTCGCGATAACGTCAAAGTCGATAACGCGCGCCTGCGCGCCGCGGATGTGACCGTCGCTCGTGCGGTACTCGACGGTGACTCCATCGACGAGCAGGCGATGCATGTTCCGATTTCGGTGGATCAGCTCCGCACCCTCGGGGCGCGTGAGCTTGCGGAAGGCGTCTTCGAGTGCCTCGGGCGGTAACGTCGGATTGAGGCGGGTGAGCGCGTCACGGAGCCGCCCTTCCAGCACGACCTCACCGTAGTCCCGCCGCTCGGCTGCGGGCTCGCCCGGAGCCATGTCGGGGCCGTGCAGCACGGTGTAGCCGAGACACTCGAGCCAATCGAGCGCCGCCGCTTCGATGTCAGATTCGCTCAACCCGGCCATCGCGCACTTCCCTTGTTCTTGTCCGCTTGATAGCACTCGCTAGTTGTGCTCGCATTTCAGCCAGCATCTGATCCAGTCTCGGGCCGCCCAGCCTGTTCCTGTCGGGAAACGCTCGCCATGCGTTTCGTCACACCCGGATTCCTCACACTCGCGCAAACGGCCGTTTCTCGGCGGGAGAGACCGCGTGTTGTGATTGCAGGCTCGAGTACCACGCACTCACGGGACGCCGGCTTCCGCCTCCTGAAGCTCCTTGAGGGTTCGTCCCTTCGCATCTTTCCACTCGATCCGCCCATTGGACGACCGGCCGAGCAGCACGCCTGCGGCAGTGGAAGGCGAGTTGAAGGTGTAGTCCTGGGTCAATCGATAACACGTGCCCGACGCTTCGAGCACTCCCCGTGCGAGCAGCGACTTTCGCAACTCAGACATATAAGGGTGAATCGAGGCAACTTCGTCCTTCACGGCCTGTGATCCTGCGCGAACGACAAAGCCTTCTGTGCCGTCCACGCCGGAGGCCTCGATCCCCTTCGCCCTCAAGTACAGGACGCGCGATCCCTCGACATTGGCCTTGGCTTTCTCGAACAGGCTCACACCCATCAGGGGAAGGCACAGAAGCAGATCCCCGAGAAAGCTCTCGGCGTCGGCGGCATCGGCCTCCGATAGCGCTGGCATCTGGGGAACGTTGCCATTGTCGAGCTCCGCGCGCTTGGCTTCGCTGGCCAACGCTACCAGCCGCGCTTCGAGGTACTGGACGTGCGCCTTGTTGAGGTTCTGGTCTTTGCTCGTGAATACGGCGGCGTGTGTCCAGAAGTCCTTTTGTCTCGCGTGCTGATCAAGCCGCGAGAGTACGAAATCACCTTCCCCCACGTACACACGCGGAAGTTGGCCGGATTCGCCAGGGCCCCACAGAATGTAGACGCCCGCACGCTTGAGCTCTGGTCGCTGGCGAGCTTCGGCGAACTGCGCCCGCGGGAACACCAACCCCTGTCCGGTCCAGTTGGACTTCTCGACAATTCGCAACGCCTCCGGCTCGCCAGACGGAATGAAGATGCGGACCGAGAAGCCGAGCAACCGGTTCATGCAGCCGCCTTTTCGAGGAACCGCTCCGCGTCCTTGACTCGCAGTTCGCCTGAAATCAATTTGGGCAGAAGCGTATCGCGCAGAATAGCGACGGTGCGTGATTCTCGAGCGGCCTCGCTCGCGCGCGAGAACAACGGTGCAACAGTTCGACCGAATCTTTCGGCCACTGGTTTAGGGCAGACGGGCAGAAAGAAATGGGAAAGCGACTCGGCAGGTACCCGCTGCCGCCCACTCGACCCCGTCATGCTTTGAATCGCAAACTCGCGGAATTCGGCGCTGCGCGCGAGACAATACGCGAACTCGGCGGGTAACGGAGGCTTCGGGCGCAATACGATGTACTCGGTCGAGCCCCAGCCAACCTGACCTTCGGCGAGAAAGTCGACGAAAGCAGTCTTGCCGTTCTCGAGGCACGGGGTAATCCGGGCGACAAGTGTGTCGCCGTTAGTGAAGCGCATACCGGAACCGAACGGCCTATCGACTGTGACCTCAGGCGTGTGACCCTTCGTTGGCATATTGGCCATATCGAGGTAGGGCGCAATGTCACCCTTTCGAAGCCGCCGAATCGGGTTGACTTCGATCGCCGCCGGAAGCGGCATGACCTTCCACCCCTCCGGAATCTCTCCGAGTTCGGAGTCGACGAGACGGTCGGGGAAGAGGTCGTAGAGGTGCGCGGGTAGGCCGGGGAGCGATTCGCCTTTGCGCCAGCGGCCTTCCATTTTGGCGCGCACAGGATCGAAGTCCACGAACCACGACTTGAACAGCGCCCGCGCCATCGCCTCCAGCGTCTCGCTCATCCGCCGGTTCAGCTCGATCTTGTCGTCGAGCGTGCCGAGGATGTGGGCGATGGCGCGTTGTTCGAAAGGAGGTGGAAGGAGGAGCGGAAAGGACCGGATGATGCTCTCGTTGAGATTCGGCATCGTCGCGCCGATCGCGTGAAACTTGAACCAGTCGACCGATGCAGGATCTGCGAGGACGTGCGAGAGGAACTCAGCATCTACGTCGCCCGAGTCACTCTTGACGCGAAGCCGTATTGCACCCGTTCCGCAAAGAAAGCCGTGCTCTGCGTCGCGAACATAGCCAATGTGACCTGTCGCCTGGACTCCTCGCCGGGCGAAGAGAATGTCGCCTCGGAGCAGCCGGTGTCGAGATAGCTCATGCGCCTTTGAAGGCGATACCTTCGGAAGCACAGAGTGGTCGATTCGTCGCGCTCGAATTGCTTCCGTCGGCACAACTGGTACGCCGTCATCGACATAATCATGAGCGTGCAGCTGAGAACCAAATGGCCCGGTCTGCAGCTCCGCAACGCCTGCATCACACAGATCACCGATAGTCGTGCGCCGCCACTCACCCGCCATACCCAAGCTCCTTCAGATTGGCGGCGATCGCTGCATCGAGCTTCGCGGCCTCGGCCTGCTGCTCGCGCAGCGTTGCAACGAGGCGCTTCATCTTCTCCTCAAACGGCTCGCCGTCGTCCTGCTGCGCCTCGGCACCGACATAACGGCCGGGCGTAAGCACGTGGCCGTGCTTGCGGATCTCCTCCAGCGTCGCGCTCTTGCAGAAGCCGGGGATGTCTTTGTATTCGCCCGCCTCCTTCTCGCCCCGCCAGGCGTGGTAGGTGTTGGCGATGCGGACGATGTCCTCGTCGGTCAGCTCGCGGTGGGTGCGGTCCACCATGCGACCGAGCTTGCGCGCGTCGATGAAGAGCACATGGCCGCGGCGGTCGCGGAACTTCCCGTTCTTCCTGTCGCGCGCCAGGAACCACAGGCACGCGGGAATCTGCGTCGAGTAGAAGAGCTGGCCGGGCAGCGCCACCATGCAGTCCACGAGGTCGGCCTCGATCAGGTTCTTGCGGATCTCGCCCTCGCCGGACTGGTTGGACGACATCGAGCCGTTGGCTAGCACGAAGCCGGCGACGCCCGTGGGGGCGAGGTGGTGCACGATATGCTGCACCCAGGCGAAGTTCGCGTTGCCGACCGGCGGCACGCCGTACTGCCAGCGCTTGTCCTCGCGCAGGCGCTCGCCGCCCCAGTCGGAGACGTTGAACGGCGGGTTCGCGAGGATGAAGTCGGCCTTGAGGTCCGGGTGGCGGTCGTTGTGGAAGGTGTCGCCGTGCGCGATCTGGCCGTCGATGCCGCGGATGGCGAGATTCATCTTCGCAAGCCGCCAGGTCGTGTAGTTCGACTCCTGGCCGTAGATCGAGATGTCGGCCTTGGCCTTGCCGCCGTTGCCGTTCCCATTGGCGTGCGCGCGGATGAACTCCACCGACTGCACGAACATGCCCGAGGAACCGCAGCAGGGGTCGTACACTCGTCCGCGGTACGGCTCGAGCATCTCGACCAGCAGCTTCACAACGCAGCGCGGCGTGTAGAACTCGCCGCCCTTCTTGCCCTCGGCGCTCGCGAACTGCGAGAGGAAGTACTCGTAGACGCGGCCGAGCACATCCTTGGCGCGGCTCGCCTCGTCGCCGATCCTGATGTTGCTGATCAGGTCGATCAACTGGCCGAGGCGCGTCTTGTCGAGCGCGGGACGGGCGTAGTCCTTCGGCAGCACGCCCTTGAGCGCTGGGTTGTCGCGCTCGATGCCAGCCATGGCATCGTCCACGAGCTGGCCGATCGTGGGTTGGCGCGCCTGCGCCTTCAGGTGCTGCCAGCGGGCCTCGGGCGGGACCCAGAAGATGCTCTGGGCGCGGTACTCGTCGGGGTCCTCGGGATCGGCGCCGCTGGCCTGATCGGCGACCAGCCGGGCGTGCATCTCCTCGAAGGCGTCGGAGATGTACTTGAGAAAGATCAGCCCGAGAACGACGTGCTTGTACTCGGCGGCGTCCATGCTGCCGCGTAGCGCGTCGGCCATGCGCCAGAGCTCGGCTTCGTAGCCGACTGTGGCAGAACTACCCGGAGTGGAGTTCTTTTTGGTCGCTCCCCTTGCTGCCCTACCGCTCGCTGGCGGTTTCGTCATCCTGCTCCCCTGAATGTGAACCAATGATCGGAGAAATGCGTGCGGACGGTGCGACTCGCCCGCGCTATCTTTCCCTGTATCTATACCATCACGAATGCCACCCTATCTATTTTTCTGGCCAGGACTGATCTGGAGGACTGCACCGAGGATGGCCCGCCTTCACTGGACGGATCGCTCGGCCAAGAGCGATATGTCCAGTCGAAAGAGCCCAGCCAGCCGTCGGCACGAATCGGTGTTGGGAAAACACTGCTTCCGCGCGGTCGCCCCAGCAGCTTGCGAGCGTGCAGATCACAGTCTCGCGATCCTCGGTCGGGAAGCCCGATTGGAATATCAATCCCGATCAGCACTCCGGGCATCGCGT
>Ga0164243_10009649_pt1 | contig 14013 bp, 8 predicted proteins | sample OricompcompostOP_FD_108781 | JGI IMG/M metagenome (GOLD analysis project Ga0164243, IMG submission 108781) | Organic Plus compost microbial communities from Emeryville, California, USA - Original compost - Organic plus compost (OP) | ecosystem: Engineered > Solid waste > Mixed feedstock >... | reverse complement strand
GACCCCCGCGGCGCCGGGCAACGTCACGGCCACGTTCAACGCAGATGGAACGCGCGCCGTGGTGAGCTGGACCGCGGTGGCCGGCGCGATCAAGTACTACGTCTATCAGTCCGCGGCCGGCGCGGCCGGCCCGTTCACCTACACGAACACCGCGGTCGCGCCGAACTCGAGCCTGCCGGTCGGCAACCTCGTTCCCGGCCAGGACTACTGCTGGGCGGTGCAGGCCCAGGCGAGCGACGGCGTCTCCGCGATGTCTGCTCCGTCGTGCGCTCCGAGCAGCCTCTGCGGCGACGGCACGGTCGACCCGGGCGAGGCCTGCGACGACGGCAACACCACCTCCGGCGACGGCTGCTCGGCGGCCTGCGCGTTCGAGGCCTGCGGCAACGGCGTCGTCGATCCGGGTGAAGACTGCGACGACGGCAATCTGATCTCGGGCGATGGCTGCTCCGCGGTCTGTCAGGTCGAGGTCTGCGGTAACGGCGTCGTCGATCCGGGCGAGCAGTGCGATGACGGCAACCAGGTCGAGGGCGACGGCTGCTCGAACGCGTGCGAGCTCGAGATGCCGCAGCCGGCCGGTACGCTGTTCTTCAGCGAGTACGTCGAGGGCTCGAGCAGCAACAAGGCGCTCGAGATCATGAACCCCACGGCGGCGGACATCGAGCTCGACGGGTGCCAGATTCGTCTGTACGCGAATGGATCCGCCACCGTTAGCGGATCGACGAACCTCTCTGGCACGATTCCGGCGGGTGGTGTGTTCCTTGCGTGCCACACGCAGATGAGCTCCTCCGTCACCTGCAACCTGCGCACGAGCGGCGGTGGTCTGCTGTTCAACGGCGACGACGCGGTCGAGCTCGTGTGCGGTGGTGAGACGCTGGACGTGATCGGTCAGATCGGCGTCGACCCGGGCGCCCGGTGGGGCTCGGGGAACTCCTCGACGGAGAACAACACGCTGCGCCGCCGCTGCGGCGTCACCAGTGGCGACACCGACGGCTCGGACGCGTTCGTCCCCGCGACCGAGTGGCTCGGGTTCGGTGAAGACACGTTCGCCGGCCTCGGTAGCCCCGCCTGCGCTAACTGAGCGCGCTCAGCGCGATTCGCGCGAACCGAGGAACTCGACGAGCACGCGGTTGACGCTCGTCGGGTCCTGCCACAACGTGAAGTGGCTCGTGTCGTCGAAGATCACGAGCCGCGCGCCCGGGATCAGGCGCGCCATCTCCTCGGCGTGAGCGCGCGCGATGATCTCGTCGTGCTCGCCGAGCGCGACGACCGTCGGCGCCCGAATCCCGCGTAGCTGCTCCTTCGAGAAGCCGCCGGGGCTGCGCCACACCGGCCGCAGCGCGGCGACCAGCGCCTGGAACGCTTTCGCGGTGCCGCCGAGCCGCAGGTGGTCGGCGCGGCACTTCTTCGAATACGCCGCGAACGTCTTCGACGGCGGCCTGCCCTTGCGCGGCCGGTGGCCCGAGGCGTCGTAGCTCGTCCCGATCACGAACAGCCGCGACACGCGCTCGGGGTGATGGATCGCGAGGTCGAGCGCGATCGAGCCGCCGTCGCTCCAGCCGACAAGCGACGCCCTCTCGATCGCGAGCGCGTCGAGGACCGCGATCACGTCCTCTGCCATCCCGTGATAGCCGAGCTTGCCCGTACCGAGCGTGCTGCGGCCGTGGCCGCGGCTGTCGATCGCGATCACCTGGAAGTGCTCCGCGAGCACAGGCACCTGGTGCGCGAAGTGGTCGCCATTCCCCATGCCGCCGTGGAGCAGCACGACCGGCGCGCCCTTGCCGTGCACGGCGTAGAAGATCCTGGCGCCGCCGACCTCGACGAAGCCCGTGGCCTTCGCCTCCGGCATCGACGGCGGCAGCGGCACCGTCTGCCAGCGCGGAGCGGGCCGGGCGTCGGCCATCGCGCCCGCCATCACGAGCGCCGCCACGGTCAGCACGAGACGAGCGCGCATCCGTGGAGCATACCCGCACCGAACGCGCTCACCTGGACCCGACCCACGCGATGGCGGGCAGAGCGGACGAAGGACGAAGGGGACGGCTTCCCAGGTCTCCCATCACCGCCCCGGATCGTGAAGCAGGGACGATCGCACGTCCGCACGGCTCGCATCCGGCGCCACGGGGGAGATGCGAAAGGGAGAGTGTCCCTCCGGCTCCGGATGGGAGGGATGGGAAATCGTCCCCTGTGCGGATCAGTCCGGAACCAGCTGGAGCGTGATCGAGAAGCTGGCCTCGGTGGCCTCGCCGTCGTCGTCCTTGGGGACGGGGAAGCGCCAGCTGCCCATCTGGCTCTTGATGCAGGCGTCGACCTCGCTCGCGAAGCCCTTCGCGTTGTACTCGGTCGTGCGGCCGGTCTCGTTGACCGTCAGCGACAGCGTGACCTTGCCGCGCGCGCTCGCGTCCTTGGCGAGGTAGCTCTTGTAGCAGCGCTTGAGGCCGGCCATGTACGCCGACTGGATCTTCGACAGCACGATGTCGGGCGTCAGCGTCGAGTCGTCGTAGGTCTGCTTGTCGCTGACGCTGATGCGACCCGACGGAGCCTTCTCGTCGGTCTTGCCGCCGCCGGCGCTCTGCGTGCCTCCGGGGGCGTCGATCTTCGGGCCGCTGCCGGTGCCGACGCGCGGATCACCGTCGTTGCGCGAGCCGCGGCCCGCGCCGCCGCCGATCGCGACGACCTTGCCGCCTTCCTTGACGTCGCTGATCTGCTGGCCGAGATCGGCGCCCGGCCGGCGCCGGCTCATGTCGCCTTCGCTCGTGCCGCCCTCGCCTTCACCCGTCAGCAGGTCGGCGAACTTCCGCGCCTCGTCCTCGGCCATCGCGACGCTGTCACCTGCGCCTCGACCGCCGCTGTCGTTGTTGTTGCCGGTCGACGGCTTCGGCGGATCCTTCGGCGGATCCTTGTCCGGCTGCTTGTCGTCGCCGCCGCCGCTCCCCGCGTCGGCCGAGCCCTGCTGCGGCTCCACGGGCTCGGGCTGGGTGACGTCGACCTGGTAGGTGTCCTGCTTGAACGTCAGGTTGTACGCGCGCTCCGCGATCGAGCGAGGCACCTCGAGATCGTATTGCCACGCGAAGATCACGACGGTGAAGTGGAGGACGAGCGAGATCGCGAGGATCACCGCGAGCTGGGGATCGATGCGGTCGGCGAACGTCCCGCGCACCGACGCCGGCAGCATCGGCTTGGGCTGCCGCGGCGGCTCGGTGACGAACTGGAACAGGATCGTCAGCTCGCCGAACGACAGCTTGCCGCGGGTGGTCTCGGTCAGTGGCACCTGCCAGTAGTCGCCCGCGTTCTGCGCGCCACGCCCCTTGAGGGCGTCGAGCGTCTGCACGCCGCCGCTGCTGTCGCTGATGCGGCCGTCCATCTTGTTGAGGAACCGCAGCGAGTACTTGTCCTGGTCGAGCGCGAACAGGGTGAACTCGAGCGGCAGGCCCTCGATCGGGATCGAGAAGGTGTTCTTCATCGACTGGCCGATCGTGACCGGCGCGCGCTCGCGGATCAGGCGCTCCTCGACGAGCTTGCCGCCGAGCAACACGCCGATGCGGAGGATGCGCTGCCGGCCGTTCGCGGGCCGGTTCTTGGGAGTTGCGGCCGCCATCTCAGAAAGGTGCCTTCTTCACGGTCTGGAGGATGAGCGGCATGAAGTCCTGCTTCAGGTTCTCCCACTCGTAGTCGATGTTCTTCGCCGTGAGGACGTAGACCACGCTCGGCCGCGGGACCTTGCCGCACACGGACACGACCGTGTCGATCACGGTGACCGGCTTGCCGTTGATGTACTCGATGTGGAACTTGCCCTGCTTCTCCTCACCCGAGCCGTCGTCCTCGTCCGGGCAACCTTCCGCGCGGGCGCTGGACACGTTCGCGACGAGCGCCAGGAGCGCGACACCGAGAGCGGCTGGGAGTGTAGAGCGCGTCATGAGGTTCCTTCCGGTACGGACAGTGTGCAGGGCGGCCGCGATCTCCGCTAGGAGCTGGCCTTCTTCTTCAGCTGCTTCTCGACCCGCTTGATCGCCTTGGTGACGTCCTTCATCCGGTCGTCGAACAGCTTCATGTCGACGCCCGGCATGTTCTTGTACTGCTCGAAGAACGCCTTCGCGGCGTTGAGGCGCGCGAGCGGATCCGCGACGCCGGGGAAGGGATCGTTGTCGAGGTAGAGCAGGCCGAGGTTGTAGTAGGCCGGTCCGTAGCTCGGGTTCGCCTGCAGCGCGCGCTTGTACTCGGCCTCCGCCGCGCGCACGAACCGGTCGCGATCGGCGGCGCCGGCCGGATAGTCGGCCGAGCGGCCGCGATATGCCGAGCCGAGCCCGTTGCGGGTGACCGCGTCCGTGCGCCCGAGCTCGCGGGTCAGCTTCTCGAACGTGCGCTGCGCCTCGCCGTACTGCGTGTTCTTGAGCTGGTGGACGCCGAGGTTGATGAGCGCGCTCGTGTGGCCGGGATCGATCGAGACCGCCTTCTCGTAGGCGAGCTTCGCCTGCTCGGGGCGGTTGGTCGCGTCGTACACGAGGCCGTAGACGTAGTTGACGTTCGCGTTCCGCTTCGCGGCCTCGCGCTTGTACAGGTCGTCGAGCACGAGCTCGGCGGTGTCGTAGAGCTTCTTGTGGAAGTACGCGAGCGCGATCATCGCGGCCGCGTCGACGTTCGCGGCGTCGATCGCGATCGCCTTGCGAGCCTCCGCGAGCGCGGTGTCCGCGTCGGGCGTCGCCTTCGAGAGGGCGCTGCGCGCGACGCTCAGGTGCGCCTCGACCTGCGCCCGGGCCTCGGCGGGATCGGGGTCGAAGTTCGGCGGCGTGATGACCACGGGCGCCGGGCCATCGTCGCCCGGCGTGTCCGTCCCATCGCCCGACGGATCGCCGCCCGGGGGCGTGTCGGTACCGGGGGTGGTGGTGTCGCCGCCGGTCCCGAAATCCGGATCCCCCGAGTCGTTCATCGACTGGGAATCGTCGCCCTTCGTGCCCGTGGGCGTCGTCCCCTCGCCCTTCTTGCCGCCGCACGCGGCGAGCGCCACCGCGAGGAGGACGGCGCCGAGGGAGCGCAGGTGGGACATGGCCGGGGCCATGGGGTAACCAACGCGGCTGGTCGCGATTCGATCTGTCATGGCGCCGTCGTCCCCTCGATGAGCTCCTGGCTCAGCACCGTGTACTCGCTCGGGAACTCCCGGCCGAGGTTCTCCTGGGCCTTGCGGCTCCACGTGTTGGAGATCCCGTTGCGCTTCGCGAGGTCGAGCACCTCGGCCCACTGGGCCTTGGCCTCGGCGAGATACTTCTCGAGGTTGGCATCGCGCTGGGTCTCGTACGCGGCGACCGCGTCCTCGTTCGCGGCCACGGGCACGGGGATCGGCGCGTCCGACAGCTTGGTGCCGTAGCTGTACTGGATGTCGCCGAACCGGACCTTGGCGGCCATCGAGTACTCGACGACGCCGTACGCGTCGAGCGCGAGGTACTTGTCCTCGGCCGCCGTCTTCTGCTTGAGCAGGGCGTCACCCTGCGACTTGGCCTCGTTCACCGTCTTCGCGGCCTTCGTGATCGCGTACGGCTCCCAGGTCTTCGCGTAGTGCTCCTCGGCGAACGCGAGCTGCCACTCGCCGGCGAGCCGGGCGCCGCGCGTGTTCTTGACCGCGCCGCGCGCCTTCCACGCGTCGATCGTCTGCTGGCCGGCGGTCTTCGCCTGGCTGGTCTGGTTCTTCTTCTTCCGCAGCATGGCCACGTCGTAGAAGCTCTGGACGTAGTCGTCCTCGTTGCCCGCGTCCTTGCCGTAGGTCTTGCGCCACTTGTCGAGCGTGGAGATCAGGTTGTTGATGTCGCCCGACTGGCGATAGATCGACGCGACCGACCACAGCGCGCGATCCTTCTTGCGGCGGTCCGGCTCGACGCTCTGGTACTGCGTGTAGAGCTGGATCGCGCGCTTGAAGTCGCGGTTGAGCTCGGCGGCGAGCGCCGCGTTGTAGAGCGCGTCGAGGCCGATCTGCTCGATCGTCATCGGCTGGGCCCCGGGGAGCGGAGGCGGGGCGGTGATGCCGAGCTTCTTCGCCTTCTTTGAGGTCTCGTAGACCTCGAGGTACGTCGTGATCGCGTTGCCGTAGTCGAACGCCGACTGGTAGCTCGCGGCGGTGAGCCGCATCGCGTCGATGTAGTACGGGCTCTCGCGGAAGCTCTTCGTCGTGTTCGCGGTGAACTCCTTGAACAGCGCGATCGCGGTCTTCGGCTTGTCGGCGAGCTTGTAGCTGACCGCCGTGTTGTAGAGCGCCGTCGGGAGGTCGGGGTCGTCGTTCGGCGCGGTCTTGTAGAACCGGTAGAACGCCTCGGCCGCGGACGCGTACTGCTGCTTCGAGAACAGATCCGCCGCGCGCGAGAAGTTCAGCGAGCGGTTCTGCGCGATCGCGAGCTGGATCGACGCCTCGTCACCGCACTTCTGCTGGATGAAGCGCTTGTTCGTCTCCTCGATCGCGTCGAAGTCCGACCGCGCCTCGTAGATCGCGAGGATGCCGTCCTTGGCGCGCGTCGCCTCGGGCGAGCCGCAGAACTTGTCCATCACCTGGCCGAACCGGTTCATCGCGTCGTCGACGTGCAGGTACGCGAGGCTGATCAGCGCCGCGTTGATGCCCTGCCCGGGCGCCGCCTTCGGGTCCTGGACCACGTTCTGGTAGGTCGCGTACTCCGCCTGCAGCTTCCGGTACACGTCGGGGATCGGCTGCGGCGACCACGGCTGGCTCGCCTTGAGCTCCGCGATCGTCGGCACCTTCAGCGGCTGGAGCTTGCCCTCGGCGACGAGCTTGGCCGCCTGCGCCTCGTACGACTGCAGGATCGAGCGCGCCGCGTCGATGTAGTACTGCGTCCCGAGATCGCGGTGATCGCGGACCCAGGTGTACGCGACGATCGCCTCCTCGTAGCGCTCGCTCCAGTACAGGGCCTCGCCCTGCAGGAACGAGAACTCGTAGACGTAGTCCGACTCGGGGTAGGTCTGGATGAACGCGCGGTAGAGGTCGACGGCCTTCGCGTACAGCGCGAGGTACTCCTCCTTCGCCTGCGGATCCTTGGCGCCGGCGGCCTCGTACTCCTTGCGCTGCTCGGTCGCGGCGGCGTGCGTGTTGCGCGCGGCGGCGTACAGCGCGCGCTCCGCGATCCGGCGCTGGTTCTCCATCGCCTCGCGATCGCTCTCGTTCGCGGTGTACCAGGCCGTGCCCGGTGCGTACTTCGTCGCGAGCTCGGCGGCGGCGGCGTCGGCCGCGAACTTGTCGCCCTTGAGCTCGAAGACGTTGACGATCTCCTGGTGCACGACGGGGTTGCCGGGGTTCAGCTCCCACGGCGGGCCGAGCGCGGTGCGGTAGGCGTCGACCGCCTGATCCCAGGCCTGGAGATCCGCGAACGCCTTCCCGAGCGCGACCCACACGTCACGGACGTGCGACTCGTTCTCGCGGCCCTTGTAGAAGACCTTCGCGCGCTCGAAGGCCTTCACCGGATCGGTGTCGGTCTCGCCGTCCCACGGATCGGTGAACGCGACCGCGATGTACTGCAGCGACTCGTCGCGGAGCTCGAGCGCCGGCTGGCCCCCCTGCGCGACGATCGTGTCGTACAGCTTGATGCTCTCGTCGAAGCGCTTGATCGAGTCGAACAGGTAGTCGCGCTTGTAGTAGGACCACGCGAGCTTGTAGAGCGACTCGGCGTACAGCTTGGACTCGGTCGCCCCGTTGGCGACCTTGAGGTACGCCGCGATCGCCTCGTCGATCTCGCCGGGCACCGTGAAGTGGTAATCGGCGATGCCGCGGATCCAGGCGTGCCGCACGAGCTCGAGCTCGGCGCCGGGGTACGCCTGACAGCTCGCGTACGGGTCGCGCAGGTTCTTCTGCTCGATGCGCTTGAGCGCCTCCTCGCGGGTCGGCGGCGGGGTCGGCGCATCGTTCCAGCGATACTGGTTCGCGCACGCGAGCGCGAGGAACAGCTGGAGCGAGCGCCGCTCGTCCTTCGTCTTGCCGTAGTACGCGAGCAGGTACAGCGTCGACGGCGTCTGCCGGTAGCCCGGGAACTTGGTGAGGATCTGCTCCCACAGCGCGAGCGACCGCGAGTAGTCGGCGATGACGCCGCCCTCGGGCATCGGCTGGCCGGACTCCTCGAGCGCGGTCAGCCGCTGCTCGACCTCGTCGTCGGCGAGATCGAGGTAGAGGTCCGCGAGCCGGAACATCGCGTCGGGCGTGAACTGCTCGTGCTCCGGGTGGTTGACCAGGAACTTCTCGAGCATCGCCACGGTCTCGCCGTGCCGCTTGCTCTTCTCCGCCTCCATCTTCGCGATGCGGTCCGCGTAGCGGGACATCAGCTGCGCGCTGCGCGAGTCGTACTCGCGGCGCGCGATCAGGCGCATGCGCGCGTCGTGCTCGGCGGCCGCCCGGGTGAACCGCTCGAACTCGGCCTCGACGTCCTCGAGCTGCTTCTTGTCGTCGGCCGACAGCTGGATCGGGTCGATGCTCGCGTCGGGGCGCTGCGGGCCGAGCCCCGGGCCATGCGGCGGGGCCTCGGTGACCGGCGTGGCGCCGGGCTGCGCGGCGGCGACGGTGCTGAGCAGCAGGCTCCCGAGCGCGGCCAGCGCGATCGAGCGCGTGCGGCGGGGTCGGATCTTCATCGCGTGCCTCCCTTGCCGGCAGGCTGGGTCTCGTTGTCGGGCCGAACGGTCGGCGCGGGCGGGGTCGCGGGCTCGCCGCTACCAGGCGACACGCGGTCGCTCGCGGCGCCCTGATCGGGGCTGCCCGACGCGGCGGCCGGGGTGGCCGCCGGGGCCGCGGGGGCCGCCGCCGGCGTCGCGGGCGTGTTCGGCGTGACGGAGTCGAGGATGTCCTTGAACTCGTCGCGGAGCTGCTTGAGCTCGCGCGTGCGCGACAGGTTCAGGCGCTTGAGCTCGTCGTCAGCGTCTTCCTTCTGCGACCACCGGACGTCGATCGCGCCGACGTCGCTGCGCACGACGATGTCGTAGAACTGCGACTTCACGCGCCGGAAGCTCGCGCCGAGCGCCGTGCCGCCGACGTTCTTCGCCTCGGCCTCGACCTCGGCGAGCTCGGTCTTGAACGCGGCGAGGTGCTGCTGCTCCTGCGCGAGCAGCGCGCGCGCCTTCGTGATCCCGGCGTCGATCCGCTCGTCGATCTGACGCTCGGTCGCGGCGAGCTGCTCGGAGACGCGCATCGCGCGCTCGGCGAGCGACTTCGCGTCGCGGCTCCCACCGGCGAGCCCGGCGAGCGCGCGGTGCTCGGCGTCGACCGCCTCGAGGAGCTCGCGGCGCCGGGCGCGGCCGTCCGCCACGCCGGGGTCGCCGACGCCCGCGAGATCGCGCCGCAACGTGAGCTCGCGCCGGAGCTCGGCGAGCTCGTTCTCGATCGCGGCGGCCTCGACGACCGCGGCCTCCAGCTCGGTCGCGATCTGGGTCGCGGTCTCGGGCGCGACCAGCGGCGTGCCCTCCGCGCCGGTCGCGCCGGCGTACAGGCGCAGCGCCACCGCCATCGCCTGGGTCTGATCGATCGCCTGACCGACCTCGCCGGCCTGCTCCTCGAGCCGGTCGACCTCGCCGCGCTCGGTCTCGACGACGTTCGCGCGCGCCTGCTCGGGCGGCACCGCGGACGTGTAGCTCTGGAGCAGGCTCCGCCGCCGCGCCGCGAGCTGGCTGACCTGCCCGCTCGGGCTGACGGCCTTCAGCTGCTGCTCGGCGAGCTCGGCGCGGAGCGCGATCAGCTCGTCCTGGAGCTGGCCGATCCGGCTGCGCCGTGACGCGAGCGCGGGATAGATCGCGTCGCGATCGCCGGCGTCGAGCACCGCGGTGAGGCGCGCGATCGTCGCCTCGGACTCGGCGATGTTGGCCTCGATCTCGCCGAGGTCCGTCGCGACGGTGATCGAACGCGCGACGCGGGGATCCTCGCGCAGCGCCTGGGCCGCGGCCTCGGGGATCGGCATCGCGGCCTGGAACACGTTCGACGAGCGCCCGGCGATCTGCGCCAGGAACTGCTCGGGGTTCATCTGGCCGTCGACCATCTGCGCGAGCGCCTGGTACGACGGGAAGTACGCGGCGTGGGTCTCCTCGAAGACCTTCGCCGCCTTCGTGTACTCGGTCTCGGGATCCGGCGCGTTCTCCTCGGCGGTGTTGTTGACGAGCGCCTCGCGCAGCAGCTGCGCCTTGCGGATGCGCAGGTTGCCCTCGAGCAGGCGCACCGTCGGCGTCTTGGTCGACTGCGGCTCGGACAGCGTGAGGAGCTCGAGCGCGCGCAGCGCCTTGTCGTACTGCTTGCCCTTCACGTAGACCCACGCGACCTCGTAGAGCGCGTCGGGGAACAGATCCGAGTGCCGGTCGACGAGCAGATAGCTGTCGATCGACTTCGACGGCTGATCCATCTCGTAGTGGACGCGACCGAGCGCGAGCTGCGACAGCTCGATCACGCGACGATCGCGCGCCGAGCGCGGCTTCCGCGCAACAAGCTCGGCGAACACCTTCTGCGCCTGCGGCAGCTCCTTCTTCGCGACGTGCGTCGTGCCGGTGTAGTACAGCGCCTGGAGCTCGTACTCCGAGTCCTTCGGCACGTCCTGGAAGTACGCGAGCGCCTCGTCGTACTTGCCCTCGGCGAACGCGAGCTTGCCGCGCACGTACGGCACGGACGCCTGGCGCAGGCCCGGGCTGATCTGATCGAGCGCCGCCACGTGCGGCTGCGCGTCCTCGAGCTCCTGCTGTGCGATCGCGATCTCGATCAGGCGCACCAGCGCCGGCTGGTAGTACTTGCTCGACACGTCGTTGCCGGCGACGATCTGGCCGAAGTACGTGCGCGCCGCGCTGCGATCCTTCTTCTGGTACAGCGACTCGGCGAGGTAGTACGTCGCGGCCTCCTGGTCGGGACCTGGCTGGCTCGCGAGCTCGAACAGCGCGAGCGACGCGCCGTCGTAGTCGCCGATCGCGAACGCGACCTGCGCGTCGACGAGCCGCCGCGCGCTCGTGGTCGGCGGGTTGTCGTGCGGTGTGGGGAGGTTCTGGCCGAGCTGCGCGGCCTCGCTCTCCAGCGCGCGGAGCTTGCCGGCGACATCAGCCGCCGCGATGCTCGGAACGCAGAGGGCGAGCAGCGCGAGCCAACGCGGTGCGCGGCTCATCCTACTTCTCCGGCTGCGCGGGCGTCGTCGCCGCGGGCTGCTCGGCCGGCGCCTCGGCCGGCTTCTCCGGCGAGGCCTGGGTGACCTTGCAGTCGATCGCGGGGCGCTTCTCGAGCGGCGTCGTCGGGCCACCCTTCTCGTGGCCGCGGCAGGCGACCTTCGCGATCTTGCCCTCACCGGCGGTGAACGACTGGTTGCCCTTCGCGGTGAACGTGTACTTCGTGAGGTACTCGAACACGCCGTAGCCGTGGCCGCGGTACGTCGCGACGCTCGCGAGGTTGTGGTTCCCCGGCGCGATCGGGCCCGCGAAGATGTCGAACGACTTCGTCTTGTAGAGGTTCTCGCCGCTCTCGTCGCTGCGTGCGAACACCTGCGTGCCGTCGAGCGTGTACACGAGCTTGATCAGCCGGAACGAGCTCCCCATGTCGTTCGCGTGCGCGATCACGGCCTGCGAGCCGACACCGCCGCCGAGCACCTGCTCCTTGAGCAGCTGCACGCGGGCCTTGAGCTGCCACGCGCGCTCCTTGAGCGCCTGCGTCCGCTGCTCGAGGCGGCGCATCCGGATCGCCGTCGGCATGTCCTCGGGCTTGACCGACGCAGGATCCACGGTCTGCTCCCCGTCGGCGGGGGCAGCGGCTGGCGTCGTCGTCGCGTCCCCCTGCGGAGCGGGCGCCGGCTGCGCGAACGCGCTCGAGGCGAACAGGAGCGACGAGAGGACCACAACCGACGAAAGAGCTCGCATCTGTTTCTCCAGCCCAGCGGCGACGCCGGGACCCTCTTGACACGCGGTGGGGTAACCGCGGCATTTTCCTATTGGAATGGCCTGGTTGTAACACCGGCCCCCGGGGTTCTCAAGCTAACGGATTGGCGCTTTCTCGATCTCACCACGCCTCACGGCACGGCCCTGCGGCAGCGTGACGTTCAGCATGGTGCTCACCGTGGTGCTCGTCGGTGCGTTCGCGGTGGTCTCGCGCGCGCGCACGTGTCCACGCGGGTTCGCTAACCCGCTGTAGTTCCACGCCGGAACGCGACGTCGCCGGCGCGTGAAGTCGCATCGTGAGACGTCGCGGACGCGCGCGACCGCGGCGACCGTCGTCGCGTCTCACGCGCCGCGAGCGCGCACGAGGTGTGACCAGAGTCGCTCGAGGACCTCGGCGAGGCCCTCTCCGGTGGCCGCGGACATCGTGAGCAGCTCGACGCCGCGGTCGGCGAACGCCTGCTCGTGCGCGGCGACGGCCTCGGGCTCGGTCGCGTCGATCTTGTTCAGCACGACGACCTGCGGGACGTGCGCGAGCCCCGGCGCGTAGCGCGCGAGCTCGGCGTTGATCACGTCGTAATCGCGTACCGGCGACCGCTCGGGTCCCGTGGTGAACGTGTCCTCGACGATGTGGAGCAGGACCCGGCAGCGCTCGACGTGGCGCAGGAACTGGTGCCCGAGCCCGGCGCCCTCGGAGGCGCCCTCGATCAGCCCGGGGATGTCCGCGATCACGAAGCTGCGCTCGTCGGAGAGCCGGACCACGCCGAGGTTCGGGGTCAGCGTCGTGAACGGGTAGTCGGCGATCTTGGGCCGCGCGCGCGAGACGTGGCTGATGAACGTCGACTTGCCGACGTTCGGGAACCCGAGCAGGCCGACGTCCGCGAGCAGCTTGAGCTCGAGCCGCACCGTGCGCTCCTCGCCGGGCGTGCCGGGCTCGGCGGTGCGTGGGGCCTGGTTCCACGGCGTGGCGAAGTGCTTGTTGCCGCGGCCGCCGATGCCGCCCTGGGCGAGCACGAACCGCGCATCCGGCTCGGACAGATCCGCGAGCTGCTCGCCGGTGTCGTCGGCGTAGATCACCGTGCCGACGGGGACCCGGATCACGAGGTCGTCCCCGGCCGCGCCGTACTGGTCCTTGTTGCGGCCGTCCTCGCCGCGCGGGGCCTTGTAGTGGCGCTTGTACTTGAAGTCGAGCAGCGACGACAGGCTCGTGTCGGCGACGACGATGACGCTGCCTCCGTTGCCACCGTCACCGCCCGACGGGCCACCACGCGGCACGCCGTCCTCGCGCCGGAACGCCGCGATGCCGTTGCCGCCGTCGCCTGCCTTCACGTGGATCGTTGCTTCGTCGATGAACTGCATGGCTCCTCGACTCGCACGTCGCCTCGGCCGGGGTTCCAGAGAGATATGGCGGATCGCACGCGACGGTCAAGCCGCGGCGCCCCCCGGGAATGCCCGCAGTGCTACGAAGAGTCCCTCTGTTCCCGGTCGGTATGAGCCCAGGTGTCACCCTCGCGTGGGGCCGCGTGTGGACGCGGGCCGTGATCGTGCCCGCGTGGCGTCGCGCGGCGGCGGTGTGGATCGGGACCGGGATCTTCGGAGGCGTGCTGTTCGGGCCGACGGGGCTGCACCCGCGCACGATCACCACGCTGGCGCTCCGCGACCCGGCGTTCGGGGTCGCGCTGGCGCTCGCGTGGGCGCTCGTGTTCCTCCCGATCGCGCGCGATCTCGTCCGCGCCGACGCGGCCCGCTACCTGCGCTCGCTCCCCGCGCCGCGCTGGCTGCCGGCGCTGCTCGGCGCGATCGCGCTCGTCGCGTTGCAGCTGCCGTGGCTGCTCGTGTGGGTCGTGGGGGAGGGCGCACGCGGGCTCGGTGTGGTCGCGGCGTGCTCGGTCGGGATCGCTGCGGCCGCGAGCTGGCGCCCCGGACCTCCCCACGCGGGGTGGCCCGCGTGGCGTGACGGGGCACCCGCGCTGCGCGCGATCTACGTGCGTGCGCTCGGGCGGCGCGCAGGCGATGCGCTGCTGCGTGGCGCCGGGCTGTCGCTGATCGCCGGCGGGACCGCGGGGCTGTTCGTGCGCAACAACGGGCTCGCCGACGCGCGCGCGGCCGTCGTCGGCGGGTCGGTGCTCGCGGTGATGCTGATCCCGGCGCAGCTCG
>Ga0164243_10009646_pt1 | contig 14018 bp, 7 predicted proteins | sample OricompcompostOP_FD_108781 | JGI IMG/M metagenome (GOLD analysis project Ga0164243, IMG submission 108781) | Organic Plus compost microbial communities from Emeryville, California, USA - Original compost - Organic plus compost (OP) | ecosystem: Engineered > Solid waste > Mixed feedstock >... | reverse complement strand
TCTGCGCGGTCGCTAGGGCTGTGTCGCGGGGGTGGCCGAGCACGCACAGGGTTGGCCGAGTGGCGTTTGCCGTAGGCGGGAGCCGGAGGAGGGCCTGGCCGGCGTCTTTTGCGTGGCCGCTAGGGCTGTGTCGCGGGGGTGGCCGAGCACGCACAGGGTTGGCCGAGTGGCGTTTGCCGTAGGCGGGAGCCGGAGGAGGATCTGGCCGGCGCCTTTTGCGTGGCCGCTAGGGCGGGGCGTGGGCCGAGCGGACCCCTGGCCGGAGCACGCAGCGTGAGTCGGCAGCGCTGTGCTGCGGGTTGGACCCGCGAGGGCCGGTGTCGGCACCGGGCCGGTGGCCCGCCGCTGGTCCGGGGGAGCGAGGGGCCACGCCGCCGGTGGGACGTGCGCGCCGGTGATGGCCGGGCCCCGCCGGTTGGGAGTGGCCGGACGCCGTCAGCAGGAGCCGCGCTGGTCCCGGCGTCGGGCGCGGGTGGCTGGGCGCACGGCCGGGGGCAGGGGCGGAGTGTGTGCTGGTCCGAAGCGGCTGGGCGCACCGTCCGGCGTCGGACCGTCCTCGCTCCGAGCTGACGCAGACTCGGCCGGCCGTCCCGCGGGGGAGCTGTCGGCGCTCCCGCCCGGCCGACCCGGTGGGCTGTCGCATCGTGACCGACCGGCCTCATGGCGCGTCACGCTGCCGACCGGCGCCGACGCCCCCCGTGGCCAGCGGTTTGCCCTGCTCGGCGCTGCTTCCTGTCGTAGGGTTCCGGCATGATCTCCGCGGACCCGGATCGCCTCTGTCCACGGCCGCAGCTCGTCCGGCCAGGCTGGTTCGACCTGAACGGCTCGTGGGGTTTCGCCTTCGACGATGACGATCGTGGCCTCGGTGAGTGGTGGTTCGACGACCCGGCGCGGTTCGACCGCACCATCACCGTTCCCTACCCACCCGAGTCCGAGCTGTCCGGGTTGCACGCGACCGAACCGCACACCGTCGTCTGGTACCGGCGCGAGTTCGACGCACCGGTCATCCCGTCCGGGCAGCGGCTGATCCTGCACTTCGCCGCCGTCGACCACGCGGCCTCCGTGTGGGTCAACGGCACCCACATCGGCGAGCACGAGGGCGGGCAGACCCCGTTCTCGTTCGACGTCACGCCCGCGCTGCGGTCCGACGGGCCCCAGGTCATCGTCTTGCGGGCCGAGGACCGCCCCGACGACGGCGCCCAGCCACGGGGCAAGCAGGACTGGCATCCCGAGCCGCACCTCATCTGGTACCACCGCACCACCGGCATCTGGCAACCGGTGTGGGCCGAGGTGGTGCCCGCCCTGCACCTGCGCGAGCTGCACTGGACCCCGGACCTCGCCCGCAGCTCGGTGGTCTGCGAAGGCGAACTGTCCCGCGTTCCCGTCGGGGCGGTGAGCGTTCGCGTGGTGCTGCGGCTCGACGACGAGATCCTCGCCGAGCAACTCGTGCGGGTGGACCGGCGGCGGTTCCGGTTCGACGTGGCCGTGCCCGTGCTGCGGCACGGCCAGGAGCGTCACCGGCTGCTGTGGTCCCCCGAGAACCCCGTGCTCGTCGACGCCGTCGTGGAGGTCCACGTCGCCGAGGCGCCCACCGATTCGGTCTCCAGCTACCTGGGGCTGCGCGAGGTCGGCGTGTCCGACGGTCGGTTCCTGCTCAACCACCTCCCTTATTACCCGCGCATGGTCCTGGAACAGGGCTACTGGCCGCAGTCCCACCTGGCCGCGCCGGACGCGATCGCGCTGCGCCGTGAGGTCGAACTCATCAAGGCACTCGGGTTCACCGGTGTGCGCGTGCACCAGAAAGCCGAGGACCCACGGTTCCTCTTCTGGTGCGACCGGCTCGGTCTCCTCGTGTGGGGCGAGACCGCGAACGCCTACGAATTCGCGCCCGAGGCCGTCGAACGCCTCACCCGGGAATGGCTGGAGATCCTTCGCCGGGACCGCAGCCACCCGAGCATCGTCACCTGGGTACCCGTCAACGAGAGCTGGGGTGTGCCCGACATCGCCACCGAACCGGCACAGGTCCACTTCGTCCGGTTCCTCTACCACCTCACCAAGAGCATCGATCCCTCCCGCCCGGTCCTCGGCAACGACGGCTGGGAAATCCCCGAAGCCGACATCGCCGGGGTGCACGACTATGCGCCGACCGGCGCGGCACTGTCCACTCGCTACGGTGACGCCGAGGCCGTGCGCGGCACCCTCGCCACCGGCCGCCCCGGCGGTCGCCGCCTCCTGCTCGGCGACGCCGATCCCGCTCGGCCCGTGATGCTGACCGAGTTCGGTGGCCTGTCCTACGTTCCCGCCGAGGGCGAGGAGTGGTTCGGCTACTCGACGGTGACCGATGCCGACGAACTCCTGGCCCGCCTCGACGAACTCACCACCGCAGTGCTGTCCACACCCGCCCTCGCGGGCTTCTGCTACACCCAGCTGACCGACACCGAGCAGGAACGCAACGGCCTGCTCACGGCCGACCGGACGCCGAAGATCGACCCGGCCCGCGTGCGCGCCTTCCTGGAGCGGCCCGCGCGCGCCAACCCGCCGGAGGACCTCAACCCCTACCGGGACTGACTCTGCGCCTGACGGCCCTCCCGACCCGGCAGCAGAGAGCAAGCGCCTTGTCGACAAGGCGCCCTCGCTGTGGGCCAGCCACATCAGGGCACTCCGCCGCACCCGGGCATGCCGAGTGGCCGTCCGTGACGTGACGTCACGCGTGCGGCCTGGGTGCGGGGGAGGGCGCTCGGTGATGTGCCCGGGGCGGCGTTGGCTCGGTGCCTCCCGTCTGCCGGCCCGCGGCGGACGGTCCCACCGATCCTGCGGCGACCGGTGGGCGCGGGGCGTGACGCGGTCGGTGGCGGGTCGGCGGCTCCGCGGCTGAAGCAACCCCCGACCGGGGCGTCCCTCCACCATCGGTGCGTCGAGCGTCAGTCGGTGGGCTCGGGTCAGGCCGGTAGCGGAGAGCTCCCCTTCGGTGCCCTGCCGCCGTGGCGCCACAGGCGGTCAGGACACCACCTCCGCTGAACCGGCCCCCTCGACGCCCCACACGCGCAACGGGTTTTCCGTACCCGAGCCGATCGGCGCCCCGCGATGCCCGCTCCGAGGGGACGCCCACACGCAGCACCCCTGAACCCGCGGGCGCACCGCAGCGCACGGCGCGCCCGCAGGCGGGAACCGTTGCGGGGAAGCGGTTCCCGGACCGCTACCCACCCGGACTCACGTCCCCAGGAGCGAGTGGGCAGTGGCCTCGTCTGTGATCAGCTGTTGTCCCAGATCTGGATGGCCCGCACGACGAACGGCGCATCCGGCACGTACGTCCCGCCGCCCGGGTACGTGGTGAAGTCGCCCTCGGTGGAGCAGTCCTCGCCCTGGTACACCGTCACCTCACGGTCCAGCCGATTGACGAACGACCGCGCATCACCGTCGAGCGGGATGCATTCGCCGGGGTTGGCCGTGCGCAGGTCGAGCGCCCGCTCGTCGCCCTCGTAGAACTCGCCGGACCACGCGCAGAACTCGCCCTGTTCGCACCCGTCGTCGGCGGGTGCGGCCTCCGCGCTACCACCGGCCGTCAACAACCCCAGCGCGGTCAGGACGAGCACCTTGGGCAGGTACGCACGCGTTCTGCCGAGAATGCCGAACATTTCTCATCTCCCCTGTGAGTTTCCCGTGGCGGCCGCGTTTCGCGGTCCGGATTCCACAATGGCCGCCCGGGACGACGCTGTCATCAGGGATTTCTACGTCTGTGGATAAGTAGGATCCGTTAACTCGATCGGGCGGCCCAAAACCGGCTTGTCCACAGGATTGTGAAGACGTCCTTGCCGGGCGGGCGAATTCTCTGCTATTTGGCGTGGCCCGTGGAACCACGCACCACGAGTTCGACGTCCAATGTGGCCGCGGGCGGCGTGCGCTCCCCGGCCAGCAGCCGCAAGGCGAGCTCGCCCGCGAGCTGTCCCTTGCGCACCAGGTCCTGCCGCACCGTGGTCAACGGCGGATCGGCCCACGCGGCAGGCGGAGTGTCGTCGAACCCGATGATCGACAGGTCCTCCGGCACACGCAATCCGCGCTGCCGCGCCACTGCCAATGCCGCGAGTGCGAGCTCGTCGGACATGCACAACAACGCGGTCGGTCCCCGGTCGAGCAGCGCGGCCGCGCCGGGCATCGCCGCGTCCCGCGACAGGCCGGAGACCTCCCAGATCGGCACGTCCTCCGGCGCGATGCCCCGCTCGTTCAGCGCGTCCAGGTATCCGGCGAGTCGTTCCCGGTTGTCCCGGAACCGGGAACGCGCCGCCTGCTCGGCGGTGAGCGGGCCGCCTCGTGGCTGCGACAGGCACTGCGCGGAGAGGATCGCGAACCGCCGGTGCCCCAGGTCCAGCAGGTGTCGTGCGGCGGTCGTCGCTCCGCCGCGGTCGTCCGTCGAGACGCGCGCCGCGCCGGGCACCACCGGCTGGTCGATCACCACGAGCGGCAGTCCGCGCTGCTTCACCGCCCGCAGCGCGGGTGCGCCGTCGGCCAGGGAGTAGGCGACGGCGAGGTCGGCTTGTGCCGCCAGCACCCGGTCCGACCGCGGCCCGCCGTCCTCACCGCCGGGGAGGAGCAGCAGCGCGTGTCCCTCCGGATCGACCCGGCTCGCGAGCGCGTCGAGCGTGATCGACAACGCCGGATCGGAGAACGCCGCGGACAAACCGGTGTCCAGCATGAACGCGATGGCTCCGCTGCGCTGCGTGGCCAGGCTGCGCGCCACCGGGTTGGGGCCGGCGTAACCGAGCCGTTTCGCGGCGCGCAGCACCTCGGCGCGCAGGCTCGCGGAAAGCTGGTCGGGACGGTTGTACGCGTTGGACACCGTGGCCCGGGACACCCCGACCGCGGCGGCGACGTCGTCGAGCGTCGGGCGCCGCCGCCGGGTACCGGTCATCCGCGCAGTCTAGACGGGCTCGGCGGCAGCTTGACGCTCTGAAGCGCTTAAGTCATCGTGGGGCGGGAAGAAGGGGGTGGTCGTGGTCGGGGACCGGGTCGCGGTGTTCGTGGTCTTCGCGCTCAACGGCGCGGTGTACGGCTCGTGGGCACCGCGCGTGCCCGCGCTGGCCGATCAGGTCGGCGCCAGTCCGGGCGCACTCGGCCTCGCGCTGCTCGGCGGCACCGCCGGGCTGCTCCTGGCGGCTCCGTTGTCCGGACGCCTGTCGGAACGGTTCGGCGCGCGCGCCGTCATGCTCGCCGCCACGCTGTTGTCCTGCGTCGTGCTGCCACTGACCGGGCTCGTCGGTTCGATCGCCTGGCTCGCCGTCGCGCTGTTCGGGATCGGGTTCGGCAACGGCGCGCTGGACGTCGCGATGAACGTCGGTGGCGTCAGCGTCGAGCGCCGGACGGGTAAGGCGATCATGCCGCTCTTCCACGCCGGCTTCAGCTTCGGCGGGCTCGTGGCCTCCGCGGCAGCCGGTCTCGCCGCGGCACAGCACTTCTCGCCCGCGCGCCACTTCCTCGTCGCCGCTGTCGTCACGGCGGTCGTCGTCGCCGTGGTGTACCGCGACCTGCCGCGCGCGGCCCCGCGGGCCGAACGCCCGGTGAGGGCGGCTCGGACCGCGCCGACCCGCCGCCCCGTGCTGTGGTTGCTGGCCGTGGTGCCGCTGTGCTCCGCGGTCGCCGAGGGGGCGAGCTCGGACTGGTCGGCCCTGCTGCTGGTGAGCGAGCACGGTGCCGGACAGGGCGCGGCTGCGCTGGCTTTCACCGCGTTCTCCCTCGCGATGGCGGTCACCCGCCTCGGCAGCGCGTGGATGCAGCGCAGGCTCGGTGCGACGAGCACGCTCGCCATCGGTGCGGTCGTCGCCGGGGTGGGGCTGCTGGGTTCGGCCGTCCTGCCCTTCGCCGGTCTCGCGTTCGCCGGGTTCGTCCTCGCCGGGATGGGCCTGGCCGCCGCGTTCCCCGTCGCGCTGAGCCTGGCCGGTGATGCGGGCAAGCGGGCTGACGGCAGTGGCGGCGAACGGGAGATCGCGTTCGTCACGACCGTGGCCTACACCGGGTTCCTCGCCGGTCCGCCCCTCATCGGCGGTATCGCCCAATTGACGTCCCTGTCCGCTTCGTTTGCGCTGGTCGCGGTCCTGGCGGCGCTTATTGCTCCGGCTGCGGTGGGGGCGAGTCGCGCACGTCACCGTGAACGGACCGCTGCCGAACTGCCCGTCTGAGGCAGGCCTACCCTCGAAGCGTGCCCTCCGAAGCTTCCGAGACCGCCACCCGGCGCCGGGTGAGCGTCTTCCCACTGCTGCTGGTGTGCGGGTTGCTGGCGGCCGTGGTGGCCGTCGCGCTGCTCGCGCTGTCGGGCGGGTCCGCCTACCAGATCGCCGGGCTGCCCGACCCGGGGCTCGTCACGCAGTACGGCGTCGGCGTGGTCCGGGTGCTGGCCGACGCCGCGTCGGTGGTGTGCGTCGGTTCGCTGCTGCTCGCGGCCTTCCTCGTCCCGCCGCAGAAGTCCGGCGTGCTGGCCCGTGACGGCTACGCGGCCCTGCGCACGGCGGGCGTCGCGGCGTGGGTGTGGTTCTTCGCGGCGCTCGCGTCGGTGCTGTTCAGCGCCGCCGACGCCGCGGGCAAACCGGTCACCGACCTGTTCGAGCCCCAGGTTCTGATCGATCTGGTCGACGCCATCGAGCAGCCCAAGGCGTGGTTGTGGACGGCAGGCATCGCGCTGGTCCTGGTGCTGGGCTGCCGCCTGGCGCTGTCCTGGGGTTGGACCGCGGTGCTGTTCGGGGTGTCGATCGTGGGGCTGGTCCCGGTCGCCGTCACCGGTCACTCGGCCAGCGGCGGTTCGCACGACATGGCCACCAACAGCCTGCTCTACCACCTGATCGGTGTCTCGCTGTGGGTCGGCGGCCTGGTCGCGCTGCTGGCGCTCGGCTGGCGGCGTGGCGACAACCTCCCGCTCGCGGCCCGCCGGTTCTCGAAGCTCGCGCTGGTCTGCTGGATCGTGATGGCGCTGTCCGGCGTGATCAACGCGCTGGTGCGCGTCCCGCTGGGCGACCTGCTCACCACCGAGTACGGGCTGCTCGTGGTGGCCAAGATCGTCGCGTTGCTGGTGCTCGGCGTGTTCGGCCAGCAGCAGCGGTCGCGCGGCGTGCGTGCCGTGGTGGACGGCCGGGGCGGCGGCCAGTTGCTGCGGCTGGCCGCTGTCGAGGTGCTGATCATGTTCGTCACGATCGGCATCGCGACCGCGCTCGGGCGCACCCCACCGCCGCAGGACGTCGCGCAACCGTCGACGACGGAACTGCTCGTCGGCTACGACCTCGCCGGCCCGCCGACCCTGCTGCGGCTGCTGTTCGACTGGCGATTCGACCTCGTCTACGGCACCGCGGCGATCGTGCTGGCCGCGCTGTACCTGGCCGGGGTGCGGCGGTTGCGACGCAACGGGATCGCCTGGCCGGTCGGGCGGACGGTGGCGTGGGTCGCCGGGTGCGTCGTGCTGCTCATCGCGACCTCGTCCGGGATCGGCCGCTACTCGCCCGCGATGTTCAGCGTGCACATGGGCAGCCACATGCTGCTGTCGATGATCGCCCCGGTGCTGTTCGTGCTGGGCGGCCCGGTGACGCTGGCGCTGCGCGCGCTGCCGGTCGCCGGGCGCGACGGCCCGCCCGGACCGCGCGAGTGGCTGCTCGCCGCGGTGCACTCACCGGTCGCGCGGCTGCTCACCCATCCGGTTGTCGCGTTGCTGTTGTTCGTCGGCTCGTTCTACGTGCTGTACTTCTCCGGCCTGTTCGACGCCGCGTTGAACTACCACTGGGCACACCTTCTGATGAACGCCCACTTCCTCCTCGCGGGCTACGTCTTCTACTGGCCGGTGATCGGGGTCGACCAGGCGCCGCGACGTCTGCCGCACTTCGGCAGGCTCGGGTTGATGTTCGCGGCGATGCCGTTCCACGCGTTCTTCGGCGTGATCCTGATGTCGAAGCAGACCGTGATCGGCGAGAACTTCTACCGCGGACTGCACCTGCCCTGGGTGACCGATCTGCTGTCCGACCAACGCCTCGGCGGCGGCATCGCGTGGGCCTCCGGCGAGGTCCCGGTGCTGCTGGTCCTGATCGCGCTGCTGGTGCAGTGGGCGCGCGCGGACGACCGGGAGGCCAAGCGGAAGGACCGGCGGGAAGCGGTCAGCGGCGATCAGGAACTGGCGGCGTACAACGCGATGCTCAAGCAGCTGGCCGACCAGGGCAAGCCGCGCCAGTAGCACACCGCACCGACAATTCCGGGTTCGTCGCCCGAAATGTCCGCCTGTTGTCCACATCGCCTCGAACTGTCCACAGATTTCGGCCTTTTTCGAGCTCGTCTCCCGAATCGCGCTCCGGCCGGGCACCCTGGGGTCAGGACACGCCCAGCGAGGAAGGGACACGGCGATGGGGGCCATGACCGGTGACAGGAACCTTCGACGTGCGGGGTCTCGCGCTCAAGTCGAGATCGAGGGTTTGCCGGGTCCGCGCAGGGGCGACACGCCGCGACGCGCGGGGTGTTCGGGTGGCGTTCGCGGGCCGTGGCGAGTCGCGCGAGGTCGAGGGCGAAGTCCGTGATGGGCAGGGGTTCTTCACGGTGACCGGGGGTTGACCGTCGGTCGCGGGTTGGTGACCGGCGTTCGGTCGCGCGTAGCGCGGCTCTACGATCGTAGGCATGGCCGAGTTCATCTACACCATGAAAAAGGTGCGCAAGACCGTCGGGGACAAGGTCATTCTCGACGATGTCAGCACCGCGTTCTACCCGGGCGCCAAGATCGGCGTCGTGGGTCCGAACGGTGCCGGCAAGTCCACCGTGCTGAAGATCATGGCGGGACTCGATCAGCCGAGCAACGGCGAGGCGTTCCTCCAGCCCGGCGCCAGCGTGGGCATCCTCCAGCAGGAGCCGCCGCTCAACGAGGACAAGACGGTGCGCGGCAACGTCGAGGAGGGCCTCGGTGAGATCAAGGTGAAGCTCGACCGCTTCAACGCGATCGCCGAGCAGCTCGCCACCGACTACAGCGACGAGCTGATGGAGGAGATGGGCCGCCTCCAGGAGGACCTCGACCACGCCGACGCGTGGGAGCTGGACTCCCAGCTCGAGCAGGCGATGGACGCGCTTCGCTGCCCGCCGCCGGATGAACCGGTCACGCACCTGTCCGGTGGTGAACGCCGCCGGGTCGCGCTGTGCAAGCTGCTGCTGTCGAAGCCGGACCTGCTGCTGCTCGACGAGCCCACCAACCACCTGGACGCGGAGAGCGTGCTGTGGCTGGAGCAGTTCCTCGCCACCTACCCGGGCGCCGTTTTGGCCGTCACCCACGACCGGTACTTCCTGGACAACGTGGCCGAGTGGATCATGGAGCTCGACCGCGGTCGCGTGGTCGGCTACGAGGGCAACTACTCCACCTACCTGGAGAAGAAGCGGGAACGCCTCGAGGTCCAGGGCAAGAAGGACGCGAAGCTGGCCAAGCGCCTCAAGAGCGAGCTGGAGTGGGTGCGGTCCAACGCCAAGGCGCGCCAGACCAAGTCCCGGTCCCGTCTCGATCGCTATGAGGAGATGGCCGCCGAGGCCGAGCGCACCCGCAAGCTCGACTTCGAGGAGATCCAGATCCCGCCGGGCCCGCGCCTGGGCAGCGTGGTGGTCGAGGTCTCGCACCTGAAGAAGGGGTTCGAGGAGCGCGTCCTCATCGACGACCTGTCGTTCACGCTGCCGCGCAACGGCATCGTCGGTGTGATCGGCCCGAACGGTGTCGGTAAGACGACGCTGTTCAAGACCATTGTGGGGCTCGAGAAGCCGGACGACGGCGACGTGAAGATCGGCGAGACGGTCAAGCTGTCCTATGTGGACCAGAACCGGGCGGGGATCGATCCGAAGAAGACGGTGTGGGAGGTGGTGTCCGACGGGCTCGACTACATCAACGTCGGGCAGACCGAGATGCCGTCGCGGGCCTACGTCAGCGCGTTCGGGTTCAAGGGGCCGGACCAGCAGAAGCCCGCGGGCGTGCTCTCCGGTGGTGAGCGCAACCGGCTGAACCTGGCGCTCACCCTCAAGCAGGGCGGCAACCTGATCCTGCTGGACGAGCCGACGAACGACCTGGACGTCGAGACTCTGGGCTCGCTGGAGAACGCGCTCGAGCAGTTCCCCGGTTGCGCCGTGGTCATCTCGCACGACCGGTGGTTCCTCGACCGCGTCGCCACGCACATCCTGGCGTGGGAAGGCACCGACGAGAACCCGGCCAAGTGGTTCTGGTTCGAGGGCAACTTCGAGGGCTACGAGAAGAACAAGGTGGAGCGGCTCGGACCGGACGCGGCCCGGCCGCACCGGGTGACACACCGCAAGCTGACGCGCGACTGAGCGGGGGTTCCCCGTGCTAGCACGCTCGAGCCGACACGGAAGCGGAGTCCCCTTGGTTGCCACCCAGCACAGCCGGCCCGCCCCGGACGGGGGCCTGAGCACGGAGATCGCAGCCGTCGAGCGCCTGCTCGATCAGGCTGCCGATTTCGAGCTGCGCGCACCCGAGCTGGCGCTCGTCCTCGGCGAGCGGGCAGCGGCGGTGGCCGAATCGGCAGGCGCCGAGCGGCTGTGGGTGAACGCCGAGGGGCTCGCGGTGTCGGCGCGGGTCCGGCTCGGGCTGCGGGCTCCGACCGTGGGCCGGGCGGTGGCCGCGTTGCGCACGGCGGAGGACACGGGGGACGCCGCGCTCGCTGTCCGGTTGCGCACGGATCTTGCGGTGTGTGCGCGCAGCGTCGGGGCACCGCTCACCGGGCTCGCCGCGTTGCGGCCCGTGCTGGAGGAGCCGAGCATCACCGGCGCCCGCAGGGCGGCGGTTCTGAGCCAGCTGGTGGGGTGCCTGTCGCAGTTCGGGCGCAAGCCCGAGCTCGACCGGACGCTCGCGGAGGCCGACCGGTTGTGCGGATCGGACGACGACCTGGACGGCGACGGCAGGCTACTGGCGCGGGCCCTGTTGCGCGTCGCGGTGTCGGCGCACCGCAGGCGGCACGGCGACGTCATCGGGGCCGCGGACGCGGCGCGCACGGGCCTCGGGTTCTTCGAACAGCTTGAGGATCGCCAGCACGACGGCGGCGTGGTACGGGTGCGGCTCGTGCTGCAGCTGGTGTGTTCATTGCTCGACCGCGGCGACGGCAAGCACGCGTTGGAGCTGGCGCGGTCGGTTCTGGACGAGCCCGCTCGCGCGGCGGCGGTCGCGCCGACGGGGTGGCTGCGCATGGCTGTGGCCACGCGTGTTCTGCTGCCGTCGGGCAGCGTGGAGGCGGCGGCGCAGATGCTGCGCGACGCCGTGCACGCCACCGAACGGCACGAGCTGCACGCGCTGACCGCGCGGTTGTGGACCGAGCTGGCCCACGTGGAGGAACGCTTGGGCCGGTTCGCCGAGGCGATCGAGTGCCTGCACCTGGCGCGGGCGGCCGAGCACGTGCACGCGCGGGCCCGGCGCCAGGCCATGGGTTTGCTGGCCGGGGAGTTCGGTGCCGGTGCACACGCCGAGATCGATCTCGACCGCGTGCTCGGTGCGGTGCCTGCCGGCGGCGGTGACGCCTCGGTGGCTGTTGCGCCGTTGTCGGTTCCGGAACCGAAGGTGCCCGAACTGCGCGAGCCGAGCTCCGCGACGACGGCCGTGGCCGACGCCCCTCGTCCGCGCGATGCGGTCGGCGCCACCGCGCCCCCGACGTGGTCGCTCGCGCCCGCCCCTGCGGACGAATCCGGAGGTTCGCGGTCGGCAACGGCGCGTTCCGGTGGACGGCGTCGGGCCGAGGAGGTGACCGCCGCGACCTTGGCGGAGGTTGCCGCACTGGCGGGCGGCCGCCGCCGGGCGACGGAGTCCCAAGCGGACACCGCGGGCGAGGCGCCGGGCGAAGTCGGACGCCGCGGGGCGGAGGATGTTGCGGACGCCGGGGTGGCGGACCGCGGGGACGAGGGTCCGGCTGGGACTGGGCGCCGCCGGACGGAGGACGTTGCGGACGCCGGGGTGGCGAACCGCGCGGGTGAGGTCCCGGCCGAGGTCAGGCGTCGCCAGGCAGAGGTCGTTGCGGACGCCGGGGTGGCGGACCGCGCCGACGAGGCTCCGGCTCGCACTGGGCGCCGCCGGGCGGAGGATGTGACCACGCCGGAAGAGGCGCCTACGCCGGTGGATGATCGCGGCCAGGGGGTGAGCGCTGCCGACGTGGTGTCGGCTCCGCGCGCTGGACGTCGCCGGGCCGACGGCGGAAATGCGCCGACGGAGGCTCCTGCTCCGGGTGGCGGGCGTCGCCGGGCGGAGGACGTGAGCGCGTCGCCGGAGGCGCCCGCCCCGCGCGCGGGACGCCGGCGGGCCGAGGACGCCGTCTCGGTGCCCAAGAACGCGAAGGTCACGCCGTCGACTAATGACCACAGCCCGGCGGACGCCGATGACGCCGCGGCGCTGGGGGTCGCGCGGCAGCGGGCGGACGAGGTCGCCGCGGAAGCGAGTGGCGAGCGCCGTGCTGCCGAGAGCGCTTTCACGTCGGAGCCGGACCCGGTGGCCGAGCGCGGCAGCAGCGAGTCGACCACTGCGCGACGCGCCGAGCCGCGCAAGACCCGGCACGATGCGGAGCACGGATCGGTCGCCGCGCGCAGTGTCCTGGACCGGCTGGGCATCAACACCGCGAGTGGCGGCAGGCGTCGAGCAACGGACGGGGACCCCGGGCGACCCGCCAGCGTGGGGCGCCGCCGCGCCGACGACGACACCGCAGCGATCGCGGAGCAGCCCAGCGAGGACCAGCGGAACCAGGACACCGGCGCTGCACCGGGCACGGCCGAAACGAGCGAGCGCACCGGGCGGGAGAACGCCGGCTCCGCCGCGGCGCGCGACACGGCGGAGTCGAGCGAGCGCGCTGAGGCGGCGGCCGGGACGGGTGTGGCCGAATTGAGCGCGTGGCTGCGTGAGAACACGGAGTCCGCGCCCACGCAGGACACGGGTGGGTCGGAGCCGAGCACGTGGCTCAGTGAGGACGCTGAACCCGTGAGCCGCGTGGACGATAGCGGCTCCGCCGCGGAGACGAGCACCGACGAGGCGCCCAGTCCCGCGCCGAGCGTGCCCGTCATCGACAGCTGGCTGCCCCGGCTGAAGCTGCCTCCGTCGCTGGCGCCGTGGGACGACTCCGTCGACACCGTCGACACCGACACGCCGCCGAGCACCAGCACGTCCGAGACCCCGTTCACGAACTCGCCCGTGCTGCAGGACGACGACGACCTCGGTGAACCGTTCCGAAGCGAACCGCCGGACGACGACCTCCCCGAGGACGCCGGTCTCGCCGACCTGCTCGCCCGCGCGCTCGCCGAACACCAGGCGGGCACTGCGAGTGCGGCGGCCATCGTGAAGCGACTCGGCAGCAACCAGCCCTCCGCCGAGCCGAGACCGGTCAACGGGCACAGCCGCAACGGCATCGAGCCCGGCAGCAACGGCCGCCACCGCGGCGACACCTGACCGCGGCCCGCAGCCGAACGCTCGGCCGCTGGGCGGCTCGGCGATGGTTGACGCGGGCGCCGTAGCCGGAGGTTCGGGCGCGGGCCGGCCGGGGGAGCCGCCGCCGGATGCCTGGTGGGGTGACTCTGCGGGGGCCGCGACAGAACGCGCGGTGGTTGTCCGTGGGAGCCGGTTGGCCGGCCCGGTGAGTGCAGCCGAGGGCGCGGCGGGGGCTGTCGAGGGAGGCGGCAGCCGGATGCCTGGCGGGCTGACCGTGGGGGCCCTAACCGAACGCGGGCGGGGGCTGACCGTGCGGGAGTACCGACCCGTCGCTGCGACGTCCGTTGCCCCTGGGGAACACTGACCGCGACAGCAGCAGCCGGACGCCCGGCCCGGCGAGCGCAGCCGAACGCGCCGCGGCGGCTGATCCTGGTGAGCCGCCGCCGATCGGCGGCTTCGTGCTCGGCGGCGGCCTCACGAACGCCGGGAGGACCGCACCCCACCGCAGCCCTGTTGTTCATCGCGTGGTGTGTACCTGGTGGGTGGTGGTGGCCCGGTCGCGCAGTGGGGTCCTGTTGTCGATCGCGTGGTGTGTACCTGGTGGGTGGTGGTGGCCCGGTCG
>Ga0164243_10009645_pt1 | contig 14018 bp, 11 predicted proteins | sample OricompcompostOP_FD_108781 | JGI IMG/M metagenome (GOLD analysis project Ga0164243, IMG submission 108781) | Organic Plus compost microbial communities from Emeryville, California, USA - Original compost - Organic plus compost (OP) | ecosystem: Engineered > Solid waste > Mixed feedstock >... | reverse complement strand
CCGAAGTGGCAAGATTTTAGTCAAATAAGCTGATTCCAAAAAAGTTTCGAGAAGTTTAGATCCTATTAATACATGTTAAGAAAATTTTTGTTGGTCCAATTGTTTCTGTGTTTGTGTGTGGTGGTGTCGACCATGGCGCAGGTAAAGCAGGTGAATGTTGATAATATGTCGGATGCTCAGATCCGTAGAATTGTTGCAGAAATGAAACAGAATAATTTGTCAATGGATGACATTGATTCATACGCAGAGCAGAAAGGCGTGCCTGTGGCAGAAGCAGAGAAATTGAAGACAAGGATCCAAATGTTAGGATTAGATAAAACTCTAGATAAAAAGAAGAATACAGAATTTTTTCAACAGGATAATCAGTATTCAGGCAGATCATTTAATGACTCTGACACTAGTGAAATTGATTTGTTTAGACAAAATGCGAATCCGTCAGATATTAAAAGGAAAAAGATTTTTGGAGCTGAGTTATTTACGAATAAAAATTTAACATTTGAGCCTAACCTTAGGATACCTACCCCACCCAATTATAGACTTGCAGCAGATGATCAGGTAATGATCGATGTATATGGCTATTCCGAAGTACAATATAAGCTAACTGTTACTTCTGAGGGATATATTCGTATCCCCAATCTTGGACCTGTTTATGTGAATGGTTTGACAATGGAGGAAGCAAAGACGCGGATTACCAAGCAGCTTTCAACCATTTATTCTACCATTAGTTCTGGTAAGACCTTTGTACAAATTTCACTTGGGAATATTAGAAGTATAAAAGTCTTGCTAATAGGGGAAGTTGTGAGGCCAGGCACCTATACACTTCCCTCTCTGGCAACAGTAGCAAACGCATTATACGCTTCAGGTGGACCTGATGAAAACGGTTCTTTTAGAACTATTGAAGTTATAAGAAATGGAAGAACAGTTGTTACATTCGATTTGTATGATTTCCTCACCAAAGGGGATTTAACTAATAATATTGTTTTACAGGATCAGGATATTGTCAAAATTAACCCATATCAGACAAGAGTTGAATTAATTGGTGAAGTAAAGCGCCCTGCTATTTTTGAAGCCAAGGATAATGAAACATTGCAAACAATGATTGATTATGCAGGAGGATATACTGATGGTTCCTTTAAAGATAATATTACCGCGTATCGTATAAACAATAAGGAAAGGGAAGTAATAAACATTAAAGCCGATGAAATCGCTCATTTTAAATTGAAATCGGGTGATCAATTTTTTATAGATTCAATTCTTAACCGTTTTACTAACAGAGTTACAATTACAGGTGCGGTTTTTCATCCGGGAAACTATGGGCTTGAACCTGGTATGACACTCAGTGACCTTATTAAAAAAGCCGATGGTATAAGAGAAGAGGCAAATTTAGACAGGGGATTGATTAGACGCCTGAATGATGACTTTTCACCATCCATTATAAATTTTAACTTGTCCGACGTTTTAACAGGAAAAACTTCTATACCCATTAAGAAAGAAGATAGCGTTCTGATATTTTCCAAGTTTGATTTAAGACAATCATATTTTGTAAGCATTAAGGGTGAAGTAAATCGTCCTGGGGTTTTTCCATACGCGGATAGTATGAAGTTGGAAGACCTTGTTTTGTTAGCTGGCGGCCTTACTGATGCTGCCTCTCTTGAGAATGTAGAAGTGTCTAGGAGGATTAGAAAACAAAGTTTTGGTTCTGGCAGCGATACGGCAAGAGCGATAGTTCAACAATTTAATATCAAAGAAAACCTTACCACCGCAGATGGGCAGGTAATAATATTACAGCCATTTGATGAAATTGTAATCAGAAAGTCGCCGCAGTATATTCCACAAGCTAACATTGCTATAGATGGTGAAGTAGAATATCCAGGCCAATATACTATTATAAGTAGAGGAGAACATATTTCTGATATAGTTAAGAGGGCAGGAGGACTTAGGGCGGAAGCCTTTCCAGAGGGGGCAGTACTTCTTAGGAAAACGTATGTTAATAGTGCAGACAGCGCCTTGCTGAATTATAAATTAGCTTTATTTTATAATAAACTAGAAGACAGTTCCAGCATTACCAGTGTTAAAAATATGATGGAAAGGAAGTATCAATTATTGGGTATTAATCTTGACCATATACTTAAGCATCCAGGATCTAAGTATGATATTTTACTTGAAGAAGGAGATGTGTTAAAAATTCCAAAGAAATTACAGACTGTTCAATTATTTGGAGAAATATATTTTCCTAAAAAAATTAGATTTGATGCTGGAAACGACTTTAGAGACTATATCCGTGGCGCTGGTGGATTTACTTCATCTGCCTTGAAAAGACGGAGCTACATAATATACCCTAATGGTGAAGTAAAAAGTACAAGGAAGATATTCTTCTTTAATAAATATCCAAAAATAAAGCCTGGAGCAGAAGTATACGTACCTAGTCGGAGAGATAAGAAAGGATTATCCGGTCAGGAAATTATAGGAATAAGCAGTGGGATTGCATCTATTGCACTAATTGTTGTTACGATACTCACACGAGTTAAATAATTTTGAACCTGCTTTGGCATAAATCATATTATCGATGGAAGCATCGCAACAAGTCCGGGAAAAGAGCGAACAAGGAGAGGAAATGTCTTTAAAAGCTATTATACTTAAATTGCTTGAGTGGGGAAAGTTTGTCTGGAAGAAGAAGTTTATTATAATATTTGTGGGAACACTAGGTGCCGCTTTTGGTTTTACCTATGCATATTTAAGGGATCCTAAATATGAGGCTGAGCTCACCTTTGTAATGGAAGATAACAGTTCTAACCCTTTAGGAGCGTTATTAGGAGTAGGTGGCCAGCTTGGGCTGGACCTTGGTAGTAGCGGAAGTAGTGGAATATTTCAAGGAGATAATATCATGTTGTTCCTGAAATCACGTGTAATGCTTGAAAAGACCTTGTTAACGCCAATAGAAGTGGGCGGGAAGAAAATATCCTTGCTGGAAGATTATCTCAGGTTCAATAAGATTCGCGATAGCTGGAAAACGCCTGCATTGAAAGACCTTCGGTTTCCTATAAATCAAGATAGGGAATCATTTACATTGGTGCAGGATAGTATACTGAAAATGGTGTGTGACCAAATTATAAAAACAGACCTGGAAGTGGATAAAAAGGCTAAACAGTATAACTTCATCTCCATTACCTGTACTACATATGACGAACAATTCAGCAAAGTATTTACGGAACGACTGATGAATGAGGCGATTAACTTTTATGTTGACATGAAAACAAAAAAAATCAAACAAAATGTTGATCGTCTTCAAGGCCAGGCTGATTCTCTTGAAATGGAGCTGAATAAAAAGACTTACTCAGTTGCAAGAACCCAGGATATTAATATGAATCCTGCTAAGCAAATTGCAGGTGTTGGACTGGAAGTAGCGAATCGTGATAAACTGGTATTACAAACCATGTATGGTGAAGTTGTGAAGAACCTGGAATTGACAAAAATTGCGATGGCTCAGGAAACGCCAATTATTCAGATTGTTGACACTCCGTTGCTGCCACTTAAGAAACTAAAACTTGGAAAATTGGTTGGGTTAGTGTTGGGAGGATTTATGGGGGGCTTATTTGCTATGATGTTTTTGATTGCAAGAAAGATCTATACAGATATCATGAATTCGTGATACATGGCCGTAGAGCATTTCTTACAGAATATAATTATAATAATAAAATAAAAGAAAAATGGATAACCAGAAAGTTTACATTATTGCAGAAATTGGCTGCAACCACAAAGGTGATATGAATATTGCCAAGGAAATGATTGCTACTGCGGCAATGTTTTGCAAAGTAGATGTTGTTAAATTCCAAAAAAGAAATAATAAAGAGCTGTTATCTGAGGAAGAATATAATGCGCCTCACCCTAATCCAAGTAATTCGTACGGTAATACATACGGTGAGCATAGAGAATTTCTGGAATTTACACCTGCGCAACATAAACAACTGAAACAATGGTGTGAAGAGTATGGTGTGATCTATTCTACCTCAGTATGGGATGTTACTTCTGCCAAAGAAATTACAGAATTGAATCCCGCACTGATCAAAGTTCCTTCTGCATGTAACCTGAATAAAGAAATGTTGGAATACCTCTGTGATCATTACAAAGGTGAGGTGCACTTATCTTTCGGGATGACTACAGAAGAAGAAGAAGAAGAAATTGTAAAATTGTTTGAGTCTAAGGGTAGAAACAAGGATCTGGTGATATATAGCTGTACTTCTGGATATCCCGTTCCATTTGAAGATGTTTGCCTGCTGGAAATCAACAGACTGAAAGAAAGATATGCGGATAGAGTAAAAGCAATCGGTTTCTCCGGTCACCACAATGGTATCGCAGTAGATATCGCTGCATTAACATTAGGCTCTGAGTGGATAGAAAGACACTTCACGCTTGACAGGACGTGGAAAGGTACAGATCACGCTGCATCATTGGAACCAGATGGTATGCGTAAATTGGTACGTGACTGCAAAGCTGTATTAAAAAGCCTGAATTACAAAGAAAAGAATGTGCTCGATATTGAAATGGTACAAAGAAATAAGTTGAAGAAAAACCAAATCAGATGGGCAAAGTAATTGCTTTTATCCCAGTTAGAGGAGGTAGTAAGTCCATACCATTGAAAAATATCAAGTCTTTCTGTGGAAAACCTTTGGTTTATTGGAATATTGCTGCCTTAGAAGCAACAACTGCGGTTGACGAAATCGTGGTTGCAACAGATTCCGAAGAAATTGTTGCCGCTATATTACCATTCGACTTTAAAAAGGTAACCATATACCGCAGATCGGCAGAAAACGCATCCGATACTGCCAGCACAGAGAGCGTAATGCTTGAATACCTCAACCAACGCGATTTACCCGGAGAAGACTTGTTTATGTTAGTGCAGGCAACTTCTCCTCTAACTACATCCCAACATTTTTCTGAAGCTATCAACCTATTTCAGTCCGCGAACTATGTTTCCCTGTTAACCTGTGTAAGAATTAAGAGATTCTTTTGGAAACAGGATGGGACCCCAAAAAACTATGATGTATTCAGGAGGCCTAGAAGACAGGAGTTTGAGGGTGAGTTGATGGAAAACGGGGCGTTTTACATCAGCACTGTTGCTGCTATTCAACAATCGAGGAACCGGATCTCCGGAAACATCGTTGTCTACGAAATGCCAGAATATACCGCTGTGGAAATTGATGAGGAAGATGACTGGCAGATAGCGGAAAACCTGATGCGGAAATATTCACCAATAGCTAACGCTCTGCCAGATATAAGATTATTTCTGACAGATGTGGATGGTGTTTTAACCGACGCTGGTATGTATTACAGTGAAAACGGAGATGAACTGAAGAAATTTAATACGCATGATGGAATGGCTTTCCGTTTGTTGAAGGAAGCTGGCATCAAAACTGGTATTATTACGTCTGAAGATACTAAGATGGTAGCACGCAGAGCAAAAAAATTGCAAGCAGACTTTTTATACCAAGGTAAAAGAAATGGTGGTAAACTGGCCGCAGCAAAAGAAATCTGCGAACAATTAGGCATTTCCCTTCAGCAAGTGGCTTATGTTGGAGATGATATCAACTGTCTGGAACTGTTAAAAGAGGTAGGACTTCCTGCCTGCCCTGCCAACGCTGTAGACGAAATAAAGAAAATCAGCGGAATTAGACAGTTGATAAAACGAGGAGGAGATGGTGCTGTAAGAGAGTTCGTCAACTTTATTCTACAGCATAAGTCACGTTAAAAGTATATGCCTTGTTGGAATAAAAGCACCTTTTGAATGCTTGGATAAGATCGCAAGTTCAATCAATCAATCAATTAAGCTTTGAGTTCAGTTAAAATATTAAAGAACAGTATACTTTATTCAATCGGGGAGTTAGTGCCCCGATTGATTAGTTTTATGCTGCTACCAATCTTTACAAACTACCTCTCTCCCAAAGATTACGGAATCGTTAGCTATGTAAATTCTATTCTTCTTTTTGTTACAGTTATTTCTGCTCTTTCTTTAAATACATTTTTTTTAAGACATTATCATGAATTTGAGGATAAGCATGCTAAAGGCACAGCAGTTTGGACTATCAGCTCCTTTATCCTGGGATTTAATGCGGTTATCACTGCTGTTTCCTTTTTTGTAGGTCCCTGGATCATTTCAGCAACCCATGTACAAGTAGACTTTTATCCCTTTTTTGCATTGGCATTGGTATATAACTGGCTGGAGGTGATATCTATTATTCCACTTGCGCTTTATCGCATCCAGGAGAAAGCACTAGCTTTTGTTACCGTAAATGTGCTGCGAACTTTGCTTCAGTTCATTGCTGTATATGTGCTTATCGTATATATGAAAGAAGGAGTATTGGGGAGTTTTTACGGAAGAGTTATTGTAAATGGAGTCTTCTTTTTTATCTTCCTTACTATTGTTCTGAAAAACTCCCGATTTAATTTTAAGTCCAAATTATTAATCTCAGGACTTAGGTTTTCTTTACCATTATTACCAGGAGCATTCTCGTACCTCCTACTAGGAATGTCCGACAGGCTTATAATGGAACGGTTCCTTTCCCTTGCCGATATTGGTATCTTTTCTATTGCTTATACTATTGCGTTTTCAATTACAGTAGCTATCCAAGGTGGATACCGGGCATTTGAACCGGTTATATTCAGAACGTATGGCAGCGAAGGTTTTAACGCGACTATTAAAAAAGTGAATAGTTTCTTTATGTCGGCCGTTCTGGTACTTGGCTTGGGTATTTCTTTATTTTCACAGGAAGTTATTTATCTGATGGCTAATGAAAGATATAAGAATGCCTATTTTTATATACCCGGATTGGTAATTGGATTTTGTTTTAACGCTCAAAACCTTCTTTATAATACTATACTTACTGCCGAAAGAAGAACGCCACTTGTTGCCAAAGCAACCATGATAGGGGCTGTTGTATGTATTGTTGCTAACCTTTTGTTGATCCCTTATCTGGGTATCTGGGGTGCCGTGGTGGGCAACCTTATTTCTTTTATGGTAATGAATCTTTTCTGCGAACTGTTTGTTGGAAAAGCTAACACATATAAATTAGAGCTGTTTTTATCTGTGTTGATAATTTTTTTTATCAGTATTATTCAATATTGTGCAATATTCAACTTTATCTCATTATTGCTTATCAAAATACTCTTGATGGTGGTTGGAAGCATTGCAATACTAAGAGTATATAATATTCAGATAATTTTCTTATTAAAGAATATACGTTTAGGAGGTCAAAGATGAATCTGAGGGATTTCATACAAAAAGTGAAGCGACTTGAAATTGAAAATAATTTCTTTTCAATGCGGAATGAGAATGATTTGGTTTATTGGGACATAGTACGCTATGAAACGACTATCAGACTGTACCGTCATATCGTCAAAACAGCCTCTGCAGCCCCGGCCCCTAAAAGAAAACTGAAATCCTTGTTTTTTCATGCTGTTCGTTCCTATTTTGCATACAAATCGGCTGTTTCATCAAAAAAATCTAAATATCTTGCCTTTACATTTTCCAGGTATAGGAATAAAGATGGTATATATACTGACTTTGCGGCCAGGGATGTATTAAACCTTATAGGAAACGAGGCTACCATTATTGATACTAATTTCACACCGAGTATTCAGTATGAATATCCTGTAGTCTTTAATCTTCCATTACGTATAGCCATAAAAAAAGGACTGCTGATTGATAAAGCAAAAAACAAACTTCGCCATCCTGTCAGATATGAGGCGGCAGAAATTTTGTTAAAGGAATTTGGGGTAACAGATTTTGATCTCAATAAGGTTGTTCACGATTTAATATTGTGGTTCAATATTGAATATAAATATTACCAGAAACTGTTTAGAAAAACGGGTCCTGAAGCAGTTTTCTTTGTACAGGCAGGTATGCAGAAAGCGATGATTAGCGCCGCTGCAAAACAAGGAATACCAACCATTGAGTTGCAGCATGGGCTGATTAATTCAATGCATCTTGCCTATGCTTATACACCAGGACAAAATTATGCAGCACTGAATACTATTCCGACTGCTTTTATTAGTTTTTCAGATTTTTGGACGAAAAATACTTATTTCCCAGTGAAGAAAGTATTTCCCTTAGGGAATTCTTATTTTTCGGATATTCAGAACAAGAAGACGCCTATCTATGAGCTAACTGTTATCTCTTCTATTATTCATTCAGAAGATATGGTGAATATGATTCAGCAACTGAGAGCAGCCGGATTCAAAGGTAAAATCTGCCTGAAACTACATCCAAATCAAATACAGGAAGTAGAATACTTCAAAAAGTATTTCAATGATGACAATAATGTGGATGTAATTCTTGATGAGCAGAACCTCAAATACCTGTTGTCTGTTTCTAATTCAATTCTGGCGATCCAATCGACCAGTGTTTATGAAGCCTTACAAGCCGGAGTTAAAGTCTTTATCTATAGGGTAAAGGACTATGACATGCATCAGGATTTATTCTCTGACAGGAATGTTTATTTTGTTAGTAAAGCAGAAGAGGTGTTGGCATCTGTTAATAGCGAATTTCATACAGAAGAAAGAGAGGTATTCTTTAAGCAATTTGAAGAAGCGTCTTTTGCTGACGTGCTGGATTTTATTCAACATTATAAAAATACTTAGTGTTTCAAGCAGTATCCTTTCAGGTTTGAACTCTCTAAAAGCAAGAATTGATGGTAACTAAAACATTGAGAAAAATATATTACAGAATCATAGGATGTCTGGTCAGAAGGAAATATCAGCGTATCTGCGTTGGTAAGAATTCATTTGTAGATAATACAGTCCAGGTATTTGGCTGGAATAACACATTAATAGGGGAAAACACCTCTGTTGGAGAAGGGTCTGTTTTAATCGTAAATAACCGCACGACCACATCGGAAAAAAAAATAGTGATAGGAGATAAATGTATTATAGGAAGAAATAATTTTTTTTCGGCTGGTAACAGTATCCGCTTGCGGGAATATGTAATGACAACTTATGGTTGCCGTTTCCTGGGCGCTAATCATCATTTTAACGACCCTTCCCAACCATACATTCTTACTGGTGTGAGTAATGAAAACGACATTTATATTGGAGTTAACTGCTGGATCGGCTTTGGCGTAACAGTTATTGGTAATGTAAGAATTGGTCATGGAAGCGTTATAGGTGCAGACAGCCTTATAAGTAAGGATGTTCCTCCATTTAGCGTGGTGATAGGTAACCCGCAGAGAATAATCAGACGATATGATTTCAATAAAAAGGAGTGGAGAAAAGTTTCGGAGAGTGACGAAAATGACTATAATCAACCCACGGAAGAAGCTTACCTGGAAATGTTGAGATCTACATACCCTCATATTCCGGTTGCTTATCATGCTAGTTCCCGCATGTTTGGAGATTTGCAATAAACAGGTTGATTGACTTCTGGTCGGAAATTTTAACGAAGGTCTTAATATTACAAGCTGATTAAATGAAAAGAATTCTTATAACAGGTACATTTGGATTTTTAGGTAAGAATACTGCCCTGGCATTTAAGAAGGAGGGTTGCCATGTTACGGGTATCGGACATGGAAAATGGTATGAGTTTGAATATGCTAAATACGGCATTGACCGGTGGATAGAGTCTACCATTACTTTTGAAAGTCTGATGAATATCCGGGAAAAATTCGATGTGATTGTGCATTGCGGTGGAAGTGGGTCTGTGGCTTTTTCGTATGAGAATCCGTATGAAGATTTTCAGAAAAGTGTGCAAAGCACATTGGCCATAATGGAGTTTATCAGGCTCGAAAATCCTGGATGCAAATTTATTTACCCGTCCAGTCCGGCAGTTCAGGGGAATGTTGGCGATTTCCCTATTAGAGAAAGTGATCCAATGTTGCCAATATCTCCATATGGTTTCCACAAAAAGATGGCGGAAGAAATTGCTTATTGCTACAATAAAAATTTTGGTATCAATATCGCAATCATCAGATTTTTTTCGATTTATGGGGCCGGACTGAAAAAACAATTGTTATGGGACGCCTGCCATAAAATAAAAAATGCAACTGATGAAGTGGTTTTCTTCGGGACAGGTGAGGAAACCAGGGATTGGATCCACGTATCTGATGCGGCTAAATTAATTGTCGCTACCTCTAAAATAGAGGAAGGTTTTGAAATTGTGAATGGAGGAAGCGGTATACGTACTACTATCGAGGAAGTGCTTCGCTTGTTGGTAAATTGCTATGGAAGAGAAGTGAAAGTCAGATTTAACCAGGTGGTAAAAGAAGGTGATCCGAGATTCTACCAGGCGGAAACAAGTAAGACTTTTGCATTAGGTTGGAAACCGCAAGTAGATCTTAACACAGGTATAATGGATTACGTTAATTTCTTTAAATCGCTTGAACAATGATCAGGATAGGATTTTTACTTAATTTTCCAAAAGAGTATAAAGGAGGAATCAATTATTTTAAAAACTTGTTTTATGCACTTTCTAAAGTTGAAAAACGTGAATTCCAAATATTTCTGTTTCTACCTGATGATATTGACAAAGAATATATAGAAATGTTTTCTCCTTATGTTACAATAGTGATAACCTCCTTACTTAAAAGAGGAAATCCATTCTGGTTTGCTGACAAGGTGTCGGGTAAATTATTAAATTACATGCCCTTTACCATTCGCCTGCTGAAGCAATATAAAATCGATATTGTGTCGCATTCCAATTTCTATAGCAGGTTCAGTTCATTTAAAATTATTAACTGGATACCAGATTTTCAATGGGTACATTATCCGGATTTATGGAGTAAAAGAGGAATTAGTAATCTGCGTCTGATGACCAGGAAGGTACTGCAATATAGCGATGCGATAGTAGTTAGCAGCCAGGATGCAAAAAAAGATTTGCTAACTTTCGACGATGCAGATAAAAGTAATATCCAGGTATTACAATTCGTTTCTCAGCCTAACCATAATAAAGAGGGCAATTTAGAAGAGCTCCGTCGGCATGTTGAAAAAGAATACAATTTCAGTGGTAGCTTTTTTTTCCTCCCTAATCAATTTTGGAGGCATAAGAATCACCTTATTGCCTTCAAAGCTATCAAAGAAATGAAAAAAAAAGGACTGAACCCATTGCTGATTACTACTGGATTGATGCATGATTTTAGAAACCGGAATGAACATATTGATAGCCTGATGAAGTATGTGAAAGATGAGCAACTGCAAGATAACATCAGGTTTTTAGGACTTATTCCTTATCGACATGTGTTATTTTTAATGGAAAATTGCCTGGCTGTTATTAATCCTTCGTTGTTTGAAGGATGGAGTTCTACTGTGGAAGAGGCAAAGAGCATTGGAAAGTTAACCGTACTATCTGATATCCCGGTCCACAGAGAACAAAATCCTAGTGGCGCTATTTATTTCAATCCGTTTGATGAGCATGATTTGGCTAACGCTTTGGCAAATATCTGGCAGAATAAGGCTGACCTACCGGTAGTAGATGCTGGAAAAGTTAACGAAGACCTTGAAAATAGAACACGGTTATTTGCAGAACGCTATACAGACATTGTTAATGGAGTGAAATCTTAAATAATTGCCAGAGTAAGGAAATAAATACAAGAGGATAAATTTACTAAAATGAATACAACTTTGTCGCAATCATTGAAAGTGGGAAATGCTACCAATATACGATCAACTATATTGCTAGGGTTGTATTTTATATTGGTATTCTTTTTAACAAGGCACGTTCCGTTCACTAAATATGCCGTGTTGATGAACGTTGCATTGATCGGTTTATTTATTCTGGCATTTAAAGAGGTTTTCAATGGCATATTCAGATTGCATAAATCAGATCAACTACTGTTGTTGGCCGTGGTCAGCTATTTACTGATAGATGTGTTTTATTCGCTGATGATGCAGGCTGAACCAGGGTTAATCTTCCGGTTTCTTTTAATTCTTTTACTCATAGCACTCGCTTACTTTATAATGCTACCCAAAAAGATCATCGGAATATTTCTATGGTTGAATGTGATTCAGGCTGTATTTGTTACCTTGTTGGCATTGGGGCTTGTGCTTTTCTTTTCACCTAAAGAAGCGCTGATGGTAAGGTTTTTTTTTCTTGATCAGAATTGGGGGGATGTTTATTCTTTAAATGGCTGGTTATATAAAGTACAGATTAAAGGAAATGGATTGTTGCCAGTGGCTTTTTTTCTGACCTATCTATACAGAATCAAACGTGTTCTGCTTATAAGGGGCATCTTATTTGCTGGTTGTGTGTTTGCAGGAAACTTTGCATTTTTGATCTCCATTGGTCTTTTTTCATTCATGTTTTTCCTGAAAGCCAAGTCTGTTGATACACTGTTCAGAAAAATATTCCTGGTAGTTATCTGCCTGCTCTTTTTCTCTTATCCGGTTTATACATACTATGTTAAAGATGTGTTGGAAAGTAAACAACAGGGTTCCTTAGGTACCAGGTATGATCAAGCTAGGGTGTTGATGGATGACCTAACAGAAGATCCTGTGACTACAATTTTCGGACAAGGAATTGGTCATACGGTAGAGGTGATAACGCCGTACAGAGATTACAGAGGGAAAATTTTTTATGAACTTCAGACTTTATACATTCTCAATCAGTTGGGGATATTGGGGTTTACGATCTTTATATTGTACAATCTCCGGCTAATTATCATAAACTATAAGAAAAGTGGGCTACTCCTGCTATACTTGTGCTATGTTTTATATTCCATTACCAACCCTTATATTTTTGATTCCGGTCATATCGCCGTTATCCTTCTTTTAAATAGCCTTAGTAACTATGAGACATAAAAAAATCACGGCAACAATTATTTTATATAATCCCGATAAATCGGGATTAATACGAAACCTTCGCTCTATTCTTGAACAGGTTTCAAACGTGATTTTAGTAGATAATTCCAAAACTGCACTGGGAAATTTACTATCTGAAAACTTTGATACTAACACTGTTAGCAGGATTACATATATATTCAACGACGGAAACCTTGGAGTAGCTAAAGCTCAGAATATTGGTTTGCGGAGAGCGATAGCAGAAAATGCCGATTACTGCCTGATATTTGACCAGGACAGCTTACCAGAGCCAGATATGGTTCAAAATATGTATGACGACTACCAGTTGCTCTTGAGGCAGGGAAATAAGATTGCGGCTATAGGGCCGGTACCGATCAATAAACAAACAGGGAAGGCCTATGAACCAAGGGTACAGCAACGGGCCTCGTTTGAGAATGCCGACTGGATACTGAAAGTAAACGAACTGATTAGTTCAGGGTTGCTAGTTGAGAGGGCTACATTAGAAGATGTGGGGCTGATGGATGAGCGTCTTTTTATTGATGGAGTGGACCACGAATGGTGTTGGAGAGCAAAAGAAAAGGGATATGCGTGCGCACTAACCTATCATGCAAAACTGGAGCATATGCTTGGTGAAGGAGATCGGAAGATCATGGGAGCCAGAATTGCTATTACCTCTCCATTCCGGGTATTTTATCAATACAGGAATTATATTTACTTATGCCGGAGGAAGTATGTTCCTACTTATTGGAAGCTTAATAATGGTGTGAAATATGCAATCAAGTTGTTTTATTATCCTTTATTTGTTGCCCCAAGGACTGTTTATCTTCGAAATATGATCAATGGAATTAGGGCCGGTTTCAGACGAGATAGCCGGCAATAGGAAAAAGGTAAAGTTTCATAATTATAAAATCTTACAACAAATTGAAAGCAGGAACCATTGGCGGAGCAGCATTGAAGCCTAATTTTCTGATTCTGGATGGATTACGAGGAATCCTTAATTACCACCATTACGGAGAATTTGTGCGTGGTTGCCATATGTAAGAGATTTTATCTTTCAAAGATAATACACATACCTGTATGTGTGAAATATTTTTTCAGATGAAGATTCTTTGTGGTACTGTCGGCTTCCCGAAATTAAGACTGTGTAATTTTACAAAATTCTCTTCAAATTAACCTAAACCTAAATACCCTAACACGCCTGTTTATCGCTTTCAAAATTGGATAGAGCAGCATATTCT
>Ga0164243_10009643_pt1 | contig 14020 bp, 16 predicted proteins | sample OricompcompostOP_FD_108781 | JGI IMG/M metagenome (GOLD analysis project Ga0164243, IMG submission 108781) | Organic Plus compost microbial communities from Emeryville, California, USA - Original compost - Organic plus compost (OP) | ecosystem: Engineered > Solid waste > Mixed feedstock >... | reverse complement strand
TTGGTTTGTGGGGGAGATGAGGATGATGCTTGAAGGTGTGTAAGTGGGTTTTGTTTTATTTTTATCTCTTTTTATTTATTTTATTTTCCTTTTTCTACATTTGGGGGGAAATGGGCTTGGGAGGGTTCCTTTTTACCTAGCGCTGGGACGCGGCTCTGCGGCGGGTTGTTTCGCGCGAGGTTGCGATTTCGATTGCGATTGCGACATGGTTGAATATGAGCGTGGAGGCGAAGAGTTCTTGGTGGTGAAGGCTGATTTCAATCAATCGTGAGAAAAAAGAGACGGAAGTGAGGGAAAAGGATAGAAGACCAAACAAAGACTTACATTCAAGGATCGAAACCCGAACAAATGGCGACCGTCGCATCAAAGCGGCCATGTTCCCCTACTTGTACTCGGTATTTTTATTCCCTTTTCAAGAAGCACATGGGGTGAAAAGGAGGGGAACAGCAACACGCGAGGTTCGTCGACTCGACACCCACCACACCTCCAAAGTTCCATCCGGCACAAAAGGGGGATTTTTTGGGGGGTTGAAGCTAAGCCTTGATGGAAGCTGGGGGGTGTGGGGAAAAGGTGGGAAATGTGGGAAAGGTTGGGGAAAAAGCTGGGGTGTTGCAAGATGCCGAGGTTGGATGGAGTTTTTGGACCTTGGGTCTTGGTGGATTGGCGAAGTCGCCGAATCTAAACGGCGAAACGTCTCGCTTTCGGCCTGGGCATCTCGTTTGGTGCTATGGGACTAGGCTTGAAGCGGTTCATTGGTATTTCATAACTATCATAAGCGCTACAAAGAGTAAAAACAATACAAAAGAAATAGGGTAACAGTTGCGAGAATGGACTCGCTAGCACCGATACACCAACCACCGGTCTATATGTGCAAGTGTGTGGAACAGAACTCCTACAAGAGTCCTGAGTCCCAGTCCGATAACATCAAACCCAAACCACCGACTCCTTAGCTCATATACAAGCAACACATCCAACAACTCGAATCTACACTCGCTATCCTCGCCCCTTCATGCTAAAGTCTCTTTCTGTCCAAACCATTCATCCTCTGCCTCCACAAGCAGCAAATACTCTTCGACTCACACCACTTCTTGACCTGGACAGGTGACACTTCCGCATCACATCCCACCCTCGACAGCTGGCCCGTATTCAGCCACGCCGCCAGGTCCTCCAGTATAATCGACTCGTACATGAGCATCTTCTCGTGCCACGACGGGTTCTGAGGATCCTTCGATCGCGGCGCCGTCGTCACCGCCTGCGTGATGTACCGGAACAGCTCGGCCTCCTTTTCTGTGGGTGACAGGGCAAGAGACAGTTGCGTGTCGTCCTCGGTCGTGACTGAAATATCGAACGAAGGTGGCGAGGAGAAGACTGACTCAGGCGAGGACACGAGCATCTCCGAGTCGGAGTCGGGTATCTCTAGCACGGGGGCTTTTACTATCGTCTTCTTCTTTGGCGTTGTGGGGGCTTTTCCTTTCGAGGGTCGGCTTGGTTTTGCAGCAATGGCGCTTGTTGCAGTTTTCGTCGCCGCTGCCGTTGAACTTTTGCGAGGTCGGCCCGGTCGTCGCTTCTCCGAAACCACTTCGGGGACCTGTGACGACGGCGGCGGTTCATCACTATCGTCCGAATTCAAGAGAGGAACAAGGTTCTTCCGGGGGCGCCCACGAGGCGGCTTCACCGGACCAGCCGGCTTACTTGGAGGAGGCGGCATTGACAACGAGTCGTCAACCTTGCTAGAAGTGGAGGTACCTTGAGGTGTCATCTCGATCGCAGGCGGCGCTGACGCCGTTGAATACGCCCTTACAGCACCTAGCTCCGCCTGGGGAAGGTGCTTGCTTTCCCAGCACTGGGTGAGAAGGCTAATCATACCGTCTCGCTTCTTGATCGGCTTGAATCCGTAAGACGCAATCTGCTTGCTCAGCTGTGCATCTGTGCACAGCTCAAAGTTCGGCCGCTGGGGCAAGTTGGGCTCCGGCACGCGGGGCTCTGGCGCCTTCGTGGGAGATTCAACCCGGGAGCTTGCCGGCAACTCCGACTTTCCAGACAATGCTTCAAGCTCATAAATTCGAGGCAGCCTTTTCTGGGAGCTGGGCGGCGGGCTCGTCGAGCTAATTACCCAAGACGAAGGATCGTAGGATAGCATCGACTCTATCGGCGTACTCTGACTTGCGCCATTCTTCTGCAGTGTGGCCGTCCCCTTGCTGGCGAAACCGCGATTGGTAGTACTTGAGTCCACCGACTTCGTAACCCGAGATTGTTGGGTTCCGGTTGCCCGACTAGATGTAAGCTGGGATGGCCGCTTGTCCATGTTGACGTAGCCGAATGGATCTACATCATCGACTTCACCGTCCAGTCGTGGCGAATCAACAAGATCAATGATTTCCGTATGTAGCAGACCACCGTCTTCATCCCGCGCCGCCGCCGTCCACAGTCGCGGTTGAGCCTCGGGAGGTTCGATGGCATCGCTGTTGATGGGAGTAACAAACTCGTCGTCTGTCGCAGGGCCGGCTCTCAGTCTGGGTAGACCATCAGAGTTCGTAGCAAGTTGCTGGCGAGCCAGTTGACTTGAAGTCCCAAACACAAAATCTTGATTGGCGACATGCTTCAGTGCGGCTCCTGGGGATAGGAGAATGATTTCCGGCTCTTCCTTCTTCTTCGTCCTCTTCGTGGGCCTGGTCTTCCTTTTGGGCGCCGCGGCCTTGGTCGGTTTCGTAGTTATCGGGTTCTTGGCGCGAGTTTTGGAATCCGAACGGTCCGCTTCCATGTCCAGTTCAGGAGTTGCCTCGCGATCCCTAGGCACGTAAGCAGCCGTTGCCAAACCGGTGATTGTTCTGGCCTTCTTCTTCTTCGGCGCCTTTGACTTAGCAGGAGACTTCTCGGGTGGAGCAGGCTGTTCGGTATTTTCCGCTGTCGTCGGCACCATTTCAAGCAACTTGCGCTTCTTCAGTATTATCTCCAGCTGCCCTGGCTCTGGTGTTGCATTCCTAATTCCTATGTCCTCTTCTTCATAGCCATACGAGTCATTGAGTTGCTTAAAGACATCTCGTGCCTTGACTGCATCTGGCACCCTATTCGTAGATGAGAGCAGCTCAATGATATCCGAAGACCTGGAGCCAAACTCTTTCACCGTATCCTTCGGCGGGGGCGTCCATTGCACTCTCCGGCTTTGTGCAGGGGGTAGGTTTAGGGGTTCGTCGATATCCCCAGCGGGTGGTTTCGGGATCGGCTTTTCGACCAGAGGAGGCTTGAAATGTTTACTGACTTTTCCCGTCGTTTTCCTCTTCGGTTTCGTGGGTTTGGAAGTTTTGGAAGTTTCAGTTTCCTTGTCACCCGCGAGTGGCGGCCTTCGTTCGGGAGTGCTACGGTCGAGCGCAGAGACGTCAACAAATGACGTTGAGGTATCCGCCACTTCTTCCAGTAGTATCCCATCATCGAACGTGGCACTTCTTCTCTTGGTGATCGTCGAGGTCGCCGTCGGCCGTATCGTAGACTCGTTTCGAAGCTCACCACATCTAGAGTTCGACGCTGCCAATCGACCATACTCCGGCGATTGTGAACTACGTGGCCGCCTGTTCTCCTTTTGTGAAAAAATTTCTTGCAACGTAGGAAATTCGGGAGAAGACGAGCGTACGAAGCCAAGCGAGTCGCGCTTGCTAGCTACCGCCGGTGACGAACTCAGAAGGATGGCGTTCGCAGCCATGGTCGAGAAAGGGGTGCGGGGCATTTGAGTGCGCCAGGCGCATCTCAGAGCGACGGTTCGCAACAGGGTGGATTTTCGGTACCCCCGAGGGGCTCTATACGGAGCGGGGATTGTTCGGTCGCGGGTGGGAAATGGAGGAAGCCAACGGTCGAATATCGCGACATTGCAAGCACGCGGGCATTCGCGTTAGCGTTGATTTGAAGAACGGGTCATCCTTTTCGAGCCAGTAAACATTTCTCCCGTCTGACTTCTCAGAATTACAAGTACAGAGTACCTTCGCGACTCTCTCGCGAAATCACCTGACTAATCGAGTGTTTTCTCATTTCACGTGACAAGTCCAGTGACCCAGCCCTCCCAGTCCAGCGCCCCGCACGAAAATTACAATACTCCCAAATTTTTTGACATCTCCAAGTCCAGCGCACCCCCCGCCAAAGCCTCAAATCGTCACCCATCCGACCACCAACAGCACCCTCCTAACCTTCACTTTCGAAGCCGTTTTCAACACATACCGCAAAAATGGAGAACGACAAGGGCGAGACCGTCGACCTGTACGCAATCCCCCAATCCAATGGCTCAACTATACCCAGGGACATGTGAATTGAGGAGGAGGTTCATTACTGACACGATTTTTCCCACAGCTATGTCCCCCGCAAGTGCAGCGCCACCAACCGCATCATCAAGGCCAAGGATCACGCCTCCGTCCAGATCTCCATCGCCAAGGTTGACGAGAACGGCCGCGCCATCGCCGGCGAGAACATCGTCTACGCCCTCTGCGGCTTCGTCCGATCCGTCGGCGAGAGCGACGACTCCCTCAACAGGCTCGCGCAACGGGACGGTCTCCTCAAGAACGTCTGGAGCCCCGTACGATAAGCGAATTACAAACACAAAAATGGATTCACGAACTTGAGGGATTGTTTTGGAAGGGGGGTTACTGTTTCTTAGAGGAGGTACGCCGCAACATTGTCTATTTCTGGGACGTGGGGTCTGTGCGTGGGATATAAGAAGAGACATTGACGAAACCTTTTCTTTTTCTCCAGGGTATGATATGCTAAAGGGGCAATGAGGTTTCCACAATGCATATTTGGAATTTAGAGTTGGCCGCCAAAAAAGATGACTGCCAATTCGGGGCGTCTGGTTTCTTAAATGGAAATGCATTTGAAGCCATTTTTTTTTTCTCGGGCGATGGACTCTGTTGTCTCGTTTTCGCGTGTGAAGTTGTGTCTTGATGTGACGCCCCCTTTTCCCGGCTGGAAAAGTCTCCTTGGACGTGGGCTCATGGCCCACCTGTGACCGAGGATTCTGGAGCTACTGGGAGCGCTCCAGCTCCCGGATGGCTTCCGTGCCGCAGATCGATCTTACTGGCCTTGAAAAAGCTGCGGTGGTAAAGGTGTTCATCGCGGTACAGATACGGGTCAGACATCTCTTCGCATTCAAACTAGTCCTTGCAGGTCGCCTATTGCTCCCCTGTGGCTTTGAACGCGTGTTTGCGCTCACGACTGGCTCTGTGCTCGGCAATTGATTTTGAATTTCTTGTGTCGAGTTACCTGTGTCTAGGTGGATCGCATCCCTAACGCCCTCGCTCAACTCGACACCAATTCCCGATGCCCTCAAGATCGAACCGTTGGCCCAACGAACGGAATCAAATATCCTAAAGCACGACTGGGCACTGACCTAGATCCTCCCGCTAAATCCTCAGCCGCCCCTGTTGCCAGCGAGGCTGCTATTGATGAAGTATCGCCATGAGGTATCACTCGCCCCATCCTCCAGTGAGATCATTAGCCAGGAGGATCGCGATGCCTCCCGCCCGTATGGTAGAGGTAGAGTTAGCGCATTGTATCGTCGATGAGCTGGGAGCCAGTGCTCGCATCCAACATGCACCCCTCCTGCGGAGGAGCACCACGCCTCCATCTGCACCACCACTTCCTTCCTCCCTATTTCTTCGACACAAGGGATATCAATAACTTTATATACAAGTATCCGGCAAGGACTTCCAACCGAGTAGCTCAAGTAGCGACGACAGTACAACCAGTGGCCAAGTGGTCAATGGAGCGTTCAGAAGGTTAGAAAGTTGCAATTTTCGTAGCTCGTGGCAAGCAACCGGGATTCGACCCTGGGAGCGAACCGCGAGCGAGCTTTTTGCCATTTTTTTTTCCTGCCCTTTTTTTTTTTCTCGTCGCGAGCACAATGCCGACGAATTCCTCTCGACATTCTGAGCTCTCCATAGCGTTTCCCCTCTTGCCATTCGGTCGTTCCGCCAGTCCTTAGTGGTCCTTATCGCATCGCTCGAAGATTGCTCGTGCGAGTGTAAGGCCACGTCTCGTAATTTATTGGCGAGCAAGTGGCTCGCTCCCCATTTGCCCTTGATCCTGCCTCGAAAGCCTGCGGGTTGATAATATCCGTCCATTTGAGCGGCACCGTCGCGACCACCGTGAATCCCTGGAGGAAAATCACCGTGGTTGTCATTCGTTCGCAAGTGACCACCTTATTCCTTTCTCTGCTCAATCCGCTAATACGTCGTCGAACTCTTCCATGCGCCCAAGAAGCTCGCCGAAGGAGCTCGCGCGGGTGTGGCAGTTGCCTAAACGGACGATGGCGACCGAGGATGGCATGTAAGAAAGAGGGAAGAGCATTTCTGTCATAGCTCGGCTGCCTGACTGGACTCTTCAACGTTTTACACACACAATTGCAAAGTAAGGGGAGGAAAGAATTAAATCAATTGATTCCGGAAAGGTTCCAAACTCAGCTCTCAAAGCCTATCTTTCTCCTCCTCTTTGTACCTTTCCATTCACTCTGAAAATTTGTCCGCTATTGTAGACGTCATTTCTAGATACGTGCAGATGGCCGCCGTATAGTGGCCTCGGTGGCTTGGGTCAATCTTTGCATATTCTCCCAGCTCACAGAGAAACGTTTTAGGTATCAATGTTAGAGCCCGGCTATCCGACGACTGAGACTCCCTAGGATTGTTGGGGACATGGTTTATATTTTGACTTTATTTGTCGTCAATTTTTCTTGACGGGCCGGGAATTCTGAGAGATAAATAAAAACCCCGAGCGAAAAAGCTGGAAATAGTACTGATATACACAGGTCATATTGTCCCCCTTCTCCATCCGCAACTGTGTGGTGATGTTGTTGATTCTGCAAAGTGGAAACTGCGACGTCGATGCACAGTGTAGTAAAGTCCAAGACACTGGCATCCCCGCCTTCAACGTCAAGTCCATCACGAATCAAATGATGGAGGCTGCGCCGATGTGATACACACGCGACCGCGTCAACTAGACCTCTCTCTAAAATCCCGACTCTCTATTTCTCCATTTTTTCTTCCCTCCTCCTCATCTATTAGGCTGCCCTCGCGCAGAACCTCGTTGGTTCCACCAAGTCAGCGCACAACATCTGAGCTTCGTGACATTTACGTGTCTGCCTCGCCCTGTCTCATCGAGCCACTGCTCAAAACTTAGTATCCTCCAATACTATTATCTTCCAGCCTCAAGGCGCAAGCTGCTGTGTCACTCCTTCTCTTGCCCGTCGTGGCCGGGCCGTCCGCCTCATCTAACGAGGTGACCTGTGACTACTCACCCTTACCGAGGAGGCTTGTCGGGAGGCCGCATCTCTCCGATCTCAGAGCCCCACAGAAGTTCATTCACAGCCATTCATCTAGAAGAACAGGAATCTTCTGTCGCACACGTTGAGGTTGGGGCCTTACACCCTCTCACGAAACCCCATCTGAACGCCCCCACGTCGTGGGAGTGGCAGTACGTGGTGATATCTCGGTTGGCATCCGGGGAAGTCCCGGAGTGAAACGTTGTGTGCAGAGTTTTGTCTAGAACGGGAGACCATACTGCGTCGACATCGACACCCTCGTACTCTACTTAGTTCTGTTGTTGATCATCTTGTGTACCGATCCCCTTCCTATTTCCCAACAGTCCTGCCTTAATTTGGGACGCTTTGTCTCTTGCAAGACCCGAGAATCCTTGCCCGAGCCGAGAATCACTTACACTCGGACGTGGCTGAGGACCTAGCACGGCACGGCACGCCCGATTTTTCTACCCATATCCTCGCTCGCGTCTCGCCCATACTTCGCTAAAACGCTTGCCCTACCTTCCTAATCGGCCCATCTCTCGTTACCCTGCTTCACCGCCTGCGCTTGAATCGCAACTCTCTCAAATCTCCTTACCGCCAAACTCTCCGTCCCCTACCCCTGGAGTGGCCTTCGGGAAGACCAAGCCCCTCAAGCCACGCCCACCATGTCTTTCTCCGGAACGTGGCGGCCCCTGCCGGTAAAGCAACGGCAAGGCCTCCCCACGCTCCTCGTCTCCACCCGCTTCTCCGGAACCTCGTACGGCGTCCACATCACCGATCTCGCCCACATCTGGTCCGAGTCTCTCGACCGACGCACCATCATCCTCCGAGCTCTCAAAGAGGACACCACCATTGACCCTTCGGATGGCGAGGAGAACATGGCCTCGTTCCTCAAATGCCTCCGGGCTGCCTTTGACCACTCTGACAGCATGCACGACCTGACGCGCGTGGTTATCTCCCAATCTTCTTCCTCTACTTCTAGGGACGGTCTTACACTTACCGTTACCTGTGAGCTTCCACGCGAGTTATCCGATAAACCACTCACGTGGCGGATGTATCTAGAGATGCAATCGGCTTCGGCAACCACTGCTGAGTTGGTCTTTCCACTTGTGGAAGCGCACCGGGCCCAGCAGGAGCAAATCAAATCATTAGTTGAGATTATCAAGCAGAAGGATTCCGTCATTACCAAAGTACTCGACAAACTCGAGGCCACCGGCACATCCCTCGAGCATGTCTTTACAGTACTTCCCGCAAAGAGAAAGGTAACCAGGGAACAGGCCGAGTCCCGCATAAAAGGACTGGCTCTGTTTGATTTTGACACTTGGAACAGCACCGTCGCAGAAGAGACGAGGAGACACCCTGGTGGGGAGGTTCCCGAACTCTTGCGCCGTGTGTTTGACGACGGTGGGTTAGAGTACACTCTCAATATCGGTTCCAAGGATTATGCCGAGGATCTGGCTCAGTGGTGGAATCGCCTAGGTGACACGGGCGGATTACCATCCGACGACGCCAGCGAACCGGAGTCCACGATAGGGAAGAGATCGGTCCCGCCATCTTCGAGGCATGATTCTCAGAGATCTAAATCCCCACCGCCCGTTTCCCCAAAGAAACGGCCTTCCCCCAAAGCGAAACAGCCTAAACCATCCGACCTCAGCGATGTCCCAACTGCCTCAGAAACGGAAAGCGAAGCCGACGAGGCTCCTAAACCTGCCGCTCTTCCTACCCGCAGACTCGGTGCCATTGGCGGATTCCGCCCACCGCCAGCAACCCCAAAGCCACCCATCCCAGCTGATGACGATGAAGCCACAGCCTCCGAATCAGATGAGGCTCCCACGAAAAGGAAAGCCACGTCGAGGAAACAGGCCTCTTCGCCCCCGGCGGCAGCAACTCGCGCGGGAACCACCCGGGCTGGCGGCCCCGCCTCCGAACTCGGCAGTAGCACCAGATCTCCTACGCCCGAGGAACATAACGAGCCAGCGGAGTCGTCACCACCGGCACGGACACCTGCGAGGAAGGCGGGAATCGGCAGGATCGGGGGGATCGGTGTCATTGGCGGCAAGAGCCGGGCTCGGCAGGCATCGGCTGACGACGAGGATGATAATGGAGGGAGGAACGGCGGTGAGGCGGCGAAGAGGGAGGAGAAGGCGCAAAGTCCTGTGAAGAAGCAGGTTGTGAGGCCGGTGAAGAAGAAGAGGAAGTTTTGAGGCAATGTGCCAGGAGGGGTAAATTGGTAGGATCGTTGTCATGATTGAGGTATGGATATAATACTAGTGGTGAACGGGAAGAAATATAAGGGTTATGTATGAATTCGAAAACTACGGATCTCTCTGTTGTTGATCCCCCATATGATCTAATCTCCATACAGAATCGATTCGAAATGTGACTGATAACGAAAAGAGTAGTGATGGTATTTACTACGAGATAGAAAAGAACCCCGGGTGTCGGAGTTGCCTCTACGGAACTTGTCTTCGATCTCCTCGCGGCTCAGCTATTCCTCTCTAGAAGGCAAAATGGGGTGAGGCAGAGGAAGCGCACCAAGCGAAGAGTTGGTGTTGACGGATGAAGCTTTTCAGCCATATCTTTGTTGAAGAACGGGGTTGATAGGTTCATGTCCCTCCTTGGCTAGGCTTTTGCCTTTCAACCTAAAGGCTCCTATTAATAGTAAGTTGCGGGGGGGGGGGAATCTATATTCGAAGGCCTTACTCCGTATCCATCCTCTACCGTCGTATATGATCGAACACCTTGGATTTCTACAGCCTTATCCCATCTCCCCCGAATCTCAGCCGTGGGTCATTCACTTGTTCTCAAATGGGAACGACGTTGAAGCGTTTAACACGTCCTGATATTCCTCCTTCTCATATTCCCCGGACGAATATACCCTTATCCCTCTCCTAGAACTGTTAAATCTCTATCATTTTGATAGACTGCCCCGTACTTAAATCTGCCCCATCACATGGATCGCGCTTGTTCCACGACCAACCCCTTCCTGCCACGGTCCCACGTTCTCCATCTTCCATATCTCCGACTGTTATTGTAAGTGTAACATCCTCAGCTCGACAAGTCCTCCCGCTATTCTGACCTGATAAGGCAGCAAAGAGCCGAACACAACGGCCAGTATCAGGAACCCGTGTTATGCGGACCAAGCAGCGGGCCAAGAAGGGAAATCGACCCCCTGGGAACGAGGGTAGATCCCGGGGTAACGAAGACCTCAGGGCATTATTTTATCCGTTTGGCTCTGGTGTCCTCCCACAAGCGCAGTCCTCGCCGATCGCCGATGAGAGGCCTCTCCCTCATGCTAGTCCTTGTATTCATCAGCCATTCCTAATAGCCCAGATATCCATCAAAGAAACCTCCCAGGCGGACATCTCACCGAAGAAGCCCTCACCGAGCCCCTTCCCAGCAAGCCAGCCCGTTCTCATCGGATTCGGACTTCGTCCTCCCCAACCTCATCCCTCTCCCCCATTTTCTCTCACCGCTCACTGTTCGCGGGGACTTCTTCCGAATATCCTCCCCCACCGGCCCAACTCTTCATCCGCTTTCCATCCATATTCTCACTCCCCGTCCATCTCCCGAAGCCTAAAAGACTTCGAGCAACAAATGCAAAGTGTGCGTAGGTACGCTAGAGAGCGCCATCATGCATGCTGCTGGTGCCAACACTGACTCACCACCAGCCATCAAGCCCCCTTCCGAACTAGCACTTAGCGTCAAGAGAGTGTTACCAAAGGGATGGCCGGCTAGCGCCGCCCCTGGCCAGACTCACACTTACACAACCTCTTTCTACATCTCCCTCCTCACAAGCCCACTTACGGTTCGTGAATCCTCCACGCCCTCCGTGGCGAGCAGAAGTCGGAAAAAAGAAACCACCCAAAAGGTCTCCGAGAGGACTGTTTGCTAAGAATTCGGGGGCCAAAAATTCAGCGCCTCTTTTGTTTTATCTATCTTTCCCCCTTTCCCGTTTGCTGAAGAGGGCGCAATATGCGCGCGCCCAGACGGGACCAGTAGTACGCGCCCACACACCTCCACCTTGCTCACGCCGTTGGGAACGCTCCGGGCATCTCATTCGCAGCCTTCCTGGCGCGTTTACCTTCCGAGCCGTGGTGCTAGGGTTTGGTGTCGTCTCGAAGGATTTTAGCTATGCAGGGTTCCTTTTTCTCTGTTCTCCTCTGTGAAACTTCAGAAGAAAGGGAAAAATGACACCGGAACATTGTCCACACCCCTCCCCCTTTCTCCCATATTTTTCGATAATACCACTTCATTCTCACTAAAAACTCCTTCTTGTGTTGCCCTAGATCTCCTTCAAACGCACGCCTCTCCGTTCGTTCGCATATTCCGACTTTGGGAAACTTTGCACCAAGCCGAATCCTCCAAGCCCCCGAGTCTAACCCTCCTTCGGAGACCTACATACGGGATCGCATCCGGTTTCCACGTCGTCTTTCGCAATGCGAGATCCGGCAGGAGGAAAGGAAAGGTAGATCCCCCAAAAGAGGAATTGAAGGAAATGAAACTCAAAGAATGGAGGCAAACCGAAACGCACTTCGACCAAAAATATTACCGAGGACACGCGCGGATGAACAAACCCAGCCCCAGGAGATGCACGAGTCCCCCTGACGACGTTTGACGTTGAAAACGCTATACCCTCCTCCCCCATTCTCGCCAAACGACCAAGCAAAAGAAGGGAGGGAGTACTCCGTCAAGATGCCAACCCGTCTCCTAAACCGAGAACCTGGTCCATAGGAGAAAGAGTCAAGCGCGAACGGGAATTATTCACTATCCTATACCCTCCATCTGAAAAAAAAGCAGGGATGGCACGGCATGGCACGCAGAGGCAGCGAAGGACGGGAAGGATATCCTGTATGTAGGCTCGAGGTGTAGATCGCCAGTCAAATGTTCCCCCCACCATCCCACCATAAACCTCGATGCGAGTGCGAGGTGAGTTGGTGTCCGGATTGACTCAGTCGCACTCCAGCAGAGCAGCAGCCGGCAAGAACCTGTCACTGTCGGTGTCGCAATCGGCCCCAGCATATCCTGTTCTGTACATCTCAGTGTAACACAAGAAGATTCCAACCAACGAGAGCCGTCCGGGAAAGGATGCCGAGGAGAAAGCACAGGAAAGATGGCCGCAAAGGGAAACGGAGAGAAAATGAGAGGAGGAGCCAAAAAGGAAGAAACGGAAAAGGGGGGAAAAGAGAGAGAGAGAGAGAAGAAAAAAGCCGTTACCTGTCTATTCGCTGCCCGATTTCCTTGCATCCCGAGCTGCAGATCCGGCCATCATCACCACGAGCACCAGCACCAACACCGACACCAAACAGCAGCACGAGCAGCAGCGCCAGCACCGGCAGTGCGTTCACTCACCTACAGCGTGACATCAGTTTTCGATCATGCTTCCCTCTTTTTGCTGTGCTCTCCTCCCATTTTAGGCCCCTCATCCTTGCAATTTCTGTCCCAATTTGGACAACGAGGACGAATGTGGATAGGGAACTTAGGGGGGTAGTTCGGACGAGAGACTCGGCGTTTTTTTTTTTTTATTTCAATTTTTTTTTCTCACTTTTTTTACTTCTCATTTTCTTGTCGATCTTCTCCCCCTTCGCCGAAATCTTGCCGACTCCGTGTAAGTGCGAGGCTCTTCACCGGCTTCACGAGCTCTTCGACACTCTCTTCACTTTCAATTTCTTCGGTCCCGACGCCTCCCTCCCCTCTCGATGCCGCGTTAACCATACACCAACAATCTTTTCCCCTTCGAGGAAGAACGAAGAAGTGTGTCAAATGCAAGCCACATAGCTCAAGGGTCTTCAAAAGCTAGAGCCAAGAAAAAAGCCATGGCCAACTTTTTTTTCGACGAAGCCTGACTGGTCTACTTGTATCAATCACCAATCGGCCTCCGGCAGGGTAGGTGTAAACGAAAGTTAGATCTGATTGTCGCAAGTCACGGCATCTGGTGGTCCCTCTTTTTAGGAAGCAGGGTTGGGAACCAGACCGCTCCTTTCCGGCATTTTCTAACCTCTTTCGCTCTGTCTCTCTCTCTTTCTTTGCCATGAAAGAGCGGCGCACGCACATCTCGACGGCCGGAGGCAGGATCGAGGACTGCATTTTTTTGACGCTGCTTATCTGCATTGGTCCAATCTCTCGTACCTTGAAGATGTACGAACTCATGTACGCCAAAAGGTGAGTATTAATTCCCTACCATGCGTCGAGCCTGCATACTCCCTCCATTCTTGTAATACTCTAGAGCACTGGACAGCCCGTGTCCTGCCTGTTGCCGCAACGACAGGGCAGAGCAGGGGCAAATAGCCGGCTTCTCTCCAATGTCCACCTGTCGAGGGAGATGTAGTACTTCGTAGTCCCCGCCAACTTCCAAGTCCTTTTTCATTTTAAACTCGCAGTGTCGGGACCACTGATGGTAGCCCCCGGGCACTTCCCCCGGCTTTGACAGCCACGAATTAAAACTGAAGTGAGGCAAGATATGCGTGCAGGATCGGATGGACATGGCCTGGCCCCTCAGCCCCGGCCGTGCGCAAGGGCTCTACTCCCAGTCTCTCACCTCCGAATGGGCGACCTGCCATTGACTGCTACCTTATTCTGCTCCCTTCCCAACGTATTAGTTTTTTGAGTTGAAGCTTGAGATGGAGAGATGCAGATCGGAGGGGTGTCCCTTATCTACAGTCGCAGCGTGGCTCCCCGGTCTCCTCAAGAAGATGGAGTTGTTGCTTGTTGTAGCATCACCGTAGATCCCCTGAACCCTTCCAGGCC
>Ga0164243_10009642_pt1 | contig 14021 bp, 15 predicted proteins | sample OricompcompostOP_FD_108781 | JGI IMG/M metagenome (GOLD analysis project Ga0164243, IMG submission 108781) | Organic Plus compost microbial communities from Emeryville, California, USA - Original compost - Organic plus compost (OP) | ecosystem: Engineered > Solid waste > Mixed feedstock >... | reverse complement strand
CTCGGTGAGGGTGGCGCCGTCGCGGCCGCGGTGCACGAGCGGGCCGCCGAGCCGCCGTTCCAGGGCGGCGACGGCCCGGCTGACCGCGGACTGCGTCACGCCCAGCGCCGCCCCGGCCCGGGTGAACCCGCCGTACGCCTCCACCGCGAGCAGCGCCTCGGCCTGCCCGATCGTCACGTCCATCCCGGCATGATCTCAGCGCATGGCCACTATGACCAGAAGTCGTTGGACGCATGGCCCCCGGTCGGATGGGCTGGCCGGGTGATCTCGCTCCTCGCCCTCTGGCTCTGCTGGGGCTCGTCGTTTCCGGCCATGCGCGTCATGGTGGCCGCGCTGCCGCCGCTGACCGCGTCCGGCGCCGTTTTCCTGACCGCCGGCGCCGCCCTGGCCGCCACCCGGCCGCGCGCCCTGCGGGCCACCGCGCGCCAGGCGGCCACCGCGGCGGGCATCGGCGTCTGCCTGCTCGGCGCGCAGGGCGTGGTCGCGCTGGCCGTACGGCACGTGTACGCGAGCACCGCCGCGCTCCTGGTCGCCGCCGTGCCGCTGTGGGTGGCCTTCTTCCGTACGTTCCTCGGCGAGCGGCCCACCCGGTGGGGCGCGGCCCGCCTGCTGCTCGGCTTCGCCGGCGTCGCCGCGGTAATGGCCACCGGCCCGGTCGGGTGGTCGCCGTGGGCGCCGGCCGTGGTGGCCGCCGCCGTCGTCTGGGCGGCCGGGACGCTGTGGGCGTCGCGCTCCCCGTACGTTCCCGGCCCGCGCACCGCCACCGCCGTCCAGCTGGTCACCGGCGGCGCGCTGCTGCTCCTGGCCGGCGCTCTCCTCGGTGAGCGCGCCACCCCGGCGCCGCCCACGTCGTGGCTCGCGTTCGGCTACCTCGTGCTCGTCGACTCCCTGGCCGGCTTCGCCCTGTACAACCGGCTGCTGCGGACCACCTCGGTCGCGGTGGTCGGCACGTACGCCTACGCCGTGCCGCTGGTCGCCTACCTGCTCGGCGTGACGGCCCTCGGCGAGCCCTTCCGCCCGTGGGTGCTCCCGGCCGCCGCGGCGATCCTGACCGCGGTCGCCGGCGAGGTCGGCGCGGCCCGTACGGCGATGCCGTGAGGAGGGGCCGGCGCCCCGTGGCCGCACGGCGTCATCCGTCGCCCGCGCGGCCCAGGACGTGGCGGAGGGCGTCGTGCAGTTCGGGGGTGCGGAACGTGTGGCCGGCCTCCTGGAGGCGGGCCGGGACGACGCGCTGGTCGGCCTGGGCCAGCTCGGCCGCGCCCTCGTCGCCGAGCAGCAGGCGCGGGCCCAGCGGCGGTACGGGCAGCGGGGCGGGGCGGCGCATAACGGCCGCCAGGATCCGCGTGTAGTCGGCGTTGCGGACCGGGTACGGGGACACCGCGTTGACCGCGCCGGACAGCCGGTCGTCGACCAGCGCGCGGTGGTACACGTCCACCAGGTCGTCGATGCCGATCCAGGACATCCACTGCCGCCCGGAGCCGAGCCGGCCGCCCAGGCCGGCGGCGAACAGCGGGTGCATCAGGCGGAGCTGGCCGCCGCGCGGGCTCTGCACGATCCCCGTACGGACCCGGACCACGCGCACGCCCGCCTCCTCGGCCGGGACGGACGCGGACTCCCAGCCGGCCACCACGTCGGCGAGGAACCCCTCGCCGCGCGGGCTCTCCTCGGGTAGCGGCTCGTCGCCGCGGTCGGGCCCGTAGTAGCCGATCGCCGAGGCGACCACCAGGCAGCGCGGCGGCTCGGGCAGGGACGCGATCAGCTCGGCCAGGCGCCGGGTCGGCGGGACGCGGCTGGCGCGGATCTTCGTACGGTGCTCGCCGGTGAACCGGCCGCCGATCGGCTCCCCGGCCAGGTGCACGACCGCGTCCACGCCGGCGAGCAGCGCCGGGTCCGGGGCGGCGGGGTACCAGCGGCGCTCGTCGGCGCCGCGCGGCTCCCGCCGGACCAGGCGGATCACCCGGTGGCCGCCGCCGGTCAGGAACGCCGCGAGCGCGCTGCCGACCAGGCCGCTCGCGCCGGTCATCGCGATCGTCAGCGGCCCGGCGCCCAGCGCGCGGGCCATGCGGTGGCCGGCCAGGTCCCCGGCGAGCTGGCGGTGCCGGTACGCGAACATGGCGCGCAGCATGCCGCTCGGCACCGGCGTCTCGACCCGGTCGGTGACCCGCGTGCCGCCCGCGCCGCACGGGGCGAACGCGTGCTCGTGCCGCCAGCGCAGCGGCAGCGAGTCCAGCTCGTCGACGAAGCGGTACGGCGGCTCGTAACCGGAATGCCGCGCCACCCAGCGGACCCCGCCGGGCAACCGGAGCTCGGCGCGCCCGTCGCGCAGCGATCCGGCCTCCCTCACGACCCGGACCGGCTGCCAGGGCGGCGTCAGGCGGGTGAGCGCACCCGGGCGCTCGTGCCAGCCGAACACCTCCTCGACGGGGGCGCCGAGCTCCTGCGTGGTGATGATGCCCATCCGTGTCCCCTCCTGAACTTATTCAAAAGCTATTCGCTTGGCGGCCGGATGGCAAGCGGAGAGTAGGCGGTGGCGTGCGCAACGGAACGGTCAGGCGGTGGCGTCGGCGATCAGCGCGACGGCCTGGCTGAGCGAGGTGGCCGCGCGGGCGCCGTCGGGCAGCGGGCCGGACGCCCAGCCCGGGCCGCCGAGGACGAGCGCCGGGGCCGGGCGCTGGGGCGGCAGCGCGGCGACGGCGGCGGCGTCGGCCGTCTCCGGGGTCTGCGCCCAGACGAAGACGACGGACGGGCCGATCCGGGTGATGGCGCGGCGCAGGAAGTCGAACGGCGTGCGCTGGCCGAGCACCCGGGTGGCCACGCCGCGGGCGGCCAGCGCCGCGGCCAGCGCGTGCACGGGCAGGCTGTGCTGCTCCTCCTCCGCGCAGGCCAGGAGGGCCGGGCGCGCGGTGACCTCCGGCGTGCCGGCGCCGCTCGCGGCCGCGCCGAGCGCGGCCATGGCCTGCTCGGACAGCAGATGCTCGGCGTCCACGCAGTCCCGGGCCGTGGCATAGCGGTCGCCGATGGCGATCAGCGCGGGCGCGAGCAGCGACTCCCAGGCGTCGATGACGCCCCGGTGCGCGATCCACGTGCCGATCGCGTCCGCCAGCACCGCGCCGTCCAGCGCCAGCGCCGCCCGTACCAGGCCGGCCGCGCCGATCAGCGGCCCGCCGCCGGTGGCCGGGGCGGGCTCGTCCGGCGCCTCGGGTCCGTGCACGTCCGCGGCCAGGGCGGCGCGGGCCGCCTCGCCGGGCGGCACGCCGCGCAGCACCAGCCGGCGCATCAGCACGACCCGGGCGACGTCGTCCTCGGTGTACCGCCGGTGCCCGCCCGCGCTGCGGCCGCTGGGCCCGATGCCGTACCGCCGCTCCCACGTGCGCAACGTCGGCGCCGGCACCCCGAGCCTCCGCGCGAGCGCACCGACGCCGAGCACGGACCCCGGCGGACTGTTCATCTCGCGCCCACGTTACGACAGGGGGCGCCGCTCCCGGGGAAGGCGCCGCGGGCGGCCGGCCCGGCCCGGGCGGGGCCCGCCGCCCGGGACCCGGCTCACAGCGACGCCCGCCGTTCGGTCAAGTACGCGCGCTCGGCCGCGTTCGCGGTGCGCTCGACGGCCGCCGCGTACGCCGCGGCCGCCTCCTCCGTACGGCCCAGGCGGCGCAGCAGGTCGGCGCGGACCGCGTGGAACACGTGGTAGCCGTCCAGGTCCAGCGCGTCCACCAGCGGCAGTGCGGCGGCGGGGCCGGCCACCTCGGCCACCGCGACCGCGCGGTTGAGCGCCACCACCGGGGCCGGGTCGGCCTGGAGGAGCTGGTCGTACAGCCGGACGATCTGCCGCCAGTCGGTGTCCGCGGCCGTACGGGCTTCGCTGTGCACGGCGTTGATCGCGGCCTGGATCTGGTACGGGCCGGGGCGGTCCCGGCGCAGGCAGCGGCGTACGAGGTCCTGGCCCTCCGCGATCAGCGCGCGGTCCCACCGGTCGCGGTCCTGCCGCGCCAGCGGGACCAGCCCGCCGTTCGCCGCGGTGCGCGCGGCGCGCCGCGACTCGGTGAGCAGCATCAGCGCGAGCAGCCCGGTGACCTCCGGCTCGTCCGGCATCAGCGCGGCCAGCAGCCGGGCCAGCCGGATCGCCTCCGCGCACAGGTCGGGCCGGGTCAGCGCGTCTCCGGACGTCGCCGTGTGGCCCTCGTTGAAGATCAGGTACAGCACGGCCAGCACCGCACGCAGCCGGTCCGGAAGGTCCGCCTCGTACGGGACCCGGTACGGGATCCGCGCGTCGCGGATCTTCGCCTTGGCGCGCACCAGCCGCTGCGCCATCGTCGCCTCGGGCACCAGGAACGCGCGGGCGATCTCCGGCGTGGTCAGCCCGCCGAGCAGCCGCAGGGTCAGCGCCACCCGGGCGTGCGCGGCCAGCGCGGGATGGCAGCAGGTGAAGATCAGGCGGAGCCGGTCGTCCGGCACGGCACCCTCCTCGGCCGGTTCGTCCGCGGCGTTCAGCAGGACGGCCTGCGCGTGCTTCTCCGCGCGGGCCGCCTCTCTGCGCAGCCGGTCGATGGCCCGGTTGCGGGCGGTCGTGATGATCCACCCGGCCGGGCTCGGCGGCGGCCCGTCCGCCGGCCACTTGCGCACGGCCTGCGCGAACGCCTCCTGGACCGCGTCCTCGGCGAGGTCGATGTCGCCGAGGACGCGGACCATGACGGCCACCGCCCGCCCGTACTCCGCGCGGAACACCCGCTCCACGTCGGCCGCGGACAGCACGGTCATGCTCAGTCGGCCTCGCCCTGGAACGGCCGGACCTCGATCGGCAGCCCGGTGATCTCCACCTGCCGCCGGGCCACCTTCAGCGCCGCGTCCAGGTCCGGCGCTTTGATGATGGTGAAGCCGCCGAGGTGCTCCTTGCCCTCGACGTACGGCCCGTCCGTGGTGATCACCTCGCCCTCGCGCAGGCGCACCACGGTGGAGGCGTCCGGGTCGTGCAGCCCGTTGCCGAACACCCACTGACCGGACTCCTCCAGCTCCTTGCGCAGCACGCCGAGCTCGGCCATCACCTTGCCCAGCACCTCCGGCGACGGCTTGCCCTCGACCGGCTGGTGCATGGCGAGCATGTAGTGCTTCATCGCGGCCTCCCGACCTGGTGGCGGCCGGGCGTCGTCCCGGCCTCTCGCCCCCTATACGAACGTCCCCCGGACGGATCGACACGACCGCGGAGATTTTCTCTCAGTGCGGGAAGCTGAGGTCGACGACGCAGAACCGGTTGCCCTCGGTGTCGGCGAGCACCACGAAGTCGCTGTCCTCGTCGTACCCGTCCCAGTCCACCCGGGTGGCGCCCAGCCCGACGAGCCGTTCCACCTCGGCCTCCTGCTCCGCGGCCGACGCGACGTGCAGGTCCAGGTGCGTACGCGGATGCTCCCGTACGGGCGTCGCGCTGCGCTGCAACGCGATCGCCGTACCCTCCCCGTCCGGCGGCACCAGGCTCAACGGCCAGCCGCCCCACCCGTCCTCGCGCCGCACGTACCCCAGCGCCCGCCCCCAGAACGCCGCCGCCCGCTCGACGTCATCCACCCCGAGCGCCACCACTCCTAAGCCCACCATGCCCGTATCATCCCCGACCGTGACCCGCGACGCCCTGACCGCCGAGATCCGCGCCGCCCTGGAACGCGCATGCCCCGGCTCCCGTACGGCCCTGCTGGGCTCGCTCGCCGCGGGGACGGCCGACGCGTACAGCGACATCGACGTGGAGTGGATCGTGCCCGACGACCGGTTCGGCGCGGCGGTGGCGTCGGCGCCGGCCATCCTGGGCGAGGTGCGCCCGGTCGCCGACGTGCGCACGGACCCGGACCCGCGCGCCGGTCGCCTGCTGTTCGTCCGGTTCGCCGGCGTGCCGCTGTTCTGGCGTCTGGACCTGCTCGTACGAACGGAGACCGGCCCGGAGGTGTCCACCCCGGACGGGGAATGGTCGCTGCCGGCCAGCGCGATGGCCAACGCGGCGGGCGCGGTCAAGGCCGTGCGCCGCGGCCGCCCCGACGACGCCCGCGGCCTCCTGGACCGCGGTTTCGCCCGCATCGCCGAGCCGGTCGGCGCCACCGGTGACTGGCCCGCCGACATCGCCCGCCTGGCCCGGGCCGCCGCCGTCCGCGACCCGCGGCTCGCCGGGCTGGCCGAGGAGATCATCGCCCTGCTGTAGGGGCTACGGCACGATCGCGTCCACGTAGCCGCCGTCCACGCGTACGGCGCCGCCCGTTGTGGCCGAGGCCAGGTCCGAGGCGAGGTAGACGACCATGTTGGCGATCTCGTGCGGCTCGATGAGGCGCTGGAGGAGGGACTGGGGGCGGTGGAGGCGCATGAACGCGCGCTGGGCCTCGTCCCACGGGAGGCCGCGGTCGACCAGGGAGTAGACGAAGTCCTCGACGCCGCCGGTGTGGGTGGGGCCGGCGATGACGGAGTTGACGGTGACGCCCGTGCCGGCCGCGGTCTTGGCGAAGCCGCGGGAGACGCCGAGCAGGGCGGTCTTCGTCACGCCGTAGTGGATCATCTCGGCGGGCGTCACGACCGCCGAGTCGCTGGCGATGTACTGCACCCGGCCGCGGCCGCGTTCCATCATCCCGGGCAGGAACATCCGGGTGAGCCGCGTCGCCGACAGCACGTTGACCTCGAAGTACCGCCGCCACTCCGCGTCGCTGATCTCCAGCGCCGGCGTCGGCCCGAATATCCCCAGGTTGTTGACGAGGATGTCCACCTCGGGCAGCGCCGCCCGCGCCGCCGCCGCGCCCTCCTCGGTGGCCACGTCCGCCACCACCGGGACGTAGGACCCCGCGCCCGCCTCGGCGATCGCCTTGTCGACCCGGTCCGCGGATCTCCCGTTCACGCCCACCGTCGCCCCGGCCTCGGCGAGCGCGACGGCGATCGCGTGCCCGATGCCCTGCGTGGAACCGGTGACCAGCGCGGTACGGCCGGTCAGATCGATGCGCAACGTCATGACGTCATCCTGTCACCGCGAGCGGATACAGTGGCCGCGCCGATGGTTCGCCGGGCCCGTACGGGTCAGGCGAGGCAAGAGGGAACCCGGTGGGAATCCGGGACTGCCCCGCAGCGGTGAGCGGGAACGACCGCCGTCACAGGCACTGCGCGCGAGCGTGGGAAGCGACGGCCAGTAGGACCCGGCGTGCGACGCCGGGACGCCCGCGAGTCCGAAGACCTGCCGTCGGCACGCGCGCCGCCCGGCGCGCGTGGGGTCACGAGGTCTCGTGGGAGGACCCGCCCGAACCGGCACCGCCGGTCCGTGCTCCTCCGCGCGTCCTCGTACCCGTCGCAGCCACGCTCGCGAGGAGAGAGACGTGAACGACGCGATCCGCCCCGGCATCGGGGCCACCGTGCTCGGCTACCCGAGGATCGGCCCGGACCGGGAGCTGAAGCACGCCATCGAGGACTACTGGGCCGGGCGCGCCGGCCGCGCCGAGCTGGAGGCCACCGCCGCCCGGCTCCGCCACGACACCTGGGCCGAGCTGGCCGGGCTCGACTCCATCCCCGGCAACACGTTCTCCTACTACGACCAGGTGCTCGACACCGCCGTGCTGTTCGGCGCCGTCCCCGACCGGTACGCCGCGCTCGGCCTGGACGACCTGGACACCTACTTCGCCCTGGCGCGCGGCAACGACCGGGTCGCGCCGCTGGAGCTGACCAAGTGGTTCGACACCAACTACCACTACCTGGTGCCCGAGCTCGGCCCGGACACCGCGCTGCGCCTCGCCGGGGACAAGCCGCTCGCCGAGTACGCCGAGGCCCGCGCGGCCGGCGTGGAGACCCGCCCGGTGCTCATCGGCCCGGTCACGTTCCTCCGGCTGGCCAAGCCGGCGCCCGGCGCGCCGTCCGGGTTCACGCCGCTCGACCTGCTGGACCCGCTGCTCGACGCGTACGCCGAGCTGCTGCGGCGGCTGGCCGCGGCCGGCGCCGCCTGGGTGCAGCTCGACGAGCCGGCCTTCGTCACCGACTCCTCCGAGGCGGAGCTGGCGGCGCTGCGGCGCGCGTACGACCGGCTGTCCGCGCTGCCGGAGCGGCCGGGGCTGCTGGTCGCCGGGTACTTCGGCGACCTCGGCGAGGCCCTGCCCGTACTGGCCGACACCGCCGTCGAGGCGGTCGCGCTCGACCTGGTCACCGCGCCGCGGCAGGTCGCCGGGGCGCCCGGGTTGCGCGGGAAGACCGTGGTGGCCGGCGTGGTGGACGGCCGCAACGTGTGGCGCACCGACCTGGACCGCGCGCTGTCCCGCTCCGCCACGCTGCTCGGCCTGGCCCGCGACGTCGCGGTGTCCACGTCGTGCTCGCTGCTGCACGTCCCGTACGACGTCGAGGCCGAACCGGACCTGCCCGAGACGGTGCGCCCGCGGCTGGCCTTCGCCCGGCAGAAGCTCGACGAGGTGGCCTGGCTGCAGCGGGCGCTGCTCACCGGGCGCCCGCCCGGCCCGCCCCGCATGCGGCCGGTGCCGGACCGCGACGGCCGGGTGCGCGCCCGCATCGCGGCGCTGCGGCCCGAGCACCGCACCCGCGTCCCGTACGCCGAGCGGGCCGCCGCCCAGCAGGCGCGCCTGCGCCTGCCCGACCTGGCCACGACGACCATCGGGTCGTTCCCGCAGACCCGGGAGATCCGCCGGGCGCGGGCCGCGTACCGCGACGGGAGCCTGGACGGCGCGGCGTACACCGAGCGCATGCGCGAGGAGATCGCGCGGGTGATCCGGCTGCAGGAGGACCTGGGCCTGGACGTGCTGGTGCACGGCGAGCCGGAGCGCAGCGACATGGTGCAGTACTTCGCCGAGCTGCTCGACGGGTTCGCGGCGACGGCCAACGGGTGGGTGCAGTCGTACGGCACCCGCTGCGTACGGCCGCCGATCCTGCACGGCGACGTGTCCCGGCCGCGGCCGATGACCGTGCCGTGGACGGTGTACGCCCAGTCGCTGACCGACCGGCCCGTCAAGGGCATGCTCACCGGCCCGGTCACCATCCTGGCCTGGTCGTTCGTCCGCGACGACCAGCCGCTGGCGGACACCGCGGCGCAGGTCGCGCTGGCGCTGCGCGACGAGATCAGCGACCTGGAGCGGGCGGGCATCCGCATCGTCCAGGTGGACGAGCCGGCGCTGCGCGAGCTGCTGCCGCCGCGCTCCGCCGGGCACGCCGCGTACCTGGACTGGTCGGTGGGTGCGTTCCGCCTGGCCACGGCGGGCGCGGCGGCGGCCACGCAGATCCACACGCACCTGTGCTACTCGGAGTTCGGCGACGTGATCGACGCGATCGACGGCCTGGACGCGGACGTCACCACGGTCGAGGCCGCCCGCTCGCACATGGAGATCCTTGAGGACCTGGCCGCGACCGGCTTCTCGCGCGGCATCGGCCCGGGGGTGTACGACATCCACGCCCCGCGGGTGCCGCCGGCGCCGGAGATCCGCGCCCTGGTCGACCTGGCCGCCAAGACGGTGCCCGGGCCGCGCCTGTGGGTGAACCCGGACTGCGGCCTGAAGACCCGCACGTACGAGGAGGTGGAACCGGCGCTGCGCAACATGGTCGAGGCGGCCCGGGAGTCCCGCCCAGGCAGCCCCCACCAGCGTTAGCCGCCCGCCAAGTCCCAATTATGGCGAACGATTTCCGGGCTATGACCCGGAAATCGTTCGCCATAATTGGGAACGGCCGGAGTTCCGTACGGGGGGTCCTGGGCACGTGACGCGCTTCGATGACCTTGGCCATTCGGTGGCGCTTTCCGCTGCGCCGCGGAAGGTCGTCTCCCTCGTGCCGTCGCTCACCGAGGCGATCGCCGTGACCGCGCCGGAGATCCTGGCGGGTGCCACGCGATGGTGCACGCATCCGCCCGGCCTGGACGTCCCCCGGTACCGCGGCACCAAGAACCCCGACGTCCGCGCCATCGTCGCCGCCCGCCCCGACCTGGTCGTGCTCAACAAGGAGGAGAACCGCGAGCTGGACCACCGCCGGCTGACCGAGGCGGGCATCCCGGTCTGGGTGACCGTGGTCGAGGACGTCGACGGCGCCCTGCGCGCGCTGCGCCGGCTGTTCACCGTCGCTTTGAACCGTACGGAACCAGCCTGGCTGACCGCCGCGGCCGCGAGCCTGGCCGGTCCGCTCCCGCCGCCGCGCGCGTCCGCCGCCGTCTGCGTCTGGCGCGACCCGTGGATGGTCTGCGGCCCCGGCACGTTCGCCACCGACCTGCTGCGCCGCCTCGGCATCACCAACGCCTACGAGGACGGCGGGTCCCGCTACCCTCGCGTCGACCTGGCCGAGCTGAAGGAGCGCGGCGCGGACCTGGTCATCCTCCCCGACGAGCCGTACCCCTTCACCGAGGACGACGGCCCGGAGGAGTTCCCCGCCCGCGCTCGCCTGGTCAGCGGCCGCCACCTGACCTGGTACGGCCCGTCCCTCACCGAGGCCCTCGCCACGCTCGGCGCCGCGCTACGCCCGATGCCGTAGCCCGTCCATCAGCAGGTCGAGCAGCCGCCCGGCCTGCTCCGGCTCCTCGTCGGAGACCATCGACACGCCGCTCACCCCGCGCAACAGGTCCTCCGGCCGTACGTCATCGCGCAAGGTGCCGGCCTCGGCGCTGGCCTTCAGCAGGGTGCCGATGGCGGCCTGCATCCGGTCGCGGCTGTGCGCGTACGGGTCGCCGCCGGAGGCGATGATCGCCCGCAGGGTGTCGGACATGCCGCGCTTGGCGGTCATGTAGTCGACGAAGCGGTCCATCCACGCGCGCAGCGCCCGGTCCGGCGGCAGCTCGGCGAGCAGGTCGTCGGCGGCGTCGCAGAGCCGGTCGAGCTCGTGCCGGTACGTGGCCTCGACCAGCGCCTCGCGGGTGGGGAAGTGCCGGTACAGCGTGCCGATGCCCACGCCGGCGTCCTTCGCGACGGCCTCAAGCGTGGCCTCGGGCCCGTGCTCGGTGAACGCCCGTGCGGCCGCGTCGAGCAGGCGGTCGCGGTTGCGCCGCGCATCGGCGCGCAGCGGGCGGGGGTCGGTGGACGGCACGGGTCCCATCTTCCTCGTACGAGCGGCATTTGCTAATCGGAGGCACCTCCGATTAAGCTCGAGCATACCGGAGGATCCTCCGGTTTCATCGTACCCGTGACCGAACGGACGAACCCATGACCGAGACCGCACCCCGCATCACCACCCCGTACGGCGCGGCGACCACCGCCGCGGAGGTGGCGGCCGGCATCGACCTCACGGGCCGGCGCGCCATCGTCACCGGCGGCGCGTCCGGCATCGGCATCGAGACCGCGCGGGCGCTGGCCGGCACCGGCGCGGAGGTGACGCTCGCCGTCCGCGACACCGAGGCGGGCGAGCGCACCGCGAAGGACATCACCGCGACCACCGGCAACGACCGCGTCCGCGTCGCCCCGCTCGACCTGGCCGACCAGGCGTCGGTCGCCGCGTTCACCGCCGCCTGGGACGGCCCGCTGCACATTCTCGTCAACAACGCCGGCGTCATGGCGCGCCCGCTCGCGCGCACGCCCGAGGGCTGGGAGATGCAGTTCGCCACCAACCACGTGGGCCACTTCGCGCTGGCCACCGGCCTGCACGACGCGCTGGCGGAGGCCGGCGGCGCGCGCGTCGTGTCGGTCAGCTCCTCGGCGCACCTGCGCTCGCCGGTCGTCTTCGGCGACATCCACTACCAGTGGCGCCCGTACGACCCGTGGACCGCGTACGGCCAGTCCAAGACCGCCAACGTGCTGTTCGCCGTGGAGGCCGACCGGCGCTGGGCGGGCGACGGCATCCGGGTGAACGCCCTGATGCCCGGCGGCATCCGCACCAACCTCCAGCGGTACGTCACCGAGGAGGACATCGAGCGCATGCGCCGCGGCGGCCCGGCGGACGTCCAGTGGAAGACCCCGGAACAGGGCGCCGCCACGTCCGTGCTCCTCGCCGCGTCCCCGCTGGTCGAGGGGGTAGGCGGGCGCTACTTCGAGGACGGCAACGAGGCCGTGCCGAACCGCCCCGGCACCCGTACGGGCTTCGCGCCGTACGCGATGGACCCGGCGGCCGCGCTACGCCTGTGGGAGGCCACCGTCGACATGCTGGCCGGGTGAGATGACCGGGCCGGCGGCGTACCGGCCGCCGGCCACCAGCTCGTCGTGCGTGCCGGTCTCCACCACCCGGCCGTGGTCGAGGACGACGATCCGGCCGGCCTGGCGCACCGACGACAGCCGGTGGGTGATCAGCACGATGGCGTCACCCTGGCGCGGGCGAGACGGCGTACTTCGCGCCGGGTACGGCGATGTCGACGGTGCCGTCGAAGACCGCGGCGGCGTCGGCGCGGCGGGCCTCGAGCCAGGCGCGGCCGGCGTCGCGGTGGTGGGTGAGGACCAGGCGCCGCACGCCGGCGGCCGCGGCGGCCCGGCCGGCGTCGGCCGCGCTGAGGTGGCCGTGCGGTCCGGTGTCGGTGGACTCCAGGGTCGCCTCGGAGAGCAGCAGGTCGGCGCCGTCGGCCAGGGCGGTCAGCGCACCGGTGGGGCCGGTGTCGCCGGTGTAGGCGAGGGTGGTGTCCGGGCCGGTCACCCGGGTGCCGCAGTTCGGCGCGGCGTGCCGGAGTGCGTGCAGGTCGACCCGGCAGTCGCCGAGCGTGAAGGTGTCGCCCGGCGCGTACTCGCGTACGTCGAAGGCCAGCTCGAACGCGCGGTCCAGCCGGGGCATCGTGGTGACCGGGAACAGCGCGGCCAGCCGGTCGAGCAGGTCACGCCCGCCGGCCGGTACGTACAGCGGCACGGGCGCGACGTCGCCCGGCTCGGTGTCCTCGCCCGGGTACGGCGTGCTCGCCGCCAGCAGCGTCTTGCCGACCGGCAGCAGGTCGTAGCAGTGGTCCAGGTGCAGGTGGCTGATCACCACCCCGCTCAGCGTCTCCGGCCGGGTCACCGCGCTCAGCGCCGTCGCCACCCCCGGCCCGCAGTCGAGCAGCAGCGCGCCGCCCGGCGTCGTCACCAGATACCCCGAACTGGCCTGCCCGTCCGCCGGCATCCCCGACCGGCACCCCAGCACCGTGAGCCACATCATCGGCCACCTCCGCAGTGAGCGTAGGCCGGGCGGACGGCGGCGGAGTGTCCGTACGGTGAACCGGTCGCGCGCACCTCATAGCGTGATCCCCATGGTCGACGACTTCGCCCTGACGGGCCGTACCGCGCTGATCACCGGTTCCGTACGCGGCCTGGGCCTGGAGATGGCCCGCGGCCTGGCCCGGGCCGGCGCCCGCGTCATCATCAACGGCCGCGACCCCGCGACCGTCGCGGCCACGGTCGCCGACCTGCACGCGGACGGCCTGGACACGCTCGGCGCCCCCTTCGACGTGACCGACCACGAGGCCGCCCACGCGGCCGTCACCGATCTGGCGCCCATCGACATCCTGGTCAACAACGTCGGCACCCGCGACCGCCGCGGCGTCACCGACCTGACCCCCACCGACCTGACGTCCCTCCTGGACGTCCACCTGACCGCCGCCTACGCCCTCAGCCGTTCGGTGGCCACCGCCCTGCTGTCCCGCGGCACCCCCGGCCGGATCATCAACGTCTCCTCGGTCATGGGCCAACTGGGCCGCCCCGGCGACGTCGCCTACGCCACCGCCAAAGCGGGCCTCAACGGCCTCACCCGAGCCCTGTCCGCCGACCTGGGCAAGTCGGCCATCACGGTCAACGCGGTAGCAGCAGGCACCTTCGCCACGGAGGTCAACGCCCACCTCTCCACCGACCCCACCTGGCAGACCTGGCTCCAATCCCGCACCGCCCTGGGCCGCTGGGGCCACCCGGAGGAGATCGCCGGCGCCGTCGTCTTCCTGGCCGGAGACATGGCCTCCTTCATCACCGGCCAGACGATCGCCGTCGACGGCGGAATGACCACGACGTTCTGACGACGGTCAGCCAATCGGCGCGACGACCGCGCGCTCGGCCGGTACTCCGCGTTCTCGTACGAGAGGGGTCTTCGTACCGCGGGGCCACTCGTGGAAGTGCCGGAACTCGATGGGCAGGCCCTGGGCGGCTGACGGGTCTGGGGAG
>Ga0164243_10009640_pt1 | contig 14022 bp, 12 predicted proteins | sample OricompcompostOP_FD_108781 | JGI IMG/M metagenome (GOLD analysis project Ga0164243, IMG submission 108781) | Organic Plus compost microbial communities from Emeryville, California, USA - Original compost - Organic plus compost (OP) | ecosystem: Engineered > Solid waste > Mixed feedstock >... | reverse complement strand
CAGATTGGTGCGTTCCGCGCGCCCACCGATATTGTAGCTTTCGCCCAGCTTGCCGGTCGTCGCGACCAGAGCGAGGGCCCGCGCATGGTCTTCAACATAGAGCCAGTCGCGCACATTCGCCCCAGCCCCGTAAACCGGCAGCGGCTTTTCATCGAGTGCGTTGAGAATGACGAGCGGGATCAGCTTTTCAGGGAAATGGAACGGCCCATAATTGTTCGAGCAATTGGTCAGCACGACCGGCAGGCCATAGGTTTCGTGCCAGGCGCGCACAAGATGATCCGAGGCCGCTTTTGAAGCCGAATAAGGCGACGAAGGCTTATAGGGCGTTTCTTCCGTGAAAATGCCGCTGTCGAAAGGCAGTTCGCCAAACACTTCATCCGTCGAAATATGATGGAAGCGGAAGGCCGACTTGCGCGGCTCTGGCAGTTCCCGCCAGTAAGCAAGAGCCGCATTCAGCAGGCGAAACGTTCCAACAATATTCGTCTCGATGAAAGCACCCGGACCATCGATTGAACGGTCGACATGGCTTTCGGCCGCCAGATGCATGACCACATCGATTTCGTGGACGCGCAAAGCCTCCAGAACGGTTGCGTCGTCGCAAATGTCGGCCTGGAGAAAGCTGTAATTCGGATGATTTTCGATCTGGCGCAGAGACGCCAGATTACCTGCATAGGTCAGCTTGTCGAGATTGACGACATTGACCTTGGGATCAGAAGCCAGATGCCGGCACACCGCCGAGCCAATAAAGCCTGCTCCGCCCGTAATAAGAATATTCATATCATATCCTCAAGCAAAAACTTCTGCGTCAGCGAAAAACGGAGCATTCTGATCCTTTTCGGAAAGCTGGACGCCTGAAGATGGAAGTGGCCAATCTATACCGATGGCCGGGTCATCAAACCGGATCGAGCGGTCGTGCTCAGGGGAATAATAATTGGTCACCTTATAGATGACTTCGGTATGCTCAACGAGCGTCATGAAGCCATGTGCGAAGCCCTTGGGCACAAGAATCTGGTTCCATTTTTCAGCCGAGACTTCCAGCGCCACCCACTTGCCGAATGTGGGCGAGCCTTTGCGGATATCGACTGCAACGTCCAGAATTGCGCCGCGCGTAACGCGCACCAGCTTGTCCTGCGCAAATAGCGGCAACTGATAATGAAGGCCGCGCACAACGCCGCTGGCCGCCGAATAGGAATGGTTGTCCTGAACGAAAGTCAGATCAATACCGACTTCGACGAATGATTTCGCATTGTAGGTCTCGGAGAAAAAGCCCCGATCATCACCGAATTTGCGTGGGCTGATTTCCAACAGACCATCGAGTTCCAACCGGCGAACTATCATCTTTCGTTACCGATTTCCTCGACGCGACGTCGCAGATAGGCAGCATATTCGGTCTGGCCCAATTTATCCGCCCGCTCAAGAACGGCATCTCCGTCAATCCAGCCTTTTTCGAACCCGATTTCCTCGGGACAGGCAATCTTGATACCTTGCCGCTTCTCGATCGTACGCACAAAGGACGACGCATCCTGAAGACTGTCGTGCGTTCCAGTATCGAGCCAGGCATAGCCCCGCCCCAACTGGTGGACTTTCAAATCTCCGCGCTGAAGATAGATATTGTTGACGGCCGTGATTTCCAGTTCCCCACGCGCAGAAGGCTTAAGGGAAGCAGCAATATCAACGACATCATTGTCGTAGAAATACAGTCCGGTCACCGCCCAGGATGATTTGGGCTTAATCGGCTTCTCCTCGATGGAGATTGCTTTGTCGGTCGTCTTATCGAACTCGACCACGCCATAGCGCTGGGGATCATCCACCCGGTACGCGAATACTGAACCACCCTTATCCAGACGGGCAGCGCTTTCGCACAACTGGGACAAGCCATCGCCGAAATAGATATTGTCGCCGAGAATCATCGCCACATGGTCGTTACCGATAAAATGGCGACCGATGATGAATGCTTCCGCCAGACCGTTTGGTTGCGGTTGTTCCGCGAATGAAAAATTCATGCCGAACTCACTGCCATCTCCGAGCAGCTTGCGGAAAAGCGGCAGATCATGCAGTGTCGAGATAACCAGAACATCCCTGATCCCCGCCAGCATCAACACGCTCAGCGGGTAATAGATCATCGGCTTATCATAGATCGGAAGAAGTTGCTTCGAAACGGCTATCGTCAGGGGATAAAGACGCGTACCACTGCCACCGGCTAGGATAATGCCTTTCATCAAGACCTCATTCGTATTCTAATGAATCGATTACACTATCACGTTCGATAATGACACTTCGGCAACTTTGCGTAATGAATGATACCATCGCATGTCTACATTATGGTCGGCACCGCATACATCAAAGGCATTGCAAACACCTCTCCTCATAAGCTAATTGTCACGTTAATAATTTAACGCTCCGATTAATAGAGGTTAACCTTGGTTACACCCATGCAATAAAAATGATATCTTCGATATCCCTACCCTTTCCAACGGACAAGCAGTATGAGTGAAAAAGAAATATACAATACCATTCAAAGAGTTATTTTTCCAACAGTTGCCGAATTAGATAAATCTTCATTGTTCGTAAGATGGCCAAATGGAAATACTACTGTATCAGAAGACATGTTCGGCATCAGCCTCACTAAAGGTACAGTGCTAGATCTATCAACTTTTTTCAATTCGTTTAGCCACAGAAAATGGTTCGATCTGACTGGTATAAATAATATAAAATTAAGAATCGAAGGGGATGGAAAATTTCTAATTAAGATTCTTTGCTATACAGAAACGGCCGCCGCATTAAACCTCTTTGGGGAAGAAATAGCGCTATCACAAGAAACGCGCTTAATAACACTTCCCAGCTTGAATACGATAAGTGGAACTACCATCGGTCTAGATATACATTGTCTAGAAGACAATTCTCATATTAAGAGCCTTGACTGGGTTACAATAGAAGCCCCCAAGCGCACTGTTAAACTCGCAGCAGTGATCACGACCTTCAAGCGTGAACTGGCCGCTGAACGCGCTATCAATAAATTTAAAGATGTTATCGTTCCCCATTCGCCACATACATCAATTGAATTATTCGTTATCGATAATGGCCAGTCACTGAGCATTTCTGCCGACAACGAAACTATACATCTCATCCCAAATCCTAATTTGGGTGGGGCGGGCGGTTTCGCGCGCGGATTGAAAGAAGTACAGGACAGTAACCGATTCACGCATGCCCTGTTCATGGACGACGATGCAGCTTGCGAGCCAGAAAGCGTCTGGCGCACTTGTGCCTTGCTATCATATGCGAGCGATGTGAAACTCAGCGTAGCCGGGGGAATGTTCCATACTGAAACGCCAACCGTTCAGTATGAAAAAGGTGCAACGCTTTTATTGAATGGATCAGGCCCTGTCTGGGCAACTCATTACCATAATCGCGATCTTTCCGACATCGCCGCCGTTGCCAGCAATGATTATGGCGATTGGGCCAACTATGGTGCTTGGTGGTTCTTTGCATTTCCCCTTTCAGAGATTTCACAATATCCTTTTCCGTTCTTCGTGCGCGGCGATGATACCGATTTTAGCCTTGCCAATGGCTTGCGAATAGCAACGATGAACGGAATTGCTACATGGTGCGAGAACTTTGGATACAAAGTTACACCTCCTGTCATATATCTTGCTCACCGTAGTTGGCTTGCTTTGGTGCTAATGCACGGAAATCGAGAAAAAATAAAAAGCGCTTACAAGCACTGCCTAAAAGAAGCCGTGCTTATGGCTCTTCGATTCCAATATGCGTGCGCTTTTGCAGCCCTTGATGCAATTGACGATGTATCTAAAGGCCCAGGTTATTTTGCAGACAACCCGGCACCTATCGAAAAACTGGGGTCCTTCAAAAGCTTGTACCCACCACAAAAGTTAACCGATGAAGATTTTGAGAAACTCGTCCCCGTCCCCAGAACGTCACCTCGTATTCGCCGCATAGTTGGCGTTCTGACCATTGGCGGACTCTTGCTTCCAACCTCGAGAATACGAGACAAATACGCTCATACCAGAATACCATGGGAGGCAGGCACATGGGACCTTTTGCGCCTCAGAGGAGCGGTTTATGGAGTGAGAGAAAATCTTTCATTATTCAAGCGTGACCGCAAAGCGCTGGCCAACATTATTCGCCGCGTATGCAAAACAAGAGTAAGCCTTTTTAAGAACTTGCAAAATCTCGAGGCAGAATATAAAGCGGCTTCCAAAAACATTCGCACACAAGAATACTGGAAAAACCTGTTCACACAGAAAAAAGGTTAATCATGAAGAATAAAAAGCTCGCAATATTGATGCTGGCCTGTAAGGACTACGAAGCGACTGAGCTAGCTCTTGCTTGCCATATGTCTTATGGAAATCCTACTATCCCCTTTTTTATACTTCAGAATTGCCGGGGAAGCTATGATGCAGAACGAACACTACAGGTCGCAAAGCGTTATCAAACGCTATACCCCAATCAGATAAAGGTAATCGATAGTATAGGCCCTAATTACCCTTACAAATCGATATCAGAATTACTGGATTCTGATACATTCAAAGAGTTTGATCTTGTTTGCAAGGTCGATGACGATGCGTTTCCGGTCTCCCCCGGATGGATAGATAGCCTTCTTTCCCTATGGGATGAGAAAGTTAAAGAGCACGGTGATCGCCTCGCCTATGTCACTCCATTGATCAACAATAACTGCTGGGGATTCTCAGAGACCCTAAAGGCCATGGGTCTGGAAAAAACCTACTTTGAAAGGTATGCTCGAGACCATTATGCAGGAGCAGGAGCCAACAGAAAGCTCTACCCTGCAGATACTATCGCAACCGGATCAGATGGGACCGTCTGGCAGCTACCTTACCTTGCGAGATGGATACATGAAGAAACGACACTCCAACCGGATCGTTTCGTTGCAGCCACCAAGGAACTGACCCCGGCTGAAGTTCCCTCACAGGAACGCTATTCCATTGGTTGTATATTGTTCAGAAAAGACTTCTGGAGCGCAATAAACGATGGCGGGCGCGACGATGAACACATGATGCATCAGTATTGCAAAAAGAAAAATTTGCTGATCTTTTGCCAGAGATCAGTTCCTTTTGCACATATGGCATACTTTGTTCAGCGCGAAGAAAATCGCGATATAGTTGAGGCTGCCCAAAAGGTATATCAAGAGAGGCTGTCTCTACCATACCCAATTAGCCTTCGTAAGACACGTGCATTGGAAATCGAAGCACGCTTACGCTGGATTGAATCCAGCAACGCAGCCAGCAATGATCCAAATCAGATGGCGGCAACTTGTGGCGGAGCAAGCCCCAACCTATCGCCAGAAGAATTTGGCGTACGCGCATTTAAGGGCGTTGTCCGAGCTATTCTATATAAGCTCAAGCTGTCTTCGAGAAGACCATAGTTTGTCCTGGTAATTAAAATTTACTATATCCCCAGTTGCCGTATGTAGCTGGGGATATATGCAGGCTGGGATACCTACCTAAATCTTGAGAAAACCCACCTTAAAGGCGCAGTCATTCGCCAAACGCGACTATTTACGATCAAATTTTTCTCAGCCTTCTCTTGCTCAAGATTCTCACTAATCTGGGCAATATTTAAAAGCGCGGCATCGAGCTGAGATTGAACAACGGTTAACTGACTCGCCAAGCCTGAATTCGTTTCAATTTGATTGTTGTATGAGGCTTGAGACTCTTGCAACTGAGCTAGAAGTCCTGCGTTTTTCTCGTCTGATAATGCCAGCGAGTGCAGGTTCTTTGACCAAATATCTATAAAGTCAAATGGTAGTGCGGTTGGCTTTTCAAGTCGCATCAATGCGGCGCGAGCTTGCTCTTGTTTTTTTTTCACGAAAGAACCCCTAACAACTTTATTAAAGGTCGTTGCTTGCTTTTTAAGTTCTCCCTCCATGACCTCATGAATATTCTCGTAAATATCGTCTTTATGAAGCACCGGCCATTTACTACCCATATTCCGAACAGCTTGGTGCTTTGTATCGTAATAGCCCGTCGCACTCAGTGCGACCCCTCTAAAACCGGATAATGCTGCCAATAAGTGCGGATGATATCGAGACGTAATAGTTAAACCGCCGATACTTACGGGAAAACCATCTTCAGTAAGCTGCTTGGGGTCTAACAATGAAACGCAGAAGCCATTGCTTTCCAGTTGACACCGTAGCGCCTCGCTTGGCTCCCTCACGTCCGCCGCCATAGCTGCAGCATAAATGATGTTATTAATTCCATACGACTTCAATAACTCCATTGCAGACGTACTGAACAAGCCAGCAGCAGCAGCATCGCCGGGAAACAAATCGTTCTGGAGACATATCACCAGCGCAGGGGCATCCAAGATTTGAAGAGGATAATCCACCCGGCCATTATTGACGAATAGAAGTGCATCATCGCCTGAAAAACTAATTTGCCCTGGCGCGAGGCGCTTTAATAGATCGTAAGACTCGACATCCCGGACATCGACAGAATCGAACGTCGACAAAATACCAACCAGTCCAGAAACGTCATCCTGCTTTGTAGGTATAAGTCCAAGGCCTGTTGCAATAATGCGCGCCCCTGATTGCCATGCGATGATTCGGGCCAATAATAAAATTATGTAGTTCGCGGGCCACAATTCATTGAGATACCCACCACCGATTATATGAATCTGATCTATATTATGACGCTTGACTGCTTCCACGCAGTTTATTACTTTCCAAGCACGATTCGGATCATAAAAACTGGCCTGTATTTCATCCCAAGAATTTGAAGAATCATTAACATGTTCTGAAACTGCAGAATATGTACAAGCCCACAGGCTCTCATCAGGTTTTAATGTATAAACATCGCCGTCGACAAATTTTGCTACGTTATCGGAATTGTACCCATCACATATTATCACAGAACAGCTATCGAATTCCCTTATTCTTTTTATCCAAGAAGCAAGTATGACTTCATCACCGAAGTTTGGCCCCCCGACTGCACCAATCAATAAATATTTAGCCATTGGAGGTTTTACTTTCTATTTCTAGCCAAACGGAGAAGGCCATCCCAACCACCTTAGCTTTGATAGCCAGCATATATTAGCAAGTCCGTCTAAAAAAATGCAACTTCGGGAACCGACTTCCCGATCATGTCGGAATCTTTATAAATCGTGATGGACGGGACGAAAGAGAAAATACAAGGTTTCAAATTATACCTTCCTTCTAACAAGACCTTTAATGAGACTCGGGAGACCTTTGACACTTTTCTCAACAAAAATCATCCTGACGATCTCTTTAGAAAAAACAAGGAATGACCCGAACTCAAACAATAAAGGAATATAGCTATTGTATTTTTTATAATACTGCTTAATAAGTTTTCTGTTCCTTATGGCGTAATATCTAGAAATGTTACTTGAATCATTTAAATGCCTAAGACCTACACTTATCTTCCTCTGACTTCTAACCTTCTGAAGGCATTCCTCAGCAATAAATGCAACTTCAGTATGCTTCGAAGCGAGCCAGCCATAAATGGCATCGTCCCAAACGATAAAAAATCGCGGATCTGGTAACCCGATCTTGTTCACTATACTGCGATGAACCATCATTCCTTCAAAGCAACCATAATTGGTCAGGAAATACCCTTTTCCTTCATAAGGGTCTTTAAGAAAAGGCAACTGAACCGCAAGGCTATCGCTTACCCATTGCTCACAAAAGAAATGATCACCATTTGGATCCTGCCTGCCAGCATGAAAACATTTGAATTGGCCTGTCCAACGCATCATTTTCTCTAAGCCATGAGGAAGAATGACAACGTCATCATCCATAAGCCAGAACCAATCCGCGACTGTGTTCAAAGCTTCTTGCACACCGACAGAAAAGCCACCCGCTCCCCCGATGTTTGTGTCTAGGGTTTTTACTATAAGTTCAAAGCCTAATTCTCTCGATGAAAATGCCCTAAGCGTATCTTTGGTCGAATCGCTACTGTTGTTGTCGACGACAATGACAAAATTCGGCTTCCGCTCAAGCGATGTTATGCTCGTCAGGAGACCAGCTAGTAAAGTAGGTCTATTATACGTTACGATAACGATAGCCACATTTTGATCGTCTTTTATTTCTGCAACCGTCATAGTATGCGCTTTCAATCAGGCGGTTAGGGCTTTCGGTCAAATCTATAGCGAATGCCATCAAAGAAAGCGCGCCACCATTCGTTAAAGCCGCGCCAATCTAGCTTTTTCTTTATCAGGAAATAATAAGGATATAAGATAATGTCTGCACTAAAACTCAGAGGTCGGCGATGCCGACGCGCAAGATATCCGCGGTTGCGAAAGAAGTAGTATTTCTTGAAACTGCTTTCCGGAACCAACAGTTGAATTCGGCCTTCCACGATCGAAGCAATCTCTCCCCAAACAGGCGGATGGCTTACCAATGCCGTTGTTAGTGTACCGAAACGTATGCCATTTCGCCTCAGACGGAGCAAGAAATCAACTTCGTCACCACGAATGAACAATCGAATATCCGGGATACCAACCTTAAAGAAAACGTCCCGCCGAATAAGTGCGCCGTTAAAAAAATGCGCTAAATTTGAGATCAGTTCGCGTTCCTGAACTGCCGTGCGGTCTGTAGTTAGGCGTCCATCTATCTTGAACGGAAATGCCGTTTTGAGATTATCTTGAGGCGAAACAATCAAAGGAGAGATTACATCAAGATTATATTTCTCGGCTCCATCCAGAAGCGTTCTGAGACAACTCACGCCAATGGGGCAGGCATCATCATCCATGATCCATACCCAATCAGCACCTGATGCGAGTGCTGATAGGATTGCAAATGAGAACCCACCGGCACCACCTAGGTTGATCTCTGACTTGTGATAAGTCAGATCAAGGCCGTCATAGTCCGGCTTTCCGCTCTGACCGGCATCAACAAGATGTATCGACACCAATTCCGGCTTTAATTGTTTGGATGCATTAAGAAGACGGTTAATGTCATCTGGGCGGTTGCACGTCAATACGGCCATTGCGACAGACAAATCAAACCCTTCCTTTGAAAAAATCCCGCACATAATACAAGCATAGCGGTTGAATATTTCCACTCAACCGCTATGCCGAATCATTGATATTCGAGCTCAATTGCCGCTCAAACGCGGCTCAATGGTTGTTTCATAACATTTCAGCGCCGCCCCGATTGCCTGATGCATATCAAGATAACGATATGTACCCAGACGACCGCCGAATATCACATCGCGCTCAGCATCGGCCATTGCCTTATAATCAAGATAAGTCTTCTTATCTTTCTGCGTGTCGATAGGATAATAGGGTTCGTCACCGCGCTGAGCAAAACGTGAGTATTCACGGACGATGATGGTCTTTTCTTTCTGATAATCGCGTTCCGGATTGAAGTGCCTGAACTCAAGGATACGCGTAAATGGAACATTTTCATCAGCGTAGTTCATGACGGCTGCACCCTGAAAATCCCCCACCTGCAGAACTTCGGGCTCGAAATCAATGGTCCGCCATCCAAGTTCACCCGCTTTATAATCAAAGAATCTATCAATAGGCCCGGTATAAACCACTGGTTTTCCGGCAGGAATCTGATCTTTGATTTCAAAATAATCGACGCCAGTGTGGATGTGAATCAGTGGATTAGACAGCATTCTTTCAAAGATCGCTGTATAACCATCGACTGGAAGGCCTTCATAGGCATCGTTAAAGTAGCGATTATCGAAATTATAGCGAACAGGTAAGCGAGTAATGATATGCTCTGGGAGTTCGCGCGGATCGGTCTGCCATTGTTTGGCCGTATAGCCACGAATAAACGCTTCATAGAGTGGACGACCAATCAGCGAGATCGCCTTTTCTTCCAGGTTTGTAGGCTTTTTATCGCCCAGCTCACGCGATTGTTCCAAGATCAATTGTTGAGCGTCCAGTGGCGACATACGGCGACCGAAGAACTGACACACAGTCCCAAGGTTGATTGGCATCGAGTAGACCTGATCTTTATAAGACGTGTATACGCGGTGCTTGTAATCAGTAAATTTGGTAAAATTGTTCAGATAGTCCCAAACTAGTTTGTTGGGCGTATGAAAGAGATGTGCGCCATACTTGTGCACTTCAATACCGGTCTGAGCATCGTTCTCACTGTATGCATTCCCGCCGATATGATCTCGGCGATCTAAAATGAGAACCTTCCGCTTCAATTCATTGGCAACACGCTCCGCTATGGTAGCCCCGAAGAAGCCCGCACCAACAATTACAATATCATAGTTCTCAAAATTCACGACGAGTCATCCAGAGTTCGTTGAAGTTAGATATATCGCTTCCTCAATAATCGAACTTTGTGGTCAGCTCAAGGTCAGAGGTTCAAAGTCGGGCCGTCGATGACGTGCTCCCGTTAAATTAGGCCATTCAGAACTGGAATTTTCCACTTATGATCCCTTATTGGGAAGAAGGAGAGTTCCATGAAGGCATCGAAGTTTTCAGAAGCGCAGATCGCATTCGTTTTGAAGCAGGCAGAGGATGGCACGCCAATTGGTGAGGTTTGTCGCAAGGCAGGTATTTCAGACGCCACGTTTTATAACTGGCGCAAGAAATATGCGGGTCTGATGCCATCCGAGATGAAGCGGTTACGGCAACTCGAGGAGGAGAATGCCAAGCTGAAGCGGATCGTTGCCGATCTGTCTCTGGACAAGGCCATGCTTCAGGATGTTTTGGCAAAAAAGCTCTGAAGACTGCACGCAGGCGAGCGCTTGTCGACACTATTAAGTCGGATTGGAAAGTCTCGGTACGACGCGCCTGTTCGGTGCTCAAGATTGACCGGTCACTTTATGTCTACAAGTCAAAGCGCGGTGAGCAGGCTGAACTGAAGCTCAGGATCAAGGACATCTGTCAGACACGGGTTCGTTACGGGTATCGGCGCGTGCATGTGCTTCTCAAGCGTGACGGCTGGCCCGTTAATCCGAAGCGAATCTATCGTCTTTACAAGGAGATGGGACTTCAGCTGCGGAACAAGGTTCCCAAACGACGTGTGAAGGCAAAGCTTCGCGCTGATCGCACAGATGCGACCCATTCCAACCATGTCTGGGCAATGGATTTTGTTCATGATCAATTGGCGACTGGACGGAAGATCCGCATCCTGACGGTGGTTGATACATTCTCACGCTTCTCGCCAGCAGTTGATGCCCGCTTCAGTTATCGTGGTGAGGATGTGGTGCAGACCCTGGAACGGATATGTCGTCAGGTCGGTTATCCTGCGGTTATTCGTGTGGGAATGGCAGCGAATTTATCTCTCGTGACCTGGATCTATGGGCTTACCATAAGGGGGTGGTGCTCGACTTCTCCCGGCCCGGCAAACCGACAGATAACAGCTACATCGAGAGCTTCAATGGCAAGTTCAGAGCCGAGTGCCTGAACGCCCATTGGTTCATGAGCCTTGACGACGCCCGCATTAAGATGGAGGATTGGCGTAGAGACTATAACGAATTCCGGCCACATAGCGCCATTGGCAATAAGGTGCCGATTTCGCTTATGAATGGCTCAACGGCATCCCCGCCGCTTTGAGCCTTAAACCCGGAAAATTCCAGTTCTCCGTGGTACAAATTCGGGGTGCACCTCCGAACCGCGGATGGGTTCGACGAAGGATCGGTCATGACGCTTAAAACACTGATAGGTAACCTAGCAAGCAATAATCAATTGGAGAGCAATCAAGCCACAGAACAATTAACTATCGATGGTAGAGGGATCGATTATTCTTATGATGTTCAGAAAGGGGTGGAGGTTTGCAACTCCATTCTAAACTCAGCTGATGGATTGGTGTTTGATAGAGATTGGATACTAGATCGAATAAAAGCGTTTGGTCTGGCATATCAAGATTGGAGCTTAATGGAGAATTTCAATGACTGGAGAAACACTAGTCATTTTGGACTACAGCAATTCCCACAGAATTTGCAGATTTTCTAGTCCTCCTTGCAAAAACACGTCCCCAAAATGGCGTAGAAATCGGTGTTTGGAGGGGCGCATCATCTTATTTTATGTGCGCCGTTCTACAGAGAGTAACGCGGGATTACGAACATACAATGATCGATATTTCCGATCATGTTTTTGGTTTCGATGACTTCAAATCTATTCTGAGTCTAAAAAAGAAAATTCCAAAAACATCGACTGATTTTCGCGGAGCAGAATTTGATTTCGTATTCATTGATGCTGACCACTCTTATGATGGAGCGAGCACCGACTACTTAAACTTGGGACGATATGCTAAGAAGATTATTGCTTACCACGATATTCATGCTCACGAATATGACCATTTGAATGGAGGCACAGTTAGAGCATGGCGTGAATTCAAAGCGGCAAACGCTAATAAGATGTCGATCATGGAGTTTGCACATTCTCCCACACCTTGGATGGGTATAGGTGTTGGCTTAAAGAATTCAAAAACCTAGTTGTTTTGGATTTGACCAGCCAATGTATAGTGTCCCAAGACATTGCCCTGGTCTGTTGCCGGTTTGGGCCCACTACAGACTCTGCGTAAGTGGATTAAAGAATATGGCTCTGACCAGAATAAACTGATCCCGGTGACTGACAAATGATAGGTGTCTGGTGAAGGAATTTTTCGCGTGGTCGTAGAGCGCAAACTATGAGCCACCCTTGCCTCATCTGCCATGTCGCAGTTCAACTTGGAATCGCATAGTTGATCCAAGGGGACCCGACGGATTCTATCATTCTATGCCCGCATATCTACAAGGAAACGCTGACCAAGTGCAATTTGATTATGCACTTGAGTTTTTGCTATATATATATATGAAAATCGCCTCCTGAAATACAATTTTTTCAATGCTTTGATAGCACAACACTGTTTGTAACAAATCGAGGAGACGAATGAGTTCGATCCGCAAAATCCGTAAGGCCGTATTCCCTGTCGCGGGTCTTGGGACCCGTTTCCTGCCCGCCACCAAATCGATCCCGAAAGAAATGCTGACGGTCGTCGACAAGCCCGTCATCCAGTATGTAGTCGATGAGGCGCGCGAAGCTGGTATCGAACATCTGATTTTCGTCACCGGACGCAACAAAGCAGTTATCGAAGACTATTTCGATACGCAGGTGGAGCTTTATTCCACGCTCGCCGAACGCGGCAAGACGGCGGAACTGGAGCATCTCCAGGATATCCAGCCGCAGCCGGGAACGACCAGCTTCACGCGCCAGCAGGTGCCGCTCGGCCTTGGCCATGCGGTCTGGTGCGCGCGCGAACTCGTCGGTGACGAGCCGTTTGCATTGCTGTTGCCGGATATGGTCATGCAGTCCAAGAAGGGCTGCCTGAAGGAAATGGTCGAGCTTTACGAAAAGACCGGCGGCAATGTCGTTGCCGTGCAGGAATGCGATCCGGAAGAGGCGCATAAATACGGCATCGTAGGCAAGGGCGAAACCATCGGCAGCGGTTTCGAAATCACGCAGATGGTCGAAAAACCAGCCAAGGGCACAGCGCCATCCAATCTCTACATCAATGGCCGCTACATCCTGCAGCCGGAAATCTTCGAGCTTCTGAGCAAGCAGGAAAAAGGTGCCGGCAATGAAATCCAGCTGACCGATGCGATGCTGAAGCTCGCTGACGCCCAGAAATTCTTCGGCTTCAATTATCAGGGTCTCACCTTCGACTGCGGCTCCAAGGCCGGCTTCATCGAAGCCAATGTCGCTTTCGCCTTGTGGCGCAACGATATTCGCCCCTCGGTAGAAGGCTCGATTGCCGACCTTCTTAAGACAGTCAAGCCAGACTAGGTCAAACCGTCATCCAGAACCAAGCAAACCCCGCTTTCAGAATTGAAGGCGGGGCTTTTTTGTTTAAGGATTAGTCAATCAGTGCGGTGGTTTATTTGTATGGTAAGCGTTCGCTGCGGACCACTTGTGTCTTAGCTTGACGTCTTGAAGTTCCACGGAAGCAGGTCATCGGTAACCGCCCGATTGTTACCGTGGAGAATATGTCTTGACGCGGGCGACGATTTCTTCGTCATCGACAAAGCATTCGAGGAATTCTTGCCATTTTTCGGCTGATTGACGCGCGTCGACCAGCAT
>Ga0164243_10009639_pt1 | contig 14022 bp, 14 predicted proteins | sample OricompcompostOP_FD_108781 | JGI IMG/M metagenome (GOLD analysis project Ga0164243, IMG submission 108781) | Organic Plus compost microbial communities from Emeryville, California, USA - Original compost - Organic plus compost (OP) | ecosystem: Engineered > Solid waste > Mixed feedstock >... | reverse complement strand
CTGGCCGGGCACGCCACGATCGCCGAGGCGGTGCGCGACGAGGCGCTGCACGGGTTCGTGCGCTCGCTGCAGACCGCCGAGATCCTGCCCACTGTGGACGGTGGCGCGATCGACGTGCACGACTACGCGCGGACGGTGCTGCGCCGGTTCGCCAACCCGGCGCTGAAGCACCGCACCGCGCAGGTCGCCGCCGACGGCTCGCAGAAGCTGCCGATCCGGCTGCTCAGTGTGGCTGCGGACAACCAGGTCGCGGGCAGGCCCCGGCGCCGGGCCGCCCTGGTGGTGGCCGCGTGGCTGCGCTACGTCGCGCTCGGCCGGGACGACCGCGGGGCGCCGCTGGACATCTCCGATCCGCTGGCCGACAAGGTGCGGGCGGCGGACGAGCACGACCTGCTGTCCGATGTGGATCGGAGGTTGTCCGCACTGGACCCGAGGCTCGGCGACGACGCGGAGTTCACCGGGCTGGTGCGCGAGCACCTGCGCGACCTGGCCGCGGGCGGGGCGCGCGCTGTGGCGGCGGCCGCGGGGGAGGGCGCGGCGTGACCAGGGTGCTGTCCCTCGGCGAGTGCATGATCGAACTCACCCACCGCACCGCCGACGAGCTCGTCCTCGGCTGCGCGGGCGACACCTTCAACACCGCCGCCTACCTGGCCCGGCTCACCGCGCCCGAACAGCTGCGGGTGGACTACCTGACGGTGCTCGGCGACGACCACTACAGCGAGCGGGTGCTGGCCGCGATGCGCGCCGAGGGCATCGGCACCGAGCTGATCCCGCAGCTGCCGGGCGAGCAGCCGGGGCTGTACCTGGTGCGCACGGACGCGGACGGGGAGCGGCACTTCACCTACTACCGCTCCCGCTCGGCCGCGCGGAACCTGTTCGGCAGCGCCGCGACCAGCGCTGAGTTCGACGGTTACGACCTGGTGCACCTGTCGGCGATCACGCTGCAGATCCTCGCCCCGGAGGCGCGCGAGCGGCTGCACGCGGCCCTGGCGCGGTATCGGGACCGCGGCGGCCGGATCTCGTTCGACAGCAACTACCGGCCGGCGGGTTGGTCCGGGCGGCAGCAGGCCGCCGCGGAGATCGAGCGGTTCTGGCGGCTCGCCGCGATCGGGCTGCCCACGTTCTCCGACGAGCGGGCGCTGCGCGGCGACGACGCCCCGGAGTCCACAGTGGAACGGCTCCGCGGGCTCGGCGTGGACGAGATCGCGGTCAAGGACGGCGCCCGCGGCTGCGTGCTGTACGACGGCGAGCGCACCGCGCACCTGCCGACCACCCCGGTGCACCCGGTGGTCGACTCCACCGCGGCCGGGGACGCGTTCAACGCCGCCTACCTCGCCGCCCGGCTCACCGGCACCGCACCGGCCGAAGCCGTCGCGCGAGCGCACCAGCTGGCCGGGACGGTGATCGGCCACCGCGGCGCGATCGTGGCCGACGAGGTGCTGCCCAAGCGCCCCGCCCGCGCGCGTCCGAACGGGTGAGGCCGGGTAGAACAACGGGCATGAGCATCACTCGTTCGGCCGCCCTGCAGTTCCGCCCGGACGCCGTCCGGTCCGGCACCCACGTCAACCTCTCCGCCGTGCGCACCGACGGGGCGCGGCTGTGGATCGGCGGCGACGAGACGGCCACGGTCGAACGCCTCACCTGCGACGACCCGGCGCGGCCGACGGCCTACGGGCAGCACGTGAGCTACCCGCTGGGCGAGCTGGTCGACCTGCCCGGCGGGCCCGAGGACGAGGTCGACGTGGAGGGGCTCGCGCGCAGCGGCCCGTTCCTGTGGGCGATCGGCTCGCACAGCGCCAAGCGCAAGAAGCCGAAGCCGCACCACTCCGACGCCAAGGCGATCAAGCGGCTCGCCAAGGTCCGGCCCGAGCCGAGCCGCCGCGTGCTGGCCCGCATCGCGATCTCCCCGGACGGCGAACCCGTGCGCGAGACCGCCGACGGGCACCGCAGCGCCGCGCTCGGCGAACCCGGGCTGCTCGCGCTGCTGGCCGACGACGCGCACCTGGCGCCGTTCCTGGACATCCCCGGCAAGGACAACGGCTTCGACATCGAGGGCATCGCGGTGCACGGCCCGCCGGGGCAGGAGCGGGTGTTCCTCGGGCTGCGCGGTCCGGTGCTGCGCGGCTGGGCGGTGGTGCTGCGGATCTCGCCGCGGGACAGCGACGGCGAGCTGGTGCTGCGCGAGCTCGAGCACGGCGGCCGGTACGCCAAGCAGTTCCTGGACCTCGACGGGCTCGGGGTGCGCGACCTGTGCCCGCAGGGCGACGACCTGCTGGTGCTGGCCGGGCCGTCGATGGCGCTGGACGGGCCGGTGCGGATCTACCGCTGGCCGGGCGCGGCGCACCTGGACACCCCCGACATGGTGCGGCGCGACGAGCTGGTGCTGGAGGCCGAGCTGCCGCACGGCGACGGCGACGACCACGCCGAGGGGCTGGCGCTGCTGCCGGACGGCGACCTGCTGGTGGTCTACGACAGCCCCGCCCCGGAGCGGCGGCCCGCGCCGGACACCGTCCGCGCCGACGTCGTCCGCCTCGGCGGGGACGAGGGCTGAAGCCTCCCGGGGGCCCCGCGCACCTGAGGCCCCCGGGAGCCGATCACCGCGGCGGCAGCGCGGCGCAGATCCGGGCGGTGCGGTGGTACCAGTGCTGCAGCTCCGCCGCGCTCGGCGGCAGCTCGTAGTCGTGGTGGTGGGCCAGTCGGCTCAGCGCGCACCAGACGTCGGCGACGTCGTGCGCGCTGTCCGGGTCGGTGAACCGGCGCAGCGCGAGCAGCTGGGTGCGCATCGGGCAGTCGGCCAGCTCCGGCCGGCGGGCGGCCCACAGCTCCCGCAGCGCGTGCTCGACCGCGAGCCGCAGCAGCCACGCGCAGCAGCGCGGCCACACGCCGGACAGCTCCACGTCCCCGGCCAGCAGCCGCCCGGCGTGGTGCAGCCGCACGGCGCTCATCGCGTCCGCCTCGGTGAAGTCCGGGATCGTGGTCATCGCAGCCCTCCCACCCACGAGGTGAGCCGCTGCACGCCGTGGACGAGCTCGCCGAGATCGCCGGTGAACCCGCCGTGCGCGCCGGACTTGCAGGACCGCACGACCTCCACCGCGTGCGGCCCGGCCGCGCGCAACCGCCTGTAGAGGTCGCCGTCGCGGCCGGGCTCGTCGAGCACCGCGAGCGCGAGCCGCTGGTGGGTGGTGCGCGCCCGGGCCAGCAGGTCCTCCACCTCCTCGTGCCGGGCGCCGCGGCCGAGCCGGCGTTCGCGGACCTTGCGGTGCGCGGCGGCTTCCAGCGCCGAGCGGCACAGCCCGACGACGAGCTCGCCGCGCACGTCGTCCGGCAGCCGGTCGTCCTTGGTCAGCGCCGCCGCGTCGTCGAGGTAGCGGCCGACCGGGTCGGCGACCTGCCGCAGCTGCACCTGCGAGCGCTCCCGGCGGCAGACCTCCAGCACGGTGGCCGGCAGCCGCAGCCGCCGCACCGCCTCGGTGAGGCGGTCGTCGTGGGTGAACACCACCACCTGCCGGTGCTCGGCGACGGTGGCCAGCACCCGCGCCAGACCGTCCACTTTGGCCGGATCCATGGCCTGCACCGGGTCGTCGACGACCACGAACCGGAACGGGCTCTCGGCGGTGGTGGCGCGCGGCAGGAACAGCGACAGGCCCAGCGCGTGCAGCTCGCCCTGGCTCATCACGCTCATCGCGGCGCTGCGCTGCCCGTCGACGGTGACGTCCAGGTGCAGGCGGCGCCGGTTGGCGCTGCCGGTGAGGGACAGCCCGTCGAGGCTGATGTTGCTGCGCTGCCGCAGGCCGTCCCAGATCTGCTGGGACTGCTCGGCGAACGGCCGCAGCCGCTCGTTGCGGAGGTCCTCGGCAGCGGCCTTCAGCCACCGCTTCGCGGCGGTGGTGGCGCACCGCCGGTCGCGGTCGCGGTCGAGTTCGAGGGCCCGGTCGTGCCAGGTGCCGACCCGGCGGGCCAGCGGGCGCCAGATCTCGTCGGCGCGGGCGAGGTCGGCGGCCGCGGCCGCGCGCAGCGCCGCGAGTTCGGTCGCGAGGTCGTCGCGGCGGGCGGGCAGTTCGAAGGCCAGCTCGTCGGCGCTCGCGCGGGTGCAGGCGGCGAACCGGCGCCACGCCTCGCGGACCGGTTCCACCGGCAGGCCGAGCTGCGGGGCGTCGAGCTCGTCGGGGACCGGTGCGATGAGCTCGTGGGCCTCGCGGATCGCGGCGGCCTGCTCGGCCTCGGCGGCGCGCAGCGCGGCGGCCAGGGTGTCGTGCGCATCGGCGCTGCGCTCGGCCTCGGCGACCCAGCCGCCGTCGACCCGCCCCTGGCCGCACAGCGGGCAGGGCCCGTCGCCGTGCCGGGCGTGGTGGGCGATGCCGGCGCGCAGCAGTCCGGCGACCGAGCGGGCGGCGTCGGCCTCGTCGGTCTGCAGCCGGTCGACCTCGGTGACCGCGGCCAGCAGGCGTTCGGCGGCCCGCTGCACGCGCTGCTCGTCCGGGGCGCGCAGTCCGGCCACGGCCTGCAGCGCGGCGCGGCGGCCGTCTTCGGTGCCGTCGTGCAGCGCGAGATCGGCCAGCGCGTCGAGGTCCGGGCGGGGCGCGGACAGCAGCTCGGCGCAGCGCTCGGCGCGCTCGTCGCCGGCCTCGCGGCACTGCTCGATCAGCTCGCGGCGCTGCTCGTCCAGGGTGCGAAGCCGCTCGTTGAAAGCGGATTCGGCCGCGCTGAGCCGCTGCTGGGCGGCGGTGAGCCGTTCCATGCCCAGCAGCGCCAGCACCCCGTCGTGCAGGTCGGTGGGCCGCCCGCTGATCAGCTTGCCCAGCTCCGAGTAGGGCAGGAACGGACGGTAGGTCTCCAGCAGATCACCCCACTCGCCGGGCTCGTAGCGCTGCTGCGGGTGTCCGCGGCGGCAGCTGGTCGCGGTCGAGTCCGCGTGGTCCTCGCCGGTCCAGGTGCGGGTGATGGTGCGCGTGCCCGGCCCGTTCTCCTCGGCGAGCTCGACGGCCACCCGCACCGGCCCGGTGTGGTGGACGTTGCGGAACCCCTTGGCCCATTCCGCCGACCGGCCGCGCCACCGCTCGTTGCGGCCGGTCAGGGCGGTTTCGGCGGCCTCGGCGAAGCTGGACTTGCCGGAGCCGTTGCGCCCGGTGACCACGGTCAGCCCCGGGCCGGGGGAGAGGTCGAGGCGCTGCCGCCCCGCGATGCCGCGGAACCCTTCCACGGTGATCGAGCGCAGGTGCACGGCCCGCCGGCCCGGTGCGGGGCCGCTGTCTCCGGGGCCGGGGCCCGCGCCGCTGCGGCGCCCGCGCAGCTCGGCGTCGAACGCGCCGTCGCCGTCGAAGGCGGCCAGGACCAATTCCCGGGTGGCGTCGTCGAGCGATTCGTCGGCGAACAGCCGATCGGACAACAACTCGTGCAGGCTGCGGGCTGCGGCCGGATCCACGCATTCCCCTCTCGGTTCGTGAGGCGGACCAGCTTGGCCCCGCGCGCGGGGGCGGTCAAGCGGTTCCGCGGAATCGCCGGGGAATTCGCGGGATCGGCCGGTCGCTGCTTTCTCCCGCAACCGTTGAGCAGGGCACCACGTGCGCGAACTTGACGCAACGGCGCGGAATTCCGGGTGTGCGAATGGCTTTCGGCGAGTTCCGCACATTGCCCGCGCAGGCGCGTTCGCGCAGGTCCCCGCAATGGCCGCGCGCGCCGTTCCCGCGCCGCACAAATAGCCGCACATTGCGTCGCGGCGCAACAGGTGGTGATCCGGCTAGATTCGTTCCGGCCGCCCGGCGAAACGGGCGGATCTGGGGAATCGGGCGAACTGCCCGAGCGAACGAGAAGGGTCGAACGATGCGACGCACTGCTGCCATCGGAATGCTCACCGCCGCCCTGCTGTCCGGGGGTCTGCTGCAGGGCGCGGCGCAGGCCGCTCCCGCGGATCCCGCCGCGAAGGGCACCGCGCCGAAATGCTTCCACACCAACGCCAGCGGCGGCGGGGCCACGGTCACGATCTACTACAACAACACCTGCTCCTCGCGGCAGCGGGTGAAGTTCGTGATCGCCCGCGCGGTCGACAGCCCGTGCCTGACGGTCAAGTCCGGCTACAAGGGGTACTACAAGTCCGGGGCGGGCGTGAGCCCGGACCTGGACCGGGTCGAGACCTGCTGATCCGGCGCGGCCGGCCCGGGCGAACCCCGGGCCGGCCGCCTCACGGCGTGGCCGAGGCCGACTTCGGCGCGGCCCGCAGGTCCCGCTCGATGTCCGCGGCGGTGCTGCGCAGCGGCGGCAGCAGCCGCTCCCGCGCGTCGGCGCTGCTGGTGCGGCTGGCGTGCGAGGAGATGTTCACCGCCGCCACCACCCGGTCCGAGCGGTCCCGGATCGGCGCGGCGATCGAGCGCAGCCCCGCCTCCAGCTCCTGGTCCACCAGCGCCCAGCCCTGCTCCCGGATGCGGGCCAGCTCGGCGCGCAGCTGCTCCGGGCTGGCCACGGTGTGCGGGCCGAGAGGGTCCAGCCGCACCCGGTCCAGGAACTCCGCCAGCTCCCCCTCCGGCAGGTGCGCCAGCAGCACCCGGCCCATCGAGGTCGCGTACGCCGGGAACCGGGTGCCGATGTTGATCGACACCGTCATGATCCGCGTCGTCGGCACGCGGGCGATGTAGACGATGTCCTCGCCGTCGAGCACCGACACCGAGGCCGACTCGTGCACCTGCGCGGCCAGCCGCTCCAGGTGCGGCTGGGCGATCTCCGGCAGCGACATGCTGGACAGGTAGGCGAATCCGAGCTCCAGCACCCGCGGCGTCAGCGCGAACACCCGCCCGTCGGTCCACACGTAGCCGAGCTGGGCCAGCGTGTGCAGGAACCGGCGGGCGGCCGCCCGCGACAGGTCGGTGGCGCGGGCGACCTCGCTGAGCGTCATCTCCGGGCGGGACTCGTCGAACGCGCGGATCACCGCCAGCCCGCGGGCCAGCGACTGCACGTAGCCGGTGGACTCGGGTGCCGGTTCCATCGCTCTCCTCGCTCGGCGTTGCGCTCGCCGGTGAACCCTACCGGCCGCCGTCCGCGGCCTCGGCGTCGAGCACGTCCTTGGCCAGGGCGAACGCGCGGTTGGCGCGGGGCACCCCGGCGTAGATCGCCACGTGCATGAGCACCTCGCGGATCTCCTCGGCCGGCACGCCGTTGCGGCGGGCCGCGCGCACGTGCATGGCGAACTCGTCCTCGCAGCCGAGCGCGGCGAGGATCGCCAGCGTCAGGCAGCTGCGGGTCTGCCGCGGCACCCCGTCGCCGGTCCACACCTCGCCCCAGGCGTAGCGGGTGATGAAGTCCTGGAACCCGGCGGTGAACTCGTCCTTCTTCGCTTCGGCCCGGTCGACGTGGGCGTCGCCGAGGACTTCCCGACGCACCCGCATCCCGTCGGTCCGGCGCTGCTGGTCGCTCATCGCACGCTCCGGGTGAAGTGGTGCACCAGCAGCCGGTTGACCGGCTCCGGGCGCTCGGCGTTGGCCAGGTGGGAGGCGTCGTCGAGGATCTCGACCTGCGCGCCCGGCACCGCTTCGCCGATGCGCTCGGCGTGCGGCGGGGGAGTGGCCGGGTCCTCGCGGCCGGCGATCACCAGCGTCGGGGCGGTGATCTCGCCCAGGCGCGGCAGCAGATCCATGTCCGCGATCGCCTCGGCGCAGCCGGCGTAGCCCTCGTCCTGGCAGTCGGTGAGCATCGTCGAGTACTTCTCGGCGATGTCCGGGCGGGCGGCGGTGGCCGGGGTGAACCAGCGCGTCAGCGAGCCCTCCACCAGCGACGCGGTGCCGCGCTCGCGGGCCTGCGCGGCCCGGTCCCGCCACGCCGCGGCCGGGGTGAGCTCGGCGGAGGTGCAGATCAGCGCCAGCCGCCCGATCCGCTCCGGGTGGTGCTCGGCCAGCCACATGCCGGTCATCCCGCCCAGCGAGACCCCGGCGAAGTGCGCCCGCTCGACCCCCAGCTCGTCCAGCAGCTCCAGCACGTCCCCGCCAAGCCCGGCCAGCGAGTACGGCCCCGGCCCGCCCGGGGTGCGGCCGTGCCCGCGCTGGTCGTAGCGCAGCACCCGGAACCGCTCGGCCAGCGCCGGAACCTGCTCGTCCCACAGGCTCAGGTCGGTGCCCAGCGAGTTCGACAGCACGACCACCTCGGCCCCCGCCGGGCCGGTGAGCTCGTAGTGCGGTGTCAAGCCGGTCTCCCTCCCGCTTCGCGCCGCGCCAGGGCGCGGTCGATGAACGCTCCCGCCGAACCGAGGTGGTCGCCGGGTTCGGTGGCGGCGACGACGTCCTGCTCGGACAGCACCGCGCGCACCTCGTCGTCGCCGAGCAGTTCCGCGCGCAGCGAAGTGCCGCGCGCGACGGCCTGCTCGCAGAGCCGTTTCACGAGCTGGTGCGCCGGTCCGCGGCCGAGTTCGCCGGCCAGCGCGGCGGAGGCGGATTCGGCCATCACCAGCCCGCCGGTGAGCTCGACGTTGGCCCGCATCCGCTCGGGGTGCACCTGCAGCCCGCCGAGGAGCCGTTCGGCGCCGGAGGCCGCGGCGGCGACCAGCCGCAGCAGCTCGACCAGCGGTTCCCACTCGGACTGCCAGGTCCCGGCGGCGCGCTCGTGGGCCTGCGGCATCGCCGACAGCAGCGTGGCCACCAGCCCCGGCGTGCGCTGCGCCGCGGCGGTGATCAGCACCGATCCGGCCGGGTTCTGCTTGTGCGGCATCGCCGAGGAGCCGCCGGAGCGGCCCTCGGTGAGCTCGCCGACCTCGGTCTGCGCGTGCAGCTCCACGTCCAGCGCGATCTTGCCGAGGGTGCCGGCGACCGAGCCCAGCGCCCCGGCGAGCTCGGCGACGCGGGTGCGGTCGGTGTGCCAGGGCAGCACCGGTTCGGCCAGCCCCAGCTCGGCGGCCAGGCCCGACAGCACCGCGACCCCCTGGTCGCCGAGCGAGCTCAGCGTCCCGGCGGGCCCGCCGAGCTGCACCGCCAGCCGCTCGTCGACGACCCGCTGCAGCGCGGCGGTCGCCTCGTCGAGCGCGGTGAGCCACCCGGCGCAGCGGCGCCCGAACGTCGTCGGCAGCGCCTGCTGCAGCAGCGAGCGCCCGATCATCACGGTGCCGCGGTGCTGCCGGCTCAGCCGCGCGCAGTGCTCGGCGGCGCCCCGCAGGTCGGCCAGCACCCCGGCCAGGGTGCGCTTGGCGATGAGCATCGCGGCGGTGTCCAGCACGTCCTGGCTGGTCGCGCCCCGGTGCACGTGCGGGCGGGCGTGCTCGGCCACGCGCTCGCCGAGGTCGGCCACCAGCCCGATCACCGGGGTGGCCGAGGGGACCGCGCGCTCGGCGAGGGAGTCGTGGTCGAACTCCTCGGCCCGGCAGTGCGCGGCGATCTCCGCGGCCGCCGCCTCCGGCACGAGCCCGGCGCGGGCCTGCGCGCGCGCCAGCCCGGCCTCGAAGTCGAGCATCGCCTGCACCCAGGCGCCGCGGCCGGTGCGGGCCGCGGCGTCCGGAGTGCGGAACATCGCCTCGAACATGCCCGGCTCAGACGTCGAAGAAAACGGTCTCGTCATCGCCCTGCAGCCTGATGTCGAACCGGTGCTCGTGCCCGTCGGCGCGGGCGATCAGCGTGCCCCGCCGCGCCGGGTCCACTTCGGACAGCACCGGGTCGGCGGCGTTGGCGTCCTGCTCCTCCGGGAAGTAGATCCGGGTGACGACCCGGTTGAGCATCCCGCGCGCCAGCACGGTCACGTCCAGGTGCGGGGCCTCGGTGCGCCCGTCCGGGGTGGGCAGCGGGCCGGGTTTGACCGTGCGGAACCAGAACTCGCCCTCCGGGCTCGTGCCGCAGCGGCCGTAGCCCTGGAACCGCCCGGAGGCCCCGCGGGGATCGTCGGGGTGGGCGAAGCGGCCGTGCTCGTCGGCGCCCCAGATCTCGACCAGCCCGTCCGGGATCGGCCGGCCCGCGCCGTCGAGCAGCGTGCCGCGGATCGTGATCGCCCCCGGGGTGCCGTCGGCGACGACCTCCGGACCGTCGGCCCACACGATGCCGCCGGGCATCTTGAAGAACGGCCCGACGGTCTGCGACGGGGTCGTGCCCAGTGGACCGCGCATCAGTCGTCGTCCTCCTCGTCCTCGAAGGGCGTGCCCTGCGGCCCGCGCAGCACGATGTCCCACTTGTAGCTCAGCGCCCACTCCGGGACGGTCGTGTCCAGGTCGAACCGGGAGATCATCCGCTCCCGCGCGGCCTCGTCGCGCACCGAGTTGAAGATCGGGTCCTGGTAGAACAGCGGATCGCCCGGGAAGTACATCTGGGTGATCAGCCGCTGGGTGAACGCCCGCCCGTACAGCGAGAAGTGGATGTGCGCCGGCCGCCAGGCGTTGTCGTGGTTGCGCCACGGGTAGGCGCCCGGCTTGATCGTCACGAACCGGTAGTGGCCGTCCTCGTCGGTCATGCACCGGCCGGTGCCGGAGAAGTTCGGGTCCAGCGGCGCCGGGTGCCGATCGCCCTGGTGCAGGTAGCGGCCGGCGGAGTTGGCCTGCCAGACCTCCACGAGGGTGTTCGGCACCGGCCTGCCGTCCGAGTCCAGCACCCGCCCGCTGACGATGATCCGCTCGCCGAGCGGTTCGCCGTCGTGCTGGGCGGTGAGGTCGTGGTCGTGCTCGCCGCACCGGTCGTGGCCCAGCAGCGGGCCGGTGACCTCGGTGAGGTGCTGCGGCAGGTACTGCAGCGGCTGCTTCGGGTGCCGCAGCGCCGAGGAGCGGTACTCGGGGCTGTCCAGCGGCGGGTGCGAGTCGGGATCCGGGCGGTACTGCGGGAGCACCAGCCCGCCGCGCGCGGTGTCGGTCATCGTTGACTCCTGCTGTTGTCCGTGCGCCCGCAGCGGGGCGCGGTCGGCTCGGGCGGGCTCAGGCCCCAGCGGTCAGGCCCACCAGCGGTCAGGCCCGCAGCACCACGGCCAGGCCCTGCCCGACCCCGATGCAGATCGCCGCCAGGCCCCAGCCGCCGCCGTTGCTGCGCAGCTGGTGGGCCAGCGTGCCCAGGATGCGCGCGCCGGAGGCGCCCAGCGGGTGCCCGATGGCGATGGCCCCGCCCTGCACGTTGACGATCTCCGGGTCCAGCTCGGGCCACTCCGCCAGGCAGGCCAGCGACTGGGCGGCGAAGGCCTCGTTGAGCTCCACCCGGCTCAGATCGCCCCAGCCGATCCCAGCCCGCCGCAGCGCGGTCTCGGCCGCCTGCACCGGGCCGATGCCGAACACGTCGGGGTCGACCGCGGCGACGCCGCGGCTGACGATCCGCGCCAGCGGCTCCACGCCGAGATCACCGGCCACCTGCTCGGAACCGATCAGCAGCGCGGCCGCGCCGTCGTTGAGCGGGGAGGAGTTGCCGGCGGTGACCGTGCCGTCCTTGCGGAACGCGGGCTTGAGCCCGGCCAGCTTCTCGGTCGAGCTGTCGGCCCGCACCCCCTCGTCGCGGGTCAGCTCGGTGCCGGGCACGGGCACGACCTCGGCGTCGAACCGGCCGGCCTCCCAGGCCGCGGCGGCGCGGTGGTGGCTGCGCACCGCGAAGGCGTCCTGGTCGTCCCGGCTGATCTTGTAGCGGTCGGCCAGCAGCTCCGCCGAGGCGCCGAGCGCGATGGTCCACTGCTCCGGCATCTCCGGGTTCACCATGCGCCAGCCGAGGGTGGTGGAGTGCAGCGTCTCGTGCCCGCGCGGGAAGCCCTTCTCCGGCTTGGGCAGCACCCACGGCGCGCGGCTCATCGACTCCACGCCGCCGGCGATGACCAGGTCGTTGTCCCCGGTCTCGACCGCCCGGCTCGCGCCGATCGCCGCCTCCAGCCCGGAGCCGCACAGCCGGTTGACCGTCGCCCCGGCCACGCTGGTCGGCAGCCCGGCCAGCAGCGCGGCCATCCGCGCGACGTTGCGGTTGTCCTCGCCGGCGCCGTTGGCGTCGCCGAAGGCGATGTCCTCCACCCGCGCCGGGTCCAGCCCGGAGGTGCGGTCCACCACCGCGCGCACCACGTGCGCGGCGAGGTCGTCCGGGCGCACCTCGGCCAGGCCCTTGCCGTAGCGGCCGATGGGGGTGCGCACCGCGTCGAGGACGTAAGCGCCGTTGCTCATGCCGTTCCCTTCTCGATGGTGGCCTTCAGCTCGCGCAGCACGGTCAGCTCGGTCTCGGTCGGCGGTTCCTCCACGGCCGGGGAGCCGGCGACCTTGAGGTCCCAGCCGGTGGCCGCGCGCACCTGCTCGGCCTCCACGCCGGGGCTGAGCGCGGTGAGCGTGAGCTCGCAGGTCTCCGGGTCCGGCTCCAGCACGCCGAGGTCGGTGATCACCTTCCGCGGGCCGCTCCCGCGGAGCCCGTGCTTCTCCCGGTCGCCCTTGCCGCTGCCGTACCCGACGGAGCTGACGAAGTCCACCTGCTCGACGAAGCTGCGGGTGCTCTGCCGCATCACGACCAGCACCTCCTTGCAGTTCGCGGCGATCTCGGGCGCGCCGCCGGCGCCGGGCAGCCGGACCTTCGGGTCGTCGTAGTCGCCGATGACCGTGGAGTTGATGTTGCCGAACCTGTCCAGCTGCGCCCCGCCGAGGAACCCGAAGTCGATCCGCCCGGGCTGCAGCCAGTAGTTGAAGATCTCCGGCACGCTGACCACCGAGTCGGCGGTCTCGGCCAGCACCCCGTCGCCGATGGACAGCGGCAGCCGGTCCGGCTTGGTGCCGATCGTGCCGGACTCGTAGATGAGCACCAGGTCCGGCGCGTGCGTGCGCCGGGCCAGGTTGGCCGCGGTGCTGGGCAGGCCGATGCCCACGAAGCAGGCCGCGCCGTCGCGCAGGGTGCGGGCGGCGGCCACGGTCATCATCTCGTCGGCGGTGAAGGTCATCGCGCGCTCCTCTCGGCCTGCTCGAACACCTCGGTGCGCAGCCACTGCTCGAACGATTCGCGGTCCCGGGCGATCGGGTCCCACTCCTGGTAGTAGGAGTTGTCCCGCTCGTAGTAGTCCTGCGCGTAGGACGGGCGCGACCCGCCGGGCACCTCGGCGACGGCGTTGACGACCCACTTGGGCAGCACGACCGCGCCGGGCCGCGGGGTGAGCTCGTCGACGACCTCCTCGACGGTGACCAGCGAGCGGGTCGAGGCCAGCACGGTCTCCTTCTGCACCCCGGTGATGCCCCACATCTGCACGTTGCCTTCGCGGTCGGCCTGCTGCGCGTGCACGATCCCGACGTCCGGGTTCAGCGCGGGCACGGCGACCAGCCGCTCGCCGGTGAACGGGCACTCCACGGTCTTGATCGACTCGGTGTGCTCGGGCAGGTCGGTGCCGAGGTAGCCGCGCAGCACCGCGAACGGCAGCCCGGAGGCGCCGGCGGCGTAGCGGTTGGCCATGCCGGCGTGGCTGTGCTCCTCGATCTCCAGCGGCACCGGCCAGGAGTGCTGCACGGCGTCGCGGAACCGGTGCAGCGAGCCCACACCGGGGTTGCCGCCCCAGGAGAACACCAGCTTGCGCGCGCACCCGGCGCCGATGAGCTGGTCGTAGACGATGTCCGGGGTCATCCGGCACAGCGTGAGGTCCTTGCGGCCCTGCCGGATGATCTCGTGCCCGGCCGCGACCGGGATGAGGTGCGTGAAGCCTTCGAGCGCGACGACGTCGCCGTCGCCGACGAGCTCGGCGACGGCCTCGCTGAGGCTGAGGATGCGTGCCACCGATCCGCTCCGATCCGTGCGCATAGTGAACAGATGTGCTTTATCCGAACACTACTGAGGCGCGAGCGCACTGGTCAAGACGCCGACCGGCCGGCCCCGACCGCGACTGCGGCGGGGACGCAGCAGCGACCGCGGTCCGGCTGCGGGCCGGCGAAGATCGGGGGAGCGGGCTGCCCGCGGGGGTGAACAGACGGCTCCCGCAGCGCCGCGGCGAGGCTCAGCGCCGGATCAGGGCTGTGCGGCGGGAAGCCCGGAGCGCGCGGCCACGCGCCCGCGTGCCCGGGAGCGCGGGGAAGCTCCAGTGCTTCGGCGCACATGCGTGGTGAGCGCCCGCAGGCTCATGCAGGCGCTGCCGGAGGGAGTGGCGACG
>Ga0164243_10009638_pt1 | contig 14023 bp, 11 predicted proteins | sample OricompcompostOP_FD_108781 | JGI IMG/M metagenome (GOLD analysis project Ga0164243, IMG submission 108781) | Organic Plus compost microbial communities from Emeryville, California, USA - Original compost - Organic plus compost (OP) | ecosystem: Engineered > Solid waste > Mixed feedstock >... | reverse complement strand
GTCGAGCGAGCCGATGCCGAACGAGAACTCGCCGTGACCGAGCACCTGCGACGCGTTCACCGTCAGGTAGCCACGCGAGTCGATCGCCGGGCGGAAACCGCTCAGATCGATGTTGCCGGCGGGTTGCTGCGCGTACGCCGTGGAGGCGCCGAGCACCGCCGCGAGGGTCGCGGCTACACAAATACGGGCAGTACGGACGGACATGTCGCCTCCGAACCAGCCTCCGAGCTGGCCTTCCCCCTCGTACACCAAGCGACGTGGCGGGGTCAAACGCGCGGCAGGACGAGCTAGATCCGATTCACCGGCCCGCGGTCACGACCGCGTCACGGCGCCCGCCAGCGCACCCGCTCAGCGCACCGGGTCAGCGCACCCGGTCACGGCACCATGATGCCGTTGCGGATGCACATCTGCGACAGCCGCGGCTGATCGGCCGCCGACAGCTTGTTGAAGTAGTACTTCGCCTTGGACGTGTTCTTCGAGTTGCACGCGGCCATGTACGCGCGCTTGATGACGCCGCCGTCGTGCTTGCAGCGCAGCGACTGCTCGAACGCGGTGAGCGCGGCGGCGTGCATGCCCATCTGCGACTGCTCCTCGCCACGCTGACGGAGCACGTCGGCGTCACAGTCCGGCTTGGGCTCCGTCTTGGTCGTGCTCGTGCTGGTGCTCGAGGCCGTCGTCGTGGTGCTCGTGTTGCTCGTGTTCGTGCGATCCGGCTGGCGGGCCGCCACGGTCTGGCAGCTCACGTTGCGCGCGAGCGAGCCCACGCCCGCGGCGTCGGCCTCGCGCTGGATGCGGTCGACGTCGCGACAGCGGTTGTTGTCGGCGGCGGCCTGCGCGCGCCGGCGGTAGTCCTCGGCCGCCTCGCCCGTCGCCGTGTCGAACGCCGACTGGGCATCCTTGTGATACACGGAGCTCGCCGGGATCTTCTCGAGCTCGACCTTGGCCAGCTTGTACTTGCGCGCGCGGAGCGCGTCGTCGAGCTTGCGCTTGGCGGTCTCGGCCTTGTTCTCCTCGATCGCGCGCTTGCGCATCTCCTCGCCGCGCGCCTGGTCCTTCTGGCGGAGCCGGGTCCCGCAGCTCTCGAGGTCGGCCCACTTGCGATCGGCCGCGTAGCGCGTGCACTCGAGCTCGAGATCCGCGAGCGCGGGGTCGACCGCCGGCACCGACGCGTCGATCGGCACCGCGGGCTCGACGACCATCGTGTTGTCGCCATCCACGGCGACGATGTCCACGTTGCTGCCCCCGCTGCCGGTGTCGTTCGTGCCGCTGGGCCCGCTGCCGGCCTGCTGGGTCTGCTGCGAGCCACTGCCGCCCGACATGGCGACATACGCGCCGACGCCACCGAGCACGAGCACACCGAGCGCGACCGCGACCAGCAGCCCCTTCTTGCTGCCGCCCTCCGGGACGTCGGTCACGACCGCGTCGCGCGAGAACACGAAGTCCTCGCCCGCCTCGACGAACCGGAGCCGCACGTGGCCGAGGTCGACGACGTCGCCGCGACGGAGCTCGACCTTGCCGTAGTCCTGGCCGTTGACCCGCACGCCGTTGGACGACTGCAGGTCGCTGATCGTGTAGCGGCCCGTCTCGGGCTCGCGCACGAGCTTGGCGTGGTTACGGCTGATCGAGCGGTGATTGATGACGATGTCGTTCTCGTCGGTGCGGCCGATGATCATCTGCGGCCGCGAGAGCTCGAACTCCTTGCCGGCGAAGTTCGACGACAGCACGACGAGCTTGCCGTAGCCGATCGGCGCGGTCAGCGCGGCGACGGCCGCGGCGCTCGCGACGGGGCGTCCCGCGGGATCGGTGTCCGCGATCGCGACCATCGTGCGGTTCGGCGCCCCGACGAGCTGCGCGCCGGCGAGGCCCGCGGCGGCGGGCGCGCCCGGTGCCGGCGAGGCGGCCGCGTTCGGGTGCGGCAGCGCCCCCATCGGCATCGTCGGCGTGCCGTTGGTCGGCGGGACGGCCATCACCTCGGTCGGGCCGTGGTTCGCGTCGATGCGCTCGATCGGCATCGTGCGCGCATCGTCGACCTGCTCGATCCCCTCGGCCTTCAGGTACAGCTTGTAGTCGCCGATCTGGACCTGGTCGCTGACGCGCAGCGACACGCGCTCGGCGATGCGCGCGTTGTTGACGCGGATCCCGTTGTAGCTACCGAGGTCCTCGATCTGGACCTCGCCGTTGTTGCGCAAGATCCGCGCGTGGCGGCGCGACACGTTCCGCTCGGTGAGCCGGATCGTGTTGCCCTCCTTGCGGCCGATCGTGATCTCGTCACGGATCAGGGGGACGACCGTGGTCTTCCCCTCGTCATCCTGGATCACCAGCTTGAACATCGTCGGATGGGTCCCCGCGTGGTTCGTGATCGACCGCTACCGTTCAGACCGAACGTCAACGTTTTGGTGGTTGTACCAGCCCAGGCTCGACCAAAACAACCGCACGACCGTCTACTTGCTGCGGTCGCGCACCGCGTCTCGTCCTTGGCGGACGAGCTTGATCGCGGCGAGAAGCTGTGGATCGTCGGTCCCGGATTCCGAGATTGTTGCACCGTTGCCCGGGCGCGCGCCACTCCCAGGCTTCTCCGACGCCACGATCTCGACGGGAGCGAACGCGTCGACCTGGACGTCGGGGATCAGACCTTTTGATTCCAACGACTTGCCGTTCGGGGTGTAGTAGCGAGCGGTCGTCAGCTTGAGCCCGGCCCCGCCCTCGAGGTCGAAGAAGGTCTGCACGGTGCCCTTTCCATAGGTGGGCTGGCCGACGAGCTTGGCGCGGCCGTGGTCGCGCAGCGCGGCGGCGAGGATCTCGGCCGCCGACGCGGTGCCCTCGTCGACGAGCACGACGACCGGGACCGCGACCGCGAGCCCGCCCACGTGCGCGGTCTGGTGCTCGGTGCCGCGGCGGCCGCGGATGCTGACGATCGTGCCCGCGTCGAGGAACTGATCCGCGACGAGGAGCGCCTGGTCGACGAGCCCGCCGGGGTCGTTGCGCAGGTCGAGCACGAGCGCGTCGAGTGCGCGCTGCGCGCGGAGCTTCGCGAGCGAGACGGCGACGTCGGCGGAGGTCGCCTCGGCGAACCGCGTGATCGCGAGGTAGCCGATGCCCGGCTCGAGCACCTGGTGGCGCACCGTCGGCTGCTTGACCTGCGCGCGCACGAGCACGAAGTCGCGCGGCGACTTCCACCCGGCGCGCAGGATCGAGAGCGTGACGCGCGTGCCCGACGCGCCGCGCAGCCGGTCCTCCCACGCGCCGGCGTCGCGCAGCTCGCGCCCGGCCTCCGCGGTCGGCGCGCCGTCGATCGCGGTGACCAGATCGTCGAGCTGGAGCCCGGCGACCGCCGCCGGCGAGCCGGCGAGGACCTCGTCGATCGTGGGGTACGGCGGGACGCGCGGGCGCGCGGGATCGACCTCGCCGGGCGCGAGCGTGACGCCGATCGTCGCGTACGCGCCCTCGGTGTCCTGGCGCAGCTCCTGGTAGCGCCGCGGTGGCAAGAACGTCGAGTACGGATCGAGGTTGTGCAGCATGCCGCGCGCGGCGTCGTGCAGGAGCCGCTGCTCGTCGACCGGATCGACATAGCTGGTCTGCACGGTGGCGAGCGCCTGCGCGAACGCGTCGAGCGCACGGAACCGGGCGACGTCCTGCGGGACCGCGTGCGCGCTCGGCGACGCGCTGGTCGCGACGAGGAGCGCGGTCGCGACGGCTCCGCCGGCGAGGAACGCGGCGACGTGCGAGGCCCGCGACACGACCGGCAGCTTACCGCGAGTCGCCGGCGGGCGGCTCGAGCAGCGGCTCGGGATCGACCGGCACGCCACCCGGCCCGAGCCGAACGCGCAGCTCCATGTACACGCGCCGCGCGTGCGCGCGCCCGATGGCCTCGCCGCGGTGGACCGGGGCGCCGGCCGGCACGGCGACGTCACCGAGCTTGGCGAGCACCGTGAAGTAGTCGCCGTGATCGATGATCACGCCGCGATCGAGACCGCGGATCGGGCCGGCGTAGCGGACCGTCCCATCGGCGGGCGCGACCACCGAGGCCTGCGGCTCGACGTGGAAGTCGAGGCCCCTGCGCGACAGCTCGGCGCGCGAGCGATCGTGCACGAGCGTGCCGAAGCGACGTACGAGCGAGCCGTCGACGGGACGCGCGAGCAGGCCCGGCATGGCGAGCGCGGGCAGCTGGCCGATCGCGACGAGCGTGCGCTCGTACGCGGCGCGGAGCTTCGCCACCTCGTCAGAGAGGAGATCGCGCTCGCCGAGGTCGCGCTCGGCGAGGTAGCGGGCACCCGCGCGGCGGCGCGCCGCGGCCATGCGATCGGCGTCGCTCGCGCTCGCGCGCAGCGGGGTCCGCAGCACGCGATACGCCGCGCGGAGGCGGTGGGTGCGCATCGCCTCGGTCTGGGTGAGCTTGGTGGTGACCGTCTCGAGCGTCCGCGAGATCACGTCGAGCTCGGCGGCGAGCTGCGCGGAGACCTGGCCACGGAGCGCGGCGTCCCGCGCGGCGGCCGGGTCCTCCTCGGCGAACGCGACCGAGACGAGCGCGCAGAGCGCGAGGCTAGCGCGCCACACGAGAGGCTCCGGCGAGCGCACCACCGACGAGGCCGATCGTCGCGCCCGCGCCGACGAACACCGCGATCTCGAGGAGCCCCGGCGTCACGAGCACCACGGGCCCCAGCGCCGACGCGAGGGATGCGGTGACCGCGTCACCATACACGGCGACGGTCGCGAGCGCGGCGAGCGCGCCGACGAGCGCGGCGAGCGCGCCCTGCAGCGCGCCGGCGAGCGCGGTGGGGATGATCAGGAAGCTCGGCGGCGCGCCGAGGAGGTGGGCGACCGCGAGCTCGTCCTTGCCGCGATCGAGGCGCACGCGGATCGCGGCGAGCACGATCACCAGCGCGAGCCCGGCGAACAGGCCGGCGCTCGCCCAGCCGAGGAGCCGCACCGTCGACAGCGCGGCGGTGAGCTGCTCGTCTCCCCCGTCCTCGACGATCACGTCGTCGACCCCCGGCGCGTCGCGCAGGGCGCGCACCGTCGGGCTGAACGCGACGACGTCACGCACGCCGGGCGCGAGCGTGACCTCGACCGAGGACGGTAGGCTCTCGACCTCGATGCCGTCGAGCAAGGTCGCGTCGCCGCCGAGGGCCTGCTGGAGCCGGCGCGCGGACTCCTGCGACGACACCAGCTCGGCGCGCTCGACGCCGGGGAGCGCCTGCAGCTCGGCGACGAGGGCCTCCGCGCGGGCCGCGTCGACGTTCTCCGCCAGGTAGACGACCATGCTCGCGCCGCCGCCGGGCCGATGGGCCCAGCGCTCGACGTTGTGCGCGGCGATCGCGGCGAGCGCCGTGGCGAACAGCGCGCAGGCGAGCGCGAGCAGCGTCCACACCGTCGCGCGTGGCCGCTCGGCAGCGATCCGGACCGTGCGACGGATCGCCGAGGCGACGCGCGCCGACACGCGCGGGGACAGCCGCGTGCGCGCGGGCCGCGGCGGGGGCTCGGCGCCCGGTGTCACGTCGTCGGTGCTCACGTCTCCTCGTCGAAGGCGCCGGGCAGCGCGGCGGTGCGCCGGCGGTCGAACGGGCCGGTCACGCGATCGAACACGGCCTCCGGCACGGGCCCGGGATCCGGCTCGATCGTCGCGTCACGGACGGGGATGGGATCGCGCCGCACGTAGCGGGGCGCGCTCTCGCGGACGCGACGGAGGGTGCGCATCGTCATCGCGCACCTGCCGTGCGTGCGGGCACCGGGAACGGCACCACGTTCGGGATCTCGGGATCCGGCAGCACCGGGCCGGCGGGGAGTGGATCGGTCCCCGCGAGGATCGCCGCGAGCTCCCGCGCATCGACGTCGGCCACCGGCCGCAGCGCACCGCCGAGCAGCACGAGCTGGCGCCAGCCGTTGCGCTCGGCCGCGGCGCGCAGCGCCGGATCGCGACCGAACACGAGCACCGAGGCGCCGCGCGCGGCCGCCTCGTAGAACGCCTCGCACACGCGCTCGGCGCCGATCGCGTCCTGCGCGCTCGTCGGATGATCGGCGACGATCAGCTCCGGCTCGCGTACGAGCGCGCGCGCGACGGCGACGCGCTGGCGCGCCGACGCGGACAGGCAGTCGACGGGGAGCGACGCTTCGTCCTCGAGCCCGAGCTGCGCGAGCACCACCGCCGCGGCGGCCACGCTGATCGTGCGCGGCACGCCGTCGATCTCGAGCGGCATCACGACGTTGAGCTGCGCGCTGCGATCCTCGAGGAGGCACAGGTCCTGCGGCACGATCCCGACGCGCCGCCGGAGCAGGCGCAGCGACGATCGTCGCAGCTTGCTGACGTCCCGACCGAACACCTCGATGTGGCCCGCGCTCGGCGTCACCTCCCCGAGCGCCGCGGCGACGAGGCGCGACGTCCCCACGCCGGCACCCGCGAGGACCACCACCACCTCGCCGCGCTCGACCGTGAGGCTGGCGTCCGTCACCAGCGGCGAGCCACCGCGCGGGTGGTCGAGTCGTACGTCGACCAGTTCGAGCATCGCCCTCGGTCGTACACGCCTCGATCGGTGAGGGCAAAAAACCTGCGCTCCACCGCTGCGCGCGCGGGCCCTCCGATAACATCGCAGGCATGCGCTCCGTCGTCGCGATGCTCGTCGCCGTGGCCGCGTGCCGCGCGAGCGACTCCGACGAGCGCATCGCTCAGACTTCCTCGCGTGTCGACGATCACGACGCTCGTCTGCGCGCGCTCGAGAGTGCGCTCGACAGCGTCGCAGCGCGCGGCGAGCTCGACGTGAAGCGCGTCGCCGCCGAGCTCCTCGCGCGCGGCAAGGAGGCCGGGCTCGCGGGCCCCGCGGGACCACCCGGACCAGCCGGTCCGCCCGGCCCCCCCGGTCCGGAAGGTCCGTTCGGCGTCGGCCCGCCCGGACCCGAAGGCCCACGCGGCCCCAAGGGCGATCCGGGCCCACCCGGGCCCGAGGGCCCGCAGGGCATCCAGGGCCTCCAGGGCCCGCAGGGCCTCCAGGGCCCGCAGGGGCCGCAGGGTCCCAAGGGTCCGCCGGGCCCCGCCGCCGCCTACTCGACGAAGACCGACCTCGTCCGCAAGGAAGCCCGGATCTCCGTCGGCGCGGGCCTCGTCGCCACCGCCGTCGCCTCCTGCGATCGCGCGCTCGATCTCCTCGTCACCGGCGGCTGCTACGCCGACCCGCAGTGGATGGCCCAGCTCGTCGCCGCGCGCCCCCTCGCGATCACCGACGGCGCGACCGCTGCCGCCTGGCGCTGCGACTACCGCAACACCTCGCCATCATCGACCATCGAGGTCGTCGCCGAGGCGTACTGCGTCCGCCCTGCGGACTAGGGACGCTTCGAGTCAGGACGTTGCGTTCTCGAACCGCGCGAGATCGTCGAGCGCGCTGGGACGCTTTCGAGCTTCGCGCTACCTGTTCGGCGTACAGCGAGAGCACGAGTCGAAAGGGTCCCAGCACCCCGAAGCATCTCGAGGGGTTGCAGACCGCAACGTGCCTGACTTGAAAGCGTCCTGTGTCCGAAATGCGGACAGCGCGGCGACGAGGCCGCGCTGCCAGCGTGGAGAGTCCATTGGCGTTATCGGGTTCGGCTCAGCAGGGCCTCCTCTGGTGGGGTGACTGCGTGGCTCGGGGGCCGGGCTCGATCGGCGCGCGATCAGGGCTCGGTCCAGGACACGTTGAGCTGGTAGCTCGCCGCGGTGTAGCCGTGGACCATGATGTAGGCCGAGGACTGGTTCGAGGGGACGGTGAGCGAGCAGGTCTCGTTCGCGCCGGTGCGGTACGGCCGGCAGTGATATTGGGTCAGCGACGGCGAGGCGCCGAACCGGACGTAGAGGTCGGGATCACCGCTGCCGCTCATCACGACGGTGAAGGTCGTGCCCGGCACGACGGAGAGCGGGTTGTACTGGTGCGTCTGGTTGCGCGAGAGCGTGCCGCTCGCGGTCGCGGTGCGCGGCGTGCCGGTGCCGGGCTCCGGCTCGGGCTCGGGCTCGGGCTCGGGGTTACCGCCACCGCCACCCGGCGCGCCGTACAGCGCCGCCGCGCCCTGGGCGTCGCGCGCGGAGAACTGGAGGTTGTTCGACCCGCCGTTGCACTGCGGGTAGTGCATGATCGACACCGAGTCGTACGGCGTGAGCGGGCGCCAGCTGTTGTCCTCGAAGCAGGCGCCGGCCTCGGGGCGCGTGTGCTCGTGGCGGAAGCCGAGCGCGTGGCCGAGCTCGTGCGCGATCACGTTCGACAGCGACCAGCCGATGTTGCCGAACGAGCTGGTGTCGATCAGCACCTCGCGCGAGGACCGCGAGCTCGACGGGAAGAACGCGCGCGCCAGGTACGGCTGCCCCGAGACCTGACGCACGTTGAAGACGACGTTGTTGTTGGTCCGGGTGCAGTTCGCGTCGTGCTGCGGGAGGTAGACGAAGTTGACGTTCGCCCTCGCCTCCCAGCCGTTCGTCGTGGCGGCCTCGAACGCCGCGATGACCTGCGACTTGCGCGAGCCGAAGCCGTCGCTGATGCAGTATGTCAGGTTGAGCTTCTGCTGGTCGTTCCACTTGTCGTCGGCGCCGCCGACGCGGTTGACGATCAGCCCGCCCTGCTGCATCCCCTCCCAGAACTCGCGCAGCGCCTTCTCGTCGGGCAGCGCCGTGTCGCCGTTGACGATGAAGTGACCGCCTTCCCAGCTCTCGCGATACGTGCTCGCGAGGAACTCCTCGAAGCTCTCGCCCTCGGTGCTCGAGAGCGTGGGGTCGTCGCCCGCCACCGCGCAGCCGACTAGCTGCCACGCCGCCATCGCCGTGAAGATCGCGCTCGCCTTTGTCGTCCTCATGGCCGGCGGCGTTCTTCACGCGAGGTGCCAGCGTGCGCTGCACGACATGCGCACGGTCGTCCGCACTGCGGACTGTCAGGGACAGCCAGCCACTCCAGGGCGAGAACGCGCGGTGACACCGGCCGAGAGCACCGTGAGCATGCTCACACTACGCGTCGGTGCGTGTCCCCGTGGAGGCGACAGATGTAGTCACGCCGCGCCGATTTCCCTACCTGCATCCGCGGCACTCCGCGCTCGCACCGGTCAGCACCTGTCATCTCGCGTGCCCGCTGAGAACCGCAGTACGTGCAATCCCATTGCAAGAGACTGAGACAACCCGTCACGCTGCCCCGGGCCGGCGCGGACTTCTGCCTCTGGGCCGAGGTGACGCAACCTCGTCGGACCGGCGACGCGAGCCGACGCGACCGGAGCTGCGCCTACATCGACGCCGAATGCCGCGTCAGTAGCAGGCCAGGCCGGCGACCGAGGCGGGGTTGAGCCCGATCGCGAGCGGCGAGGTCGTCAGCTCGGTCGCGCCGTCGTAGATGCGCAGGCCGCCCGAGCCGCCGAACGGCGCGTCGGAGACCACCACGTGGCCGTCGGGGCAGATCGCGAGGTCGAGCGGCGACTGGCCCGCCCTCGACACGGGCTCGGAGACCGCGTCCTCGCTCGGGTCGTACGTCCGGACCACCGTCGAGAAGTCGGGCTGGCTCACGACGAGCCACAACGCGCCGTCCGGGTCGCCCGCGCGATAGCCGACGCGCGCGGCGTAGCCGCCGAGTGCGGTGTTGTCGACGAGACAGCCGGCCGCGGTCGGCGTCGCGCTGGTCGTGATGCGCTCGACGCAGCCGGCGCCGGAGGCGAACACGATCGTACCGATCACCAGATCGCCAGCGTGCGGTGCGCCCGCGGGGAGCCGCTCGAGCAGGTTGATCGGGTTCGCCGTCGTCAGCGTCACGGTCGTCACGACCTCGTGCGACGCCGCGTCGACGACGTAGACCTTGCCCGGGCCGCGCGGCGCGAAGCTCTCGTCGAGGAGCTCGCACGCGACGAACAGGCGACCGTCGACCGGGTACACCGAGTTGCAGTTCGGCACGCCGTCGGGATCGTCCGCCGACAGATCGATCTCGGTGATCTCGCTCGAGCCGCGGCGCAGCGCGACGAGGCCCTTGCCCAGGAACGTCGCGACGAACAGCAGATCGTCGACGACCGCGACGTCCTGCGGGTTGGTGCCCGCCCCCGTCGAGAGCTGCTCGACGAACGAGAGGTCCGCCGCGTCGAGGATCGTGACGTTGTTGAGGCCGCGTCCGACGACGAACAGCTCGTCGCCGTGCTTGCGCAGCACGGGATCGTGATCGACGGCCATCGCCGGCCCGACGTTCTGCATCACCGTGCGGCGCTCGACGTCGACGACCGAGAGCACGCCGGGGCTGCCGGCGTTGAAGTCACCCGCGACGACGACGGCGCGCACCGGGGCGGCTCCGGCGTCGACGCCGGCGTCGTGCTGGGGATCGGGGCTGCCGTCGCCGCACGCGGCGAGCAGGAGAACAGCGAGCGAGAGGTGGTGCTTCATGAGAGGGCGCTCCAGTCAGTAGGTCCAGTCGAGCGAGAGGTAGAAGCTGCGGCCGGGCAGCGGGAACCCGGCGACGTCGACGAGCGGCGTCGGGGTCTCGGTGAGCGAGGGCGACGGTGGGGGATCGAGCGGCAGGTACGCGACCCGCGCATCCGCGAGGTTCTCGACGGAGATCGCGAGCGCGACCCCGCCGGCGAGCTCGACGCGGGTGCCGGCGCCGACGAGCAGGCGCGCGGGGACGCGACCGAGCGCGGCGGCGTCGAGCGAGCTCTGCCCCTGGTACGCGACGTCGAGCCGGAGGCCGAGCGCGCGCCCGAGCAGCGTGTGCGCGGCGTCCGCGCGCGCGTAGAGCTGGTGGCCCGGGCGCCGCGGCACCGGGTTGCCGTCGATCGCGGGATCGTTCGAGAGCTGCTCGGTGACGAGCCGCGTGTAGCTCGTGGTGAGGCTGAGCCGCCGCGCGAGCCGCGCCGACGCCACGAGCTCGGCGCCGTACGACTGGGTGCTGCCGAGGTTGACCGCGCGCGCGGCGAACCCCGCGTAGGTGACGATCGCGATCGTGTCACGCGCGCGGCTGCCGAACACGTTCGCCGACACGAGCACGCGATCGAGCGCGCCGAGCGCCTTCGCCGGGGCCCACACGACCCCGAGGTCACTCGACGGTCCGCGTTCCGGACGCAGGTCGGGCGAGCCGAGCAGGAAGCCGCGGTTGCCGAACACCTCGGTGAGCGTCGGCAGCCGCGCGTAGCGCCCGACGCTGCCCTTGAGCGAGAGATCACCCGTGATCGCGAGTCGCGCGGCGAGGCGCGGGCTCGGCACGACGTCCCACCGCGGCTCGACCGGCTCGTTCGCCGTCGGCCCCACCGACATCGGCGTCGGCGCAGAGCGCTGGACGTCGACGCGCACCGCGGGTGTGACGAGGAGCGCGGGCGCGAGCGCGAGATCGAGCGCCAGCGTCGGTGCGCCGCCGAGCCGCGAGCCCGTCTGCGCCGGCTGCGTGCGATCGCGGTCGCGGAAGCGGTCACCGCGGAGCTCGAGCCCCGCGGCGAGCCGGTGCGCGCCGAGCGGCACCTTCCACGTCGACGACGCGCCGCCCGACAGCGTCAGGTACCGGCGGTCCGCCTGCCCGAGCCCGAGCTCGCCCATCGGATCGCGGAGGTGCTGGGTCTCGATGAGCCCGAACACGAGCGTGCGCAGCGTGCCGCGACCGAGCCGCGCGTCGTGGCGCACGTCGCCGATCACGTCGAGCGTGGCGAGGTCCGCGGCGATCGCGGGCTGGGTCGTGCTGCCGGGCAGATCCTGGCGCTTCAACGCGAGCCGCGCGCCGCCCTCGGTGCGCCGATCCTCGGTCGCGACGCGCGACGCGACATCGAGCTGGGCGAAGCCGTTGTGGCCGCGCACGCGGTAGCCGTCGTCGTTCGGGTTGAGCAGCGTGCCGTTGTCGTCGAAGTACGTGAAGTCGCCGGTGGCGGCCTGGTAGCCGACCGTCGTCGCGGACAGCAGCGCGCCGTGATCGTCACCGTAGTGCGCGCGCACGTGCCGCGCGCCGAACGAGCCCACGCCGACCGACGCGCGCACGCGCTCGCCCTTCTCGCCGCGGCCGAGCCGCGTGACGAGGTTCACCGCGCCGCCGACGCCCGCGCCGCCGAGCTCGACGGGGACCGCGCCGCGGTACAGCTCGACCTCGCCGAAGCTGCCGAGCGAGAACCGGCCGAGATCCGTCGTGACCGCCGCGATCCGCGTCAGCGGCACGCCGTCGATCAGCACCGCGGTGTGGCCCGGCGCCGCGCCGCGCACGCTGACGGACTGATACGCGCCGAGGCCGCCGAGGCTGCGCGTCTGGGCGCCGGCGCTGGTCGCGAGCGCGTCGGCGACCGACGCCGCGGCCGGGTGCTCGTCGGGGTGGAGCACGGTCACGAACGGCGCGTCTGCGAGCGCGCGCTCGCGGTCGCGCGCGGTCTCGTCGGGCGCGCGATCGACGATCACGATCGTCTCGGGATCGACCTCGACCGAGGCGTCCGGCCCGGAGTCGGCACGCGCCGCGCCGCCGGCAAGCGCCAGCACGCAGCACACGGATCGCAGTTCGGAGAGTCGGATCATGGTCACCCCACGTGACACGGGGTGACGAGCGCGCTGCCTACGCGTCCTTCACACCCGAAGTACCGGCGGCGAGGTGTCCTGACTCCCGGTTCGTCCTAGGCGGCGCCTTCCCAGTTTCCCAGTGGCATCGTGCCGCTTCGTCCCCGGTCACAGTAGCGGGGGCTGTGCCAGGTTCTCACTGGCTTCCCTGCGTCCGTCGGAGCTGTAGGTCGGTTGCGTCTACGCGATACGCGGCCTCCAGGAGGTGTCGTACTCGGTCGAGCGCTCCCGAGTCAATGGGTTGACCGCGCGCAGGCGGCGCCCGATCCTCGCGACGATGAAGCGACTGGGGACGCTCGCGCTGGTGCTGTGCCTGGGGTTCGTCGCGTGCGGTGGCGACGACGATCCATCTACGACCGGAGACGCCGCGCCGGCCGGAGATGGCGGGTCGCACGATGGAGCGATCCCGCCGGCCGACGCCCCGGGCGGGATCGGCGAGCCCGCCGAGCTCGCGGGGATCACGCTGCTCCACAACCAGGTGCGCCAGCAGGTCGACACCGCGACGCCGCTCCCGCCGCTCGAGTGGGACGCCTCGCTCGCCGCGACCGCCGCCGCGTGGGTCGCCGAGTGCCGGGACACCCAGGCGCCGGCCGGGCTCATCGATCACAACCCCGACCGCTCGGACGGGCACCCGTACTACGTCGGCGAGAACGTGTTCGGTTCGAGCGGCACCGCGACCGCCGAGGCCGCCGTCTCGTCGTGGGCCGCCGAGAAGGCGAACTACGACTACGCGACCGACACGTGCAACGGCGTCTGCGGCCACTACACGCAGATCGTGTGGCGCACGACCCTGAAGCTCGGCTGCGCGCGCGGCAGCTGTCCCGGCCTGACCTACGGCAGCACGATCGTGTGCAACTACGGCCCCGGTGGGAACATCAGCGGCCAGCGGCCGTACTGACGGCTACCTCGTGAGCGCACCCATGACCGCTTCCACGTCCCTCGCCCACCAGACGTTCGTCATCACCGGCGCGAACACCGGCATCGGCAAGGTCACCGCGACCGAGCTCGCGCGGCGCGGCGCCCACGTCATCCTCGCGTGCAGATCGCTCGACAAGGCGCGCCCCGTCGTCGAACAGATCCAGCGCGAGACCGGCAACCCGCGCGTCGAGCTGGTCCGGCTCGATCTCGCCGATCTCGCGAGCGTGCGCGCGTGCGCCGAGGAGCTGCTCGCGAGGAACATCCCGATCCACGGCCTCATCAACAACGCGGGGCTCGCGGCGCGCGGTCAGACGAAGGACGGCTTCGAGCTGACGTTCGGCACCAACCACCTCGGGCACTACCTGCTGACGCGCCTGCTCCTGCCGCGCCTCCAGGAGGCAGGGACCGCACGTGTGGTGAACGTGGCGAGCGACTCGCACTTCGGCGCGAAGGGGATCGACTGGGAGGCGCAGCGCCGCCCGACGAAGAGCCGCACGGCGTTGCCGGAATACGCCGTTTCCAAGCTCGCGAACGTGCTGTTCACCAAGGAGCTCGCGCGGCGGCTCGAGGGCACCGGCGTCACGACCTACGCGGTCCACCCGGGCGTGGTCG
>Ga0164243_10009637_pt1 | contig 14027 bp, 12 predicted proteins | sample OricompcompostOP_FD_108781 | JGI IMG/M metagenome (GOLD analysis project Ga0164243, IMG submission 108781) | Organic Plus compost microbial communities from Emeryville, California, USA - Original compost - Organic plus compost (OP) | ecosystem: Engineered > Solid waste > Mixed feedstock >... | reverse complement strand
TAACACCGACTTCTGCCGAAAAGCGACGCTCGAACGCCAGCGCAATCAGCTGGTTGGGCGCCTGGACGGCAATCATCAGGCACCCTGCCGTTCCCACGAACAAGCCGATCATTCGCCAGTTTTCCAGAAAAAACGCCTTTAGCGACTCGGTCCCTGGCGCATTCGACAAAGACAGATGCCGTGGCGGGTTCTTTGTCAGAAACCCAAGAAAGAACAGTGGTACGCCGGCACTGGAGAGCAGCAGGAATGCCTTGCGCCATGGTTCGATGTCAAGTGTGATGAGACCGGTGGCGACGCGAATAAGATCACCACTGAAATAAAATCCTGCGCTGGCTCCTACCGCCATCAACGCGGCAAAACTCAGGTTCGAAGCGACACGGTGCCGCTCTGGCGCCAAATCGGGAATCATGGAATAGACCAGCGGGATCATGGCAAAGTCGGTCACCCCGGCAGCGGAGCGGAACAGGAAAAACAGGGGGAAGGTGGGTGCCAGGGCGCTGCAGACCGTCAGTCCGGTCGCTGCCGCCACCAGGCATATCAACAGCCTCTTGCGAGAGAAGCGATCCGCCAGCCGCGCCAGCGGGATAGCCAGCACACTGCCGATCAGTACATTGCCCAACCCCTGCAACAGACCTACGGTAGCGTCGCCGACACCGAAACTGCGCTGGATGGCCGAGAGCGAAATCGCCTGCAAGCCAAGGTCACTCAATTGCAGGCCCGACACCACGCCCATATAGGCAATGGTGAATAACGCCGCGAATGACCATTTTCCAAGGGACGCTGGCGGTTCTTGTGATAAAGATGCGTCAGAGGTCATTGTCGTCGCCTGGTGCTTATTGGAAGTCAGTGAAAAATACGTGGGACATGGGTCACGATCCGGCTGTCAGATTTGTCAGCCTCTGTGACGTACCGGCAAGGGAAGCATAGCAATATTCTGATAATCATCAATAACAGCGATTGTTGACGTAGACATCCTGACTCCCGGTTCCGATTGTTTTCGCACTCTGCAGTAAGCACATTCTAATACGCCGAAGGCGGCTTGCAGAGTTTGCTTACAGAATTTAATGCGATCTCATCGCTTTATTGCGCAATAATGCCGGCTAAAAACAGAACCAGATCCATTGGAAAGTGTTCGGAAATGTTCCGGCGCTTCACATTCCGAACATGAATGCGAGGCAAATGCGTCGCCCTGCCGGGTGATTGGGACCAAAGCATTAGATGGTGCCAAACTGTCATGAGTTAGGCCGTTCCTCCATCACCTTACATTTAGCTGATTCATATTTCATTTGTGCTATTATATTTTAAGAAAATATAAACATATAACTGATAGATATAAATAAGACCAGGAGGATGACATGGAAAAACTGACTAATACAGGCCGCCGTCAGATGCTGATATCAGCGGGTAGTATTGCTGCAATGGCGGGGCTGTCCGGCGTAGCCCGCGCCGATCTCGGCACCGCAGACGCTGGTGCCGCCAAGAGTGCAACCGCTAAACCCTTGCCCGGCTACGCCAACTGGAAAGATGCCGACAGCATGATCGTTCATAGCGCGAACACGATAGAAACCCGGCGCACGGCCTTTGGAAACAGCATTATCACGCCAACGAATCGCCTGTTTGTTCGTAACAACGTGGCGCCGCCGACCGAAGCCGACCTGATGAAAGAGCCCGACAGCTGGACGCTTGAGGTCAGCGGCGTTGCCAGGCCACGCAGTTTCACCGTAGCGGAGCTAAAAACCCTGGGCCTGGCGGCCGTGCCCATGGTCCTGCAATGTTCAGGCAACGGCCGGGCCTGGTTCCCACATAAGCCCAGCGGCACGCAATGGACCGTTGGCGCCGCCGGCTGCGTCATTTTTACCGGTGTGCCGGTTAAAGCGTTGCTGGAAGCGGTGGGAGGCATGACCGATGGCATGGTTTACATGACCAGCACGGGTGGCGAAACCATTCCACAGGGCCTCGACCCCAACACCATCCGGGTTGAACGCTCGGTGCCGATTTCCGCCATTGAAGACGCCATTCTGGCATGGGAGCTCAATGGCCAGGCCCTGCCGCTGGCGCATGGCGGACCATTACGCATCATTGTGCCCGGCTATACGGGCGTGAACTCCATCAAGTACATCAAGCACCTGGCCTTCACCAAAGAACAGTCGCCCGCAAAAATACAGCAAACCAGCTATCGATGGACGCCGGTAGGCCAGAAACCCAGCCCCAGCCAGGATTCCATTTGGGAATTGCCGGTCAAGTCCTGGATCAACTTCCCATCCGACCCGGATCAAACCATTGCGGCCGGGCGTGTGCAGATCAGCGGTATTGCCATGGGCGGAATGACCGCTGCCAAGTCCATTGAAGTCTCCATCGACGGCGGCAAAGAGTGGAAGAAAGCCGAGTTCGTCGGGCCTGACCTGGGCAAATACGCCTGGCGCGAATTCGTCTTCAGCGCCGACCTGGCCGCTGGCACGCACGAACTGGCTTGCCGGGCCACCAACGAGGCTGGCGATACCCAGCCCGAAGCACGCCGTGAAAATAATCGCGGCTATATCAACAACAGCTGGCGCGACCACATGGTGGCGGTCAAAGTCGCCTAAGGAAAGAAATGAAGCAAGTTGTATTGTCAGCCGCAGCCGCGGTCTTATGGATGGGCGTGGCCGGAGCCAGTTTTGCTGCCGATTCCGATTCCCAATTGGAGAAGGGAAAAGCCCTCTTCGTATCGGGGGCTTCACCCGCCTGTGCTGTATGCCATACCCTGAAAGACTCGGGTTCAGCAGGAACCATCGGCCCCGACCTTGACGAGCTCAAACCCGATGCAGTGCGCGTCAAAACGGTGTTGCAGGAAGGCATTGGCGTAATGCCCTCCTTTGCAGACTCGCTGGACGACGAATCCATCGATGCTATTGCAGCCTATGTCGTCCACGCAACCGGCGCTGGAAAATAGAAAAGCTGGATTACACACAAAAAATGCCCGCAAATGAATGCGGGCATATTTGTATCCGAGGATCGCGCTATCGAAGTAAGTGCGGTGGATGGTATTGACGTTAAGCTATGAGGTTGAAAGATCGTGCTGACCATCGCAAACCCTTCATTTTCTGCAGTTCAGATATTCAGTTTCTTACATTGTGAAGCGTAAAGTGTCCAAGTATGATTGAGTGCTAATTTGGACATAATAGAACACTGTGAAGAGACAAATGATGAAATTGAGCCATATGATATTCGGCATATCGTGCATGATGACTGCGTTCGCCGTTAGCGCCCACGCCGCCGACTATCCCGAAAGATCCATCTCCCTTTCCGTTCCTTACGGCAGTGGCGGCTCTACAGACGGTATCGCACGACAGTTTGCCAGGCTTCTGGAAGCCGAACTCGGTCAGTCCGTCGTCATTCTCAATCAGCCAGGCGCGACCGGCACATTGCAACTGGGCAATCTGGCCCGAGCCAGACCCGACGGCTATACCATCGGCTTTTATTCGTACAGTACCGCGACATTCACTTCGCAGCTATTGAAGGTCCCGTACAAACGAGACGATTTCGAACTGCTGGGTGGTGTTGCTGAATTCAGCTATGGCATGGTTGTCAGGCCCGAATCACCCATTAACAATATCAAGGATCTGGTCAGCAAAGCCAAGTCTGAGTCCGGCGTGTTCTTTGGTGTCACGGGCGCGCCGAACAACTTCCCGTTTTTGCAGCTGCAAAAAGTGACGGGCGGCCGGTTTGACCAGATTACCTATAAATCATCAGCAGAATCAATCAATGCCGTGATCGGCGGATTCGTCGACGTCGCTCTTCAGGGGCCCTCTGAATATGTTGAACTTGTAAAAGGGGGCAAACTCAAAGTGATTGCCTCCGCGAGCAATTATCGGTTGCCGTGGTTTCCTGATACGCCAACGATCAAAGAACAGGGATATGATTTTGGCATCACCGGCATCATTGGTATCGCAGCACCAAAAGGAATTCCTGAAAACGTGAAAACCCGGCTGCAGGCGGCGATCAACAAGGTTGTCTCCAGCGAGGAATACGGACAATTCCTGGTGAGCCGATTCGGTATCAAAAGCTACCCTGCCAGCGCAGCGGATTTCTCAACCTATATCGATAATGGTTTTTCGATTATGAAGAACATGATCAAAACCTACGATATAAAGGGTTTATAAATGCATCGCCCTGCCCTGGCGACTGCCGGGCCTGGGCTTCCCTTTGCGCTTAAGAATACGATCCGAATGCAGGTCGAAGCCGGATTGGACAGAGTTGATATAATATCCAGCAGGATGGTTCAGTCCATTGACGCGGATGCTGGCCTATCGTTCACTCTACGTTTCGAAGGTGAGTATGCGCTATATCGATTTCAACTCATGGCACGGCATCCTGACAACGATTGTGGGACTGGCCGTTTTCACCCTGCTTGGTGTGGGCTTGCGCATGCTGATGATGCAAACCATCCAGCAGCGCCGCGAACGCATGAACCGCCAGATCAATGAACGTCTCAGAACCCTGATCGCAGCATACAAAGTGCTGGGTGGCTCTTTTACCGGCCGGCTCACGGTCTCGCCCGCGCATCTTCGCGACGTCCGGGCGGCGGAAAAAGAAGAAGCATCAGAGCAATCCCAAATGGGCAATTCGGAGCGTTCACGCCGTGTCCGTGATGCGGTGGAAGCCGCGCTCTCGGACATTATCCTGTTAGGCACCGAGGAACACGTTCGTCTGGCCAGCCAGGCAGCGGTCGATATGGTCGCCGGCCGCCCGATTCATACCGCAGAATTGGTCGTGTCGCTGCGAAACTTTATTCGTACCGCCCTGGACCTCGGCACCATTTCCAGCGATGTCGAGATTCCCCTTCAGGGACCAACCCGTGTGCAAGGCGGTTCGAGCAGGAGCAGGAACGAGGGGGGTAAAGGCGCAGGCGGTGGCGGAGGTGGCGGCGGAGGCAACATGGGCGGCGGAGCCGGCATGGGCATGGGAACGGGCGTTGGGCCTGGCCACAAAGATTCAGAGACGTCATAACCGACATGAAAATCCGCATTCTTTCCGACCTTCATATCGAATTTTTCCCCTTCACTATTCCCCCTCTGGCGACAGATCGGGAAACGGTTCTTGTGCTGGCCGGAGATATCGGGGTTATCGTCGACAAGACGCCATTGCAAGCCTTTTTGCAAAGGGCGGCAGAACAGTTCAAAGTAGTCGTCATGGTGCTTGGCAACCATGAGTACTATCGGTCAATCTGGCCCGACGCCATAGATGAGTTAAGAGGCTGGGCGCTGCCCGCTAACGTGCACATTCTGGAAAAAAACAGCGTTGATATTGACGGAATCGTTTTTCTGGGCACCACTTTGTGGTCGGATTTTGAGAACGAAAACCCGCTATCGATGATGCATTGTCAGCGTTATATCAATGATTTCAGAGTGATCGGGATGCGTCCCGGGACGAGGCAGCGCTATCCCTTTCCGAATACGGGCAGTTTCTCACCCGTGGACGCCCTGGAAGAACATCGTACATCGTGTCAGTGGCTGGCCACAAGCATGGCAGAGACTGTCGCCACCGGCAGCAAGATGGTTATCGTCACCCACCACGGCGTGGCACCCCATTCCATCAACCAGAAATTTATTGGCAGCCCCACAAACGGCGCGTTCGTGAGCGATCTATCCGAATTGCTTATCGCCGGGCGACCCCAACCGGTGATTCATGGGCACGTTCATGACTCGGTCGACTACATACTGGGCGATCCCGCTCGCCCGATCCGGGTGATTGCAAACCCGCGTGGTTATACGAAAAAGAAAGAGACGCAGGAGAACACATGCTTTGATCCGATGTTGACGATCGAGGTTTAAAGCACGATGTTCACCCTTCTTTCGTTTGATCCGGGATACGGTGAACCAGCGCTCCCTTTTCCGCGCTTTGATATCGTTTCTCAACATGTACATCAAATATTTCCGAGAGCACCGATTGGAGGGTTTCCAGCGGGCGACTCTCCGCATCGGGCTTGCGCATGACCAGCGCAAAACGGATGACCGGCGCATTGTGCAGTTTCTGAATACGCACGGGATAATTCAAATGAATACCGGGCTCGGTCAGTTGCACGACAGACACCCCCAGGCCCGCACTGACCATCGCAAGAATGGCCCGCACCCCGTCAAACTCGATGCTGGCAGGCTGCACCGTCGGACCAATATGATGATTGACATAACGGGTCGCCATCCTGCCCGCGATCGTACGCCGGTCATACCGGATCCAGTCATAGCGCTGAAACAGCTTTGTCAGGCGATGTTCGGGTTCATCGGGCGGCACGACCAGCGCCAGTTCCTGCGCCTGCAAAAAATGCCAGTGCATGCGCGAAGATCCGCCTGACTCAGGCTGGGCAACCACTGCTGCATCCAACTCTCCAGCTTTCACGGCATGCGTAAGCTCAGCACTTTTGCCACGCTGAATTTGCAAATGCAACGCCGGATAACGGCTGCGCATAATCCGTGTCAGATCCGGCAACAGCAAGGGTTGCATGGACTCGATGATACCAAGCCGCACATGCCCTTCCACCACATAGCTGCGATCACGCTTGAGCAGTTCCAATTGTTCCAGGGCTTTCTGCATGACCGCCGACATTTCGAATGCAATAGGCAGGGGCTTCACTTCCAGCCCCGATCTGTCGAACAACTGTTGCCCCATATACTGCTCCAGCTGTTTCATCTGAATACTCACAGCACTGGGCGTCAGATGCAGAACGCGTGCCGCTCCTGCCAGTGTCCCGGAACGCAGCACCGCAGCGAGTGTCGAAAAGGTCTCCATTTTCATAAATTTTTTTTAATTAGTGTTTAACAAAAACTCGATTGTATCTTAACAGGGCCTGACTTATTCTTCGGTTATCCCTTTGATTTTATTTACGATGGAGACACGACATCATGAATCCCGAATTACCGCGCGCGTGGACAGCTCAGAACATGACCGATGATCACAGCTGGGTCCAGCACCTGAGTGCCGAGGCCGTTGCTGGTTTTGAGCAGGCTTTAGTCCATGCGAAGGGCGTCAACAAACCCATGCTAGACATGACTGCCAATGACTTTCCCCTTAATGACGCCGCCCAAAAGGCCCTGCAATTGGCTTTTGGAGCAACACAAGGACGCTGGGGCGTATGCCTGCTCAAGGGATTCCCGGTGCAAAACTGGTCCGAAGACGACGCACGCCTGGTCTACTGGGGCATTGGCCTTCATGTCGGCGTCGCACGTACCCAAAACCGGGCCAGCGATGTGATGACGTCGGTGCGGGACGTCGGGGCAAGCTACAAGACAAAGAACGGCCGCGGGTATAACACGAATGCAAAACTGGACTTTCACGCCGATTCCGCTGATGTCGTTGCCCTGCTGACGCTGCGCACCGCCAAGAAGGGAGGTGAAAGCAAAATCACAAGCTCGATTGCCGTTATCGAGGAAATCGCGCGCCGCCATCCTGAACTGATGGACGTGCTTCGTGCCCCGATCCACCACAGCTATCAGGGAACTCAGGCGCCCGATCAGCCACCGTATTATCAATGCCCTATTCTGGGCAGCCAGCCCACACACTTCGCCTTGCGCGCCAATCGCAAGAACACCGTAGCGGCAGAGCGGGACTTTCCTGAGCTGCCACGCCTGAGCGAGCAGCAGAACCAGGCCCTGGACCTGCTGGACCAATTGCTGGCAGATCCGCATTTTTGCTATTCCATGTGGCTGGAGCCAGGCGATCTGCAATTGCTGAACAACTACGTGGTACTGCATTCACGCACGGAATTTGAAGATTACGAAGAATTTCATCTCAAACGTCATTTATTGCGCCTGTGGCTGGCCATTCCCGGATCGCAGCCGCTGCCCGACGACTGGCAGACCTATTTTGGCGACGTGCGTGCCGGTTCAGTACGGGGCGGCGTACGCGGTCAGGGTATTTCAGATGAATTTCTCGCCTATGAACGCCGCCAGGCCGACCACATGGGGATGCCCCTGAACATCAATCAGAACCTTCAGACTTCAAGCAACAGGAAATCCGCGTGACCAACCCGACATTGAAACAACGACTTGCCCAAAACCGTGCCGTTCTGGCTCCAGGTGTTTATGACGCATTGACCGCCCTGATCGCACAGCAGGCCGGCTTTGATGCGCTTTATCTGTCTGGAGGCGCAGTCTCCTATACCCGCTTTGGCCGGTCCGACGTGGGTTTGACCACCGCCCATGAAGCGGTAGAGGTGCTGGCGCAGATTACAGACCGCATTCAAACGCCCGTCATCGTGGACGGCGACACCGGCTTTGGCAATGCGCTCAACACACAACGAACCGTGCGACACTTTGAACGTGCCGGCGCAGCCATGATCCAGCTCGAAGACCAGTCATTTCCGAAGCGCTGCGGTCACCTGGCAAACAAATCGCTGGTCACTACCACTGAAATGTGCGGCAAGCTCAAAGCAGCGCTCGACGCCCGCCACAGCGAAGAGACGCTTATCCTTGCACGCACGGATGCGCTGGCGGTCGAAGGGTTCGAAGCTGCGCTGGAGCGCGCCGAACGCTACCTGGATTGCGGCGTTGACGCACTCTTTGTCGAAGCCGTGCGCTCTTCGGAACAAATGGATACGGTATGCCGCCGCTTCGCCGACCGCGTACCGCTATTGGCCAATATGGTTGAGGGCGGCAAAACGCCGATCCTGAGCGTCAGCGAACTCGAAAAGCACGGCTACCGCATTGTCATTTTCCCTGGTGGCACGGCGCGCTTTGTCAGCAGCAGGCTGCAGGCGTACTTTACCAGTCTTAAAACGCACGGGACCACTGAACCCATGTGGGATCAAATGAATAACTTCGAACAGCTCAATGAACTCATCGGTACGCCCGAACTCATTGCCCTGGGCCAGCAGTACGAACACGGCTAGCCTTGCGCCGGTGAAGGAGATAACACAATGACAAATGTAAAATTGAAAAATAAACTGCTGGGCCTGGCCTCTGGCCTTTTGCTCGTCGCGGCGCCTTGCAGTTTCGCGGCTTCCTGGCCGCAGCAACCCATTCGCCTGGTCGTCCCCTTTCCTGCTGGCGGCAATATTGATGCCACTGCCCGCATTATTGCCAAGGGACTGGCGGAGCAGATGAAGGCCACCGTGGTGGTGGAAAACAAAGCGGGTGCGGCCGGCCTGGTGGGCGCACAGAGTGTGATGCGCGCGAACCCTGATGGCTATACGGCGCTGCTTGCCTCCACGGGCTCGCTGGCCGCCATGCGGGCGCTTGACCCGAACGTGGCGCTGGACCCCGCCAAAGACTTCGTTTCTGCAGGCCCGATTTCTATCGCGCCCATGCTCCTGATTGTCAATAAGGATCTGCCCGTCAAAAACCTGACTGAATTTCTGGAATACGCACGCAGCAAACCCGGAGAGCTCTCAATGGGCTCCGCAGGTACCGGAACATCCAATCATCTGGCCGGGGAGATGTTCCAGAATCTGAGTAAAACAAAATTCCTGCATGTACCCTATAAAGGGAGTGGCCCGGCCATGACCGACCTGATAGGTGGGCAGATCGATTTGATGTTCGACCAGATGGCTTCTTCACTACCACAAGTGAAATCCGGCAAAGTTCGCGCACTGGCCGTCACCACCAGTGAGAAGTCCGCGCTCGTCCCCGAACTGCCATCTATAGCCAGCACAGGTCTTAAAGATTATGAAGCAAGCACGACGACAGGCATTCTTTTTCCAGCAGGCACGCCGACCCAAGTGACAAAGCAAGTCAACGGCGCATTGCAAGCGGTTCTGCAGAACCAGACCATCCGCACTCAGCTTGAACAACTGGGGACCGAAGCCAGACCCGGAACGCCGGACGATTTTCAGCGCATTCTCCAAAGCGAGACGGACAAATGGACCGGTGTTGTTAAAGCGGCGAGCATTACCAAAAGCGCTCAGTGACGGAGTATGACATGACCTATCCACAATGCCTGGCGCCCCTGCCAAACGCCACCCGGCCAAACGTGCTGCTACCCGCAGGCGCGACCGACTGTCATTGCCATGTTTACATGCAACCCGAGCGATATCCTCTGGTGGAGCCGCGCAGCTATACGCCCGCCACCGCAACGCTGGACGCCTATCTGGATCTGTGCAACCAGCTGGGTCTTCAGAGAACCGTGCAAGTGAGCGCCAGTGTTTACGGCTTTGACAATAGCCTGACCACAGATGTTATTCGCACATTGGGTCAGGACCGGGCACGCGGTGTCGCGGGTGTTTCTCCCGACATAGACGCACATGCGTTGCGCCAGTTGCATGACGACGGGTTCAGGGGTGTACGACTGTCGACTTACCTGAAAGGATATGGAGGCACGCAGGCCATGCAATTGCTTGCGCCCAAACTCGGCCCCCTTGGCTGGCATCTGCAGATTCATTTGACGCGCATCGACGAACTGCCTGCACTCAAAAACGAGCTGCTGGCCCTGCCTGTCCCGTTAGTCTTTGATCATATGGGTAGCGTGCGCGGAGACGATGACGTTCAGGACCCAGGGTTCCAGACGCTATTGCAGTTGTTGCGAGAGCGCGAGGATTGCTGGGTGAAAATTTCCAGTTGGTATCGTCGCTCCACCCTGGAAGACGACAGCGGAAACGACATGCGTCCTTTCGCCGAACAATTGGTCGCGACGCGACCTGACCGAATACTGTTTGGCACCAACTGGCCTCATCCTAATCTGTTCGGAAACGACCTGATGCCAGACGATGGTTTACTGCTGAACCGGTTCTGCGAATGGATTCCCGACAGATCGGCACAAAAACGTATTCTCGTGGACAATCCGGCCAGACTCTATGGGTTTGATCCCGTTTAGAAAACAGCTCCCGGGCGCGATCATGCCACTTACGCCCGGGGCATACGCTCGTCAAAGTGTCACGTTCGCCTGCTTTACCACTTCTGCCCAGCGCGTGATTTCAGATTGAATGAATTTCTCAAAATCGTCAGACGTGCCACCTACCGGCGCACTGCCTTCGATTTCGATCTGCTTGACCAGTTTGGGTTCTTTCAGAATGTCATTAATTTCACGGTTGAGCTTCTGCACAATCGCAGGCGGCGTATCCTTGCGCACAAGCAAACCGTTCCATGAGCTCACCAGAAAATCCTTCACGCCAGCTTCGGCCAGAGTCGGCGTATCGGGCAGCAAGGCAGAACGTTTATCGCTTGCGATCGCGATGGGGCGCAAGGCGCCTGCCTGAATCTGGCTGATCGCGCCCGGAATGGTCATGAAAGACATATCAATGAAACCGCCCATCAGGTCATTCAGAACCGGCCCTGCTCCTTTATACGGAACATGACGAATATCAATATTCGTTTTCATTTTGAACAGCTCGCCGGCCAGATGCGGTGATCCCCCGACGCCGGTTGACCCGAAAGTCATCTCGTTGGGCTTTTCGCGAGCGTGTTTGACAATATCATCCACCGTTTTAATCGGCGATTTGGCGTTCACGACCAATACACTTGGCGCAGCAGAAAATTCGATCACGGGTTTGAAATCACGCAATGTATCGTACTTCAGGTTTTTATAGACAGACAGATTCGTCGCGTGGGCAATGGTTCCCAGCAAGATCGTATAGCCGTCCGCCTTTTCGCGCAGCACCGCTTCTGTTGCGATATTGCCGCCTGCGCCCGGGCGGTTTTCAACGACAACAGGCTGACCCAGACGTCGTTGCAAATCTGCCGCCACCAACCGTGACACAATGTCGCTTGCTCCCCCCGGTGGATAGCCGACAACGAATTTGATCGGTTGAGTGGGGTAATTGTCGACCGCTGACTCCGCAGCGCCTGCCGTATGGCCCAACAAAACAGCCATGCCTGTCAGCATCAGTTTCAAACATACTTTGCGCATTATCTTGTCTCCTCCTGAAGGCATCACTTCTGCCGCCATGCTTTTTGGGTTCAAATTGGGAGTCAATATAAACCACCGGTAGATAAGGCACAATTTACGTTTTATTGATAAGTAATTAAATAATTTTTATGTAGGATGAATGTAAAGCGCGGTCCACGCTCTTGCTGCCAATCGCCACGAACTGAAGAATGACTGAGCAACGCTGTCAGCAATGCCTTCGTGCCAATCCGGACCTCACCAGAACAAAGGCCGGCATTATCCTCAGAAGAATAACGCCGGCCTTGCCATATTAAGAATCAAGATGAATTAGTTCAGGCCCATCATGCCGCGCAGCTGTGACAGATCTTCTGCCAGCACATTGACCCGTCCGGCCAGCAGCTTGCGGTCATTGTCAGTCAGCTTGGAGTACACTTCGAACTCCCCATTCGACTTTTTGTATTTGCTCAGGGTATCAAAAACGACTTTAAAATTGCCATCGGCCTTTTTATAAAAAGCTTTGTCTTCTTTTTCAATAAGCGGCTTCAACAATTGTACGATCTTGTACGCGCCTTCGAAGTTTGCCTGAAAATCGTACAAGTCGGTATGGCTGTAGCGATCTTCTTCTCCAGAGATTTTAGTCGCCGCCACTTCCTCCATGAGGACAGCTGCGCCCCCGACCACTTTCTCAGGTGGGAACGTGAGTCCGGTCAGGCGTTTTTCCAATTCCTGAACGTCCTTCAGAAGCTTGTCTGCCACCGTGCCCACTTCCTTGGTATCTTTCTGCTCCCACAGCGCGTATTCGATACGATGAAATCCGGTGAAACCGGGGTCCTTTTCCGCTTTTTCGTGGTCGTCAGCGCGTGAGTCAATTGACGCATCCAGGTCGCTGAAGAGTTCTGCTACGGGTTCGATGCGTTCGTAGCTCATGCGCGTAGTGGCAAACAGGTTTTTGGCTTTGTCCACGTCTCCGGCCTTGACGGCATCTGTGAAAGCTTGCGTATCTTTTACCAGCGTCTGCACATTTTCGATGACGTAAATCTTGTAATCGGAAATAGGGGCGACCAGATCCAGGGGTGACACTGCAGCCGACGCGCTGCCGCAAAAGAGGCTGAAGGCCGAAAGCGTGGCAAGTAAGGTATGGGATGTCTTCATGGCGATCATACGTCCTTATATGGATTATTGCTCCGAGGGAGCGTTAAGAAACACGACTGTTCTCCAAAAGCGCCCGGCCGAGCCAGTCTTGCTCGTCCCGGATGCCCGGCAGGGTGAAGAAATAGCCTCCCCCTACCGGTTTGATATATTCCTCCAGTGGTTCGCCATCCAGACGCTTTTGCACAGTAATAAACCCTTTTTGCAAATCTGCCTGGTAGCAGATGAACAGCAACCCCATGTCCAGCTGGCCTGATTTGGTCACGCCGTTGGAATAGTTGAAGGGGCGGCGCAGGATCAGATTGGCCTGCGATTCAGCTGTACGGGGGTTGGCGCGCCGGATATGGGAATCAAACGAAGTGAGCTGCCCCTTGGGATCTTTTTCATAATTGGGCACATCGAATTCAGAACTCCCCCCGTCAAGAGGAGCGCCTGTGGCTTTGACCCGCCCGAAAATAACTTCCTGTTCCTGCAAGGGGGTACGGTCCCAGCGCTCAACGAAGTTGCGAATGATGCGCACCACTTGATAGCTGCCACCGGTCGCCCAGTCGGGCTCCCCGCTATCGGCCTGAACCCAAACGATTTTATCCATCTGCTCTGCATCGCTGGAATTGGGATTGGCCGACCCGTCGTGGAACCCCAGGTAATTGCGTGCTGTGCCGGGCCTTTTGCCTGCGACTGGCTTGACCGGCGGCACGATGCCCTCCTGCTTCCAGTTCACCAGAAGAAACCCGGGCATGGTTTTGATGATATCGCGCAATGCGTACAGAATCACATCGCCCGTATTGGCACAGAACTGTATGGACAAATCTCCGTGGCAGAGGGAGGCGTCAAGTGCGTCATTGGGAAAACCGGTCATCGCCTGCAGGTGTCGGGGTTTGTGCGCTGCCAGGCCAAACCGCTCGTCAAACAGTGATGCGCCGACCGAAACCGTAATGGTCAGCCCTGCCGGGCGCACAACGGGCCCAAGAATACCGGAGTCAGCCGGCGGCAATTTTGGGTCCAGCGCAGGCGGCGTGCCACCCTGTGTCAAAAAGGCAATGCGCTGGGTGAGCGTGCGAAACATCTGTTCCAGTTCGTCCCGG
>Ga0164243_10009634_pt1 | contig 14029 bp, 9 predicted proteins | sample OricompcompostOP_FD_108781 | JGI IMG/M metagenome (GOLD analysis project Ga0164243, IMG submission 108781) | Organic Plus compost microbial communities from Emeryville, California, USA - Original compost - Organic plus compost (OP) | ecosystem: Engineered > Solid waste > Mixed feedstock >... | reverse complement strand
CGCCCGCCAGCGAGTCGGGGGCGATCATGTCGCGCACCACTTCCACGGCGTCGTGCTGGATGATGCGCAGGTTCTGCAGGCCGCTGTCCTCGATACGGCGCAGCAGCGAACCGACGCCGGCATTGAAGACTTCCACGCCGAGGAAATTATCGTCCGGCCGTGCCAGGGCGATTTTCTCGGTGGTCTCGCCCATGCCGAAGCCGATTTCCAGGATGGTGGGCGCCTGGCGGCCGAAGGCGGCCGCGGTGTCCAGCAGGCGGGGCGAATAGGGGATGGACCAGCGGTCCATCAGGCGTTCCAGCGCGTCGCGCTGGCCCTGGGTGATGTGGCCGCGGCGGTGGACGAAACTGCGGATGTGCGTGGCGCCCGGGCTGGCCGGGGCGTGGGCGGCGGGCTCGAGGGCCGCCAGCGTGCCGGGGGACGCCGCCTGGGACGGCGGCGGCTGGTCGGGGGAATTCGTGTTCATAGCCGGATTGTAGTGGTCCCCGGGCCCGGTGGCAGCCGCCCGGCCGGACCGCCGCCGCGGCGCGCCGGCCGCTGGGGCGGGACCGGCGCTGCGCCCGCGGGGACCGGATCCCGCTTCAGAACCTGTGGCGCATCCCCACGCTGACCTGCGTGCGGCCCATGTCCTCGTCGGTGGCGAAGTCGCGCGTCTCGCTGTGGTTGACGAACGCGTACAGGTCGGTGCGCTTGGACAGCTCGTAGTCATAGCCCAGCGCCGCCACGCGGATCTTGGAATCCGTGCTCTGCTGCCACGAGGCCAGGACCGATCCGGCGCCGCCTACCGGCACCTTCACGCCTGCCGTCCAGGCGCGATCCTTGTCGAAGTTGCGCGCCGGGCCCGTGTTGGCGTCGCTGACGCGCCCCACGCCGGCATACACGCGCACGACCTCGAAGTCGTACGAACCGCCCAACTGCCAGTTGGTGGCGTCGCGCACCTGGCGCCTGGCGGTGCTGCGCTGCTCGTTGGCGTACAGGTGTTCGTAGGTCAGGGCCACGCGCAGGGGGCCTTTGCCGTAGCGCAGGCCGGCGGTAAGCAGGCGGTCGTTGTCGCGGGTGCGGAATTCCTCGTCGGCGCTGTCCACGGCGTAGCTGTAGCCTACCGCGGCCTCGAAGCCGGCCACCTTGGGCGAACGGTACATCACCATGTTGTCGGCAATGCCGCTGGCGCCGTAGTCGCCATCGTTGTAGCCGAACGTGGTGCCCACCGCGGCGCGCGACCAGGCGATGCCGAAGGGCGACGCGGCCGCGCCCCAGTCGCGGCCCAGCACCCACTGGCGGCCCAGGCGCAACTCGCCGTACCGGTCGTTCTTCAGGCCCAGGTAGGCCCAGCGGCCGAACAGGCGCCCGTTCTGCGCCAGGGTGCCGGTGTCGGCATTGAAACCGTTCTCCAGCTGGAAGATGGCCCGCCAGCCGCCGCCCAGGTCTTCCGAGCCGCGTATCCCCCAGCGCGAACCGGACACGTTTCCGCTGTCGATGCTCTGCGCGGTGCCGCGGCCCTCATTGTGATCGTACATGTAGCCCAGGTCGATCAGGCCGTACAGTTCGACCTGGGTTTCGGCATGGGCGAGCCCCGTGGCCGCGGCGAGTGCCGCGGCAAGGATCAGGGGGGGTGTGAGGTTTTTCTTCATCGCTTGCTCCTCCGTTGAGTAAGTCTTGTCCATGGCCGCGGCGCGATGCGGCCCGGCGCGCTCGCCCGGGCGGCGGCGCGGTGCATATCGGTATCGGGAAAAAAAAGGGAAAGCGGCGCTATGGCGACGGGCAGGGCTGCACGTTCCGAGCCGCGGCGGCGGCCATGTCCGTGTTCCTGTGGCCGGCGTCGGCCACGTGCTGCAGCCGCCAGCCCAGTTTCTGGCTGCGCGTGTCGGCCAGTTGCTTCGCGTGGGCATAGAAGCGTTCGCCGCGCGTGCGGCGGTCGGGGCCCTGCGCCTCGGCGCCGTCGGACTTGCGCATCACGCCGCCGGTCTTCACGTCGTCCTCGCCCAGCATCAGCACGAACGGGGCACGCAGGAAGGCATCGAGCTGTGCGTCGGTATAGCCGGGCACGGCGCCCAGGCCGTAGGGCCATTGCACGTCGCGGTCGGGATAGGTGTACCAGCCGGGGTTCGCGGCCATCACGCGGCAGGCCTTGCTGTGGGCCATGAACAGCGTGAAGCGCTGCGCGAACTGCGCGCCCGCGCCGTGGCCGTACAGCGTGTAGCCCGCCTGGCCGGTCTTCTCGCGCCGCGCGAAATCGGCGAACACCGCGTCGGGCAGGGCAAAGCTCCATTTGCCGGGCGGATTGGCCTGCCTGGGCAGCGCGCGCCCGATGGCTTCCTCATGCGTCTCGGCGTGGAACACGTTGCCCAGGTTGTAGCCATTGGCGCCGCGATAGGTCTCGCGGTCGAAATGCGGCACCAGCACCATCAGGCCGTGGGTGCGCGCCTGTTCGATCCAGCCGTCGCGGTATTCCTCCGCGTTGCGCTTGATGCCGTGCAGGACCAGCAGCACGGGCGTATCCGCGTTGAAGTTCTCCGGCTTGAAATAGGCCACCTGCACAGGCCGGCCGGTGGCGGGGTTGTCGAACGCGTAGGTTCCCGGGCCTGCGGCCAGTCCGGCCTGCGCGCCCGCGGCCGCCAGCGTTTGCAATGCCGCCGCGCAGATCAACAGATATCGTCTCACCCCTTGTCTCCTGTGCCGTGGCGTCCGGTTGCCGGATCGCTCTGTTTGTGTGGAATCGTTGTTGGGCTTCTGGCATCCTATCGCCGATGACTGCACCGAATATTCGAATTCAGCCATCACATCTTCCAAATAATCGAAAGGTCCGGGACTGTACGCAGGCACCGGCCCGCGATGCGCCATGAACCTTAAATCCCTGCGCCTGTTCCGCCTGATCGTGCTGCACGGCTCGCTCGCCTCGGCCGCGGAACGCCTCTATCTCAGCCAGTCCGCCGCCAGCCGGCTGATTTCGCTGCTGGAGGACGAACTGAACCTGAAGCTCTTCACGCGCGCGCGCCGGCGCCTGAACCTCACGCCCGAGGGCGAGCTGTTCTTCCAGGAGGCCGAGCAGATCCTGATGGGCGTGGACGAACTGCCGCGCATCGCCGAGGACATCCGGCAGAAGAACCGAGAGAAGTTCACGCTGGTGACCTCCGTGCCGCTGGGCACGTGCCTCGTGTCGCCCGCCATCAGCGACATGCGGCGCCAGGCGCCGGACTTCGACTGCCGCATCCACATCGAAGGGCGTTTCGACATCGAGAACAAGGTGGCGCAGCGCCGCTACAACCTGGGCCTGCTGTCACTGCCCATCACCAACGCGCTGGTCGAGCTGCATATCGAGCCGATCCTGCAGGTCCGGGTCGAGGCCCTGCTGCCGCGCGGCCATCCCCTGGCCGCGCGCGAAGCCATCGACGCCGAGGCGCTGGCCGACCAGCCGGTCGTGTCGCTGCAGCCGCACCAGCTATGGCGCCGGCGGCTGGACGAGATCTATGCGGCCATCGGCGCCAGGCCGCGCATGGCCATCGAGACCACCTCCACGCTGATGGTCCAGCAGCTGGTGCGCGACGGCAATGGCATCTCGATCATGGACCGCACCAGCGCGCGGCTGCTGCCCGACGACAGCATCGTGTTCCGGCCTGTGCTGCCCGAGCGCTGGGTGACGTACGCCTGCATCTTCCCGCCGGCCGGCCGGCCGCCGCTGGCTGACCTGTTCGTGGATTGCCTGCGCGCCTACGTGCGCCGCCTGTGCCGCGACGACGACGAGGCGGCGCCCAACTTCCGGCTGCTGCGCCCGGAAGAAGGTCAGGCCGCCGTCGCAGGCTGAAGCGCGGCGGCGTGGCGCAGGTCCTGCGCCACGCGGCGGGCGAGTTCGGCGGCGCTCAGCGCGATGTCCTGGCTGCTGCCGGTATAGCGCGCCGGATCCAGCGCCTCCAGGATCTGTGCGCGGCTGAAGCCGGCCGCCACGTCTTCCTGCCCGTGCAGTACGTCGGCCAGCGCGCGGCCGCCGCGGCGCGCTTCGCGGATCGCCGCGTGCACCCGGTCGTGCGCGTGCTGGCGGCCCAGCTTCTCGGCCAGCACCATCATCAGGCGCTCCGAGGCGATCACGTCCGCCGACAGGTCCAGGTTCTGCCGCATGCGGCCGGGATCGAAGCGCAGCAGGCCCAGCAGCTCTTCCAGCCGCACCGCCAGGTCATAGGCCAGCGGGCAGGCTTCGTCGATCAGCCCGTACATCTGCTGGTTCACCGCGGCATCGCCCTCGTGGCTGGGCTGGCCGGCCTCCAGCGCCGGGGCGGCCAGCGAGCGCAGCTTGGCGGCGCGCGCGATCAGCGTCACCACCAGCTTGGGGTTGTCCTTGTGCGGCATGGTGCTGCTGCCCACCACGCCGTCGGGCAGCGACTCGGCCACCTCGCCGATCTCGTCGGTCATCAGTACATAGAGCTCGTTGCCGATGCGCGAGCATGCCACCGCGAAGAGCGACAGCACCACGACATACTCGCAGAACGGATCCAGCATGGCGCGCGAGTGCACCACCGGGTTGGACAGGCCCAGCCGGCTTGCCAGCAACGCGGCCAGCCTGGGCCCCTCGGGCCCGAAGGTGTGCATCGCGCCGATGGCGCCGCCGAACACCAGCGAGAAGGCGCGCGGCTCCACCTGCCGCAGGCGCTCGGCGCAGCGGGCCAGCTCCTCGATCCAGCTGGCCACCTTGAAGCCGAAGGTGATGGGCAGCGCATGCTTGCGGTTGGTGCGACCCGCCATCACCGTGCCGGCGCCGTCGCTGGCCAGGCGCGCCAGCATGTCCAGCACGCGGCCCAGGCGCGCCTGCAGCAGCCGGTGCACGCGCCGCATTTGCAGGATGCGTCCGCCCAGGATGATGTTCTGCGTGGTGCCGCCCCAGTGCACGTAGCCGCCCGCCTCGTCGCCGCAGGCGTGCGCGAGCGCGTGCACCACCGACAGCACGGGCGCCATGGTGCGTCGGATGTCCGCGCGCAACGCCTCCAGGTCCAGGTGCTGCAGGGTAGCGTGCGCCGCGATGCGCTGCGCGCAATCGCGTGGGATCATGTCGAGGTCGGCCTGCGCCAGCGCCAGCGCGGCCTCGATGTCCAGCCAGCTCTGCCAGGTCTGCTCGGTGCTGAAAAGCTCGGCCACCGACGACGGCAGCGCGGAGAGGTCGGCATGCATCAGGCGGCTCCGGCGAAGGCGTGTGCCAGCGTCGGCACGGAGGACAGCAGCAGGGCCGTGTAGTCGTGCGACGGGCGCTCCAGCACGGTGCCAGCCGGGCCCGTCTCGACGATGCGGCCGTCGCGCATGACGGCCACGCGGTCGGCGATCTTGCGAACGACCCCGATGTCATGGGTGATGAACAGCATGGACAAACCGAACTCCTCCTGCAGGTCTTGCAGCAGATTGAGAATTTGCGCCTGCACCGATACGTCCAGCGCTGAGGTGGGCTCGTCGCACAGCAGCAGGCGCGGGCGCAGGATGAGGGCGCGCGCGATGGCCACGCGCTGGCGCTGGCCGCCGGACAACTGGTTGGGATAGCTGTGGATCACGCGCTGGGGCAGGCCGACCCGCTCCAGCATGCGCAGTGTCTCGCGCCGCAGGTCGGCCGCGCCGGCCTCGCCGTGCAGCGCCAGCGGCCGGGCAACGATCTCGCCCACCGGCCGGCGCGGGTTCAGCGACGAATACGGGTCCTGGAACACCGGCTGCACCAGCCGCGCGCGTTCGGCGGCCGACAGCCCGGCCACCGGCCTGCCGTCCAGCCGGACCTCGCCCTGATCCGGGTCGTCCAGGCCCAGCAGGATGCGCGCCAGCGTGCTCTTGCCCGAGCCCGACTCGCCCACCACTGCGACTGTCTCGCCATGCGCCACCTGCAGCGAGGCGTCGTCCACGGCCCGCACCTGGTAGGGCTTGCCGAAGATGCCCTTGCGCTGGCTGAACGTGCGCGTGATGTGCGTGGCCGACAGCACGATGTCGGCGGATGGCCGCGCGGGGGGCTGCGCAACGCCGGTGTCCGCCGTGTTCGCACGCGTCGCGATGGCGGGTTGCGCGGCGGCCTGGGGATGCAGGCAGCGGAACCAGCCTTGCGCGTCGCGCGGCGTTCGTGCGATATCGCCGTTGCGGCATTCGGCCGTCGCGTGGGCGCAGCGTGGCCCGAACACGCAGCCCGGCAGCGGGTCGACCAGCGAAGGCACGATGCCGGGAATGGCGTTCAGCCGCGCATGCCGTCCCGCCTTGCCCGGCGCGCATTCGAGCAGGCCGCGGGTATACGGGTGGCGCGGGTCGCCCAGCACGGTGCGGGCAGGGCCGCTTTCCAGCGGCTGGCCGCCGTACATCACCATCACGCGGTCCACCGCGTTGGCCACCACCGCCAGGTCATGGGTGATGAGGATCATCGCCATGCCGAACTCCTGGCGAAGCTCCGCCAGCAGTTCCAGGATCTGCGCCTGCACGGTCACGTCCAGCGCCGTGGTCGGTTCGTCTGCGATCAGCAGCTGCGGTTCGGTCATTAGCGCCATCGCGATCATCACGCGCTGGCGCTGGCCGCCCGACAACTGGTGCGGATAGCTGCGCAGCCGGTGGGCCGGGTCGGGCACCTTCACACGGTCCAGCAGATACAGTGCGCGCTCGCGCGCCCGCGCCGCCGAGGCGCCGTCGCGCACCATCAGCTCGGTCATCTGCCGCTCGATCGTGTAGACCGGGTTCAGCGACGTCATCGGTTCCTGGAAGATCATGGCGATGCCGCGTCCGGCGATCTGGGCGGCAAAATCGGCGTCGGGCATGGCCTCGAGGTCGTGGCCGGCGTAGCGCAGCGCGCCCGCGCGCAACCGGGCGCCCGGCGGCAGCAGCCGCATCAGCGCCAGCGCCGTCATCGATTTGCCCGAGCCGGACTCGCCCACGATGCCCAGGGCTTCGCCCTTGCGCAGGCTGAGATTCATGCCGCGCACGGCGCGCAGCGGCCCGGCCGCGGTCGGCAGGGTCACATCGAGATCGTCGATGTGCAGCAGGGATGTGTCGTCCATGTCAGTGGCGGCTTTCAATTGCGTTTTTCCGGGGAAGTCACGTCGCGCAGGCCGTCGCCCAGCAGGTTCGCGCCGATTACCAGCAGGAACAGCGCCATGCCGGGCAGCACTACCAGCCAGGGCCGGTGGAAGATCGCCATCTTTCCCTCGGCGATCATCAGGCCCCACGACGGCGTGGGCGGCTGGATGCCCACGCCCAGGAACGACAGCGCCGCCTCCGCCAGCACCGCGATGCCCACCTCGAACGTGAACACCACGATGATCTGGTTCAGCAGGTTAGGCAGGATCTCGTGCCACAGGATCTGGCGCCGGCTGCTGCCGATGGCCCGTGCCGCCGCCACGAAATCCAGCTGGCGCAGCCGCATGGTGCTGGTGCGCGTCACCACCAGGTAGTACGTCCAGTGCAGGCCGCCGATGATGCCGATTACCACCCACAGCGACGGACCGATGATGAACACCAGCGCCATCGCCAGCAGCAGGCCGGGCAGGGCCAGCTGGCTGGTCAGCAGGAAGCTGACCAGGGAGTCGATGCGCCCGCCGAAATAGCCCGCGCACACGCCCAGCGTCACGCCGATCAGACAGCCGATCGACGCCGCGCCGAAACCCACCACCAGCGAGATGCGGGTGCCGTAGATCAGACGGCTGAGATAGTCGCGGCCCACCTGGTCGGTGCCGAGCAGATAAGTCCACGAGCCGCCCTCGCTCCATGCCGGCGGCAGCAGCCGGTATGCCAGCGACTGCGCGTTGGGATCGTGCGGTGCCAGCCAGGGCGCGAAGACGGCCACGGCGAGCAGCGCCAACAGGATCGCCGCGCCAGCCTGCAGGCCGCGGTGGCCGCGCACGCGGCGCCAGAAGGCCTGGCGGCGCTGCGCGTCGAAATCGGGTTCTGCCGCCGGCGGCGGCGCAGTGGCGGCCAGCCCGGCCGCCAGGGTCTTGTCTTGGTTCGTCATGCGTCAGCCCATCCGGATGCGCGGGTCCAGCAGCGCGTTCAGCACGTCCGCCAGGAAATTCATGAGGATGAAGACGATGGCAAAGATGAAGATCAGCATCTGCACCGTCGGGATGTCGCTGCCCAGGATGGATTGCAGCGTCAGCCGGCCCAGCCCGTTGATCGCGAAGATCGACTCCACGATCACCGAGCCGCCGAACTTCTGCCCCAGTTGCACCGCCAGCACGCTGACGATTGGCAGGATGGCATTGCGCAGCGCATGGCGCGCCAGCAGCTCGATGCCCCGGTAGCCCTTGGCGCGCGCCGTGCGCACGTAGTCGGAGCCCATCACCTCGATCAGCCCGGCGCGCGTCAGCCGCATGACCGCCGGCACCGAGCTCGTGCCCAGGACCAGCGCGGGCAATACGTAATGCAGCCAGGATGTGTCGCCCGACACTGGAAAGATCGGCAGCATCACGCTGAACAGGATCACCAGCATCAGGCCCAGCCAGAAGTTCGGAATCGCCTGCGCCGATACCGCGATGCCCAACGCCAGCCGGTCCACCGCGGAATTGGGCCGCAGCGCGGCAATCACGCCCAGCGGGATGGCCACCAGCACCGTCACCATCAGCGCCATCAGCGCCAGGCGGATCGTGGGCGGCGCGTGCTTGAGCACCAGCTGGCTGACCGAGTCGTGCCAGTAGTAGCTGCGGCCGAAGTCGCCCCGCACCGCATCGGCCAGCCAACTCCCGTAGCGTTCCATGAAGGGCCGGTCGAAGCCATATTCGTGGCGGATCTGCGCCACCAGCTCGGGTTCGGCGTTCTCGCCGGCAATGGCCTGGGCGGGATCGGTGGCCAGGTTCAGCAGCAGGAACGTGGCGAACGAGACCGCCAGGGCGACCAGTACGGCCAGCCCCAGGCGTTTGAGCGCAAAGCGCAACATCACTGTCTCCGTCTTGAAGAATGCCCCTGCGCGATGGGGCGGGCGCGGGCCGCCGTTACTTCGCCGGCTTCCAGCTCGCCTCGAACAGGCGTGGCAGTCCGTCGGCAGGCACCGGGAATTGCAGGTCGGGCGAGGTCAGGTAGTTCACCGAATAGGCGAACAGCGGCACCCAGTACGCCTGGTCGGCGATGGTCTGCAGCGCCTTGCGGTAGTGCGCCGCGCGCTGGGCCGGATCGTTGGTGCGCTCGGCATCCATCACGGCCTTGGCCACGTCCGCATTGCGCGACAGGTTGCGGTCGGTGTCGCCGAAATGCACGCGCGCGATCATCGCCGTGTCCGCCGTGCCGCCGTTGGCCCACGAGCCGATGTAGGCCGGGATCTTGCCGCCCGCGCGGGCCTGGTCCAGCGATGCCAGCTGGCCGTAGCGCAGCTTCACGTTGACGCCCGCGGCCGTCCAGTCGGCCGCCACGGCCTCGGCTACCGCGCGGTCGCGGTAGGCCCACAGTTCAAGCGGCTTGCTGGCGTCGTAGCCGGCTTCCTTCAGCAGCGCCTTCGCCTTGGCGGGATCGTACGGATAGCTGGCGACGTCCTGCGCGCAGCCGAACTGGAGGGGATGGCAGGCCGCCACGATGGGCTGCGCCGCACCGCCGATGAGGAACTCGCTGATGGCCTTGCGATTGACGGCGTAGTTCAGGGCGCGGCGTACCTTCACGTCGGTCAGCGCGGTGTTCCCCGAGACGCCCGCGGCATCCAGCACGACGAAGCTCAGGCGCAGGCTGGAGCCGGACAGGCGCACGGCGCGGCCGGTGGCCTCCATGCTCTGCGCCACGTCCAGCGGCATGTCGTACGCCCAGTCCACGCCGCCGCTCATCAGCTCGGCCTGTTGCGTGCCCCAGTCGGGGATGGTGCGGGTGACGATGCGGCCGATGGCGGGCCGCCCCTTGGGGCTGTCCTGGTAGTAGCCGTCGAAGCGCACCAGCTCGGCGCGCTGGCCGGGCTGGAACGCGGCCACGCGATACGGGCCCAGGCCGTCCGGATGCAGCGCCTGCGCGCCCCGGTCGTCCTTGCCGTCGACCTGGTAGGCGCCGTTGCGGCGGATGGGGATGCGGCGGGCCATGTCGCGCAGCGCCAGCGGGTAGATGGATTTCAGGTGAAAGCGGACCTTGTACGGGCCCAGTTTCTCCACGCTGCGCAGCCAGCGCGTGACCGTTCCGGAGGCGCGGGCGTTGCTGTCGGGGTTGAGCACCCACTGGTAGGTGTAGACCACGTCGTCGGCGGTGAACGCGGCGCCGCTATGGAAATGCACGCCCTCGCGCAGCGTGACGTCGAGGGTCAGGTCGTCGACGTACTGGTAGCCCGTGGCCAGCATGGGGCGGATGTCGTTGGTCTTCGGGTCCACGTCGAACAGGCGATCGTCCGTCAGGTCCGAGAGGATCACGTGTTCCTGGGACGTGGTGTAGAGGTAGTCGAGGTTGACCACTTCCCGCTGGAAGGCCACCACCATGGTGTCGTCGGCGCGATTGGCCCAGGCGAGAGGGGCGGCCAGGGCGCTGGCCAGCAAAAAGGCGCCCGCCAGGCGCCCACAGCGTCGCATCCGCATGCTGTCTCCTTGATTTAGCGTTGTGGAGGGGATGCTAGCTTGGTTGTTTGCTGCGTAACTTCGAATTGTTGGGGGAGGTGATCGAATTATTGGAAGGTTGGCTGGGGGGCTGGTGGCGTAGGCGGGCCGTCGGGGAGGGCGAGATCTGGAGTAGAATGGCGGCCTCGGTCAGGGCTGCGCTTGCAGCGCCAGCACCTGCCGAAGCGGTCTCGCGTAGCCGGGACAGCCTATGCGGGTGTAGTTCAATGGTAGAACGGCGGCTTCCCAAGCCTCAAGCGTGGGTTCGATTCCCATCACCCGCTCATTTTGCATCTCCATACCTGTTGAGAGACTTTGGGAAGTTGACTAAGTCCTTGATGTTCAATGAATTTCTGAAAATTGGCCGCTGCCAGCGTTCAGAAGAATTCGCCTGTTTTTACCCCCGATAAGTACATTTTTCTGGCCATCGATTTGATGCATTGGCGGCTTGTTCGCGTGCGTCTGCAGAGGTCCATTGGCGTCTACAGAGAAGCGTTGCACGATCTCGGAAATTGGGGTGGCGGGTCTCCTTGCGGCTTGGTATGTGCAGACTCACAGTCCACTGACGTCCACCAGCATCCAGCGTTTTTAAGTCCATTTTCGGGCCGTGGTTCCGATGCTGTAACGGCGCTGATTTGTCGGGCCCATTGTCCGTGATTCCCTATCTCGTCTAATTGGAGATTTGGAGTTGGAGCATGGCGCTCACCGAATTGCGTGTCCGGACCGCGAAGGAGACGGGAAAGGCTTACACCCTGGGCGACTATGACGGATTGTCGTTGTTCGTATCCGCCAAAGGTGGCAAGGCATGGCACTTCCGGTACTACTGGCTGGGCAAGCAGTTGTGGATATCCTTGGGCACGTATCCCGAGATCAGCTTGCGCGATGCGCGAGCCCTGCGGGAAGAAGCGCGGGGGCTGATCGCCAAAGGCGTCAATCCGAAGATCCATCGCAAGCAGAAGCGGCAGGCGGCCAAGCTGGCCGGCGAGCACACTTTAACGGTGGTGTACGAGCAGTGGCTCGCGCGTCGAGAGCTGGTGCTGGAAGAAGGGCGGCAGAGCACGCTGGAGCAGATCCGGCGGGCGTTCAGAAAGGACGTCCTGCCGGCGTTGCATCGAATGACCGTCCACGAGATCACGAGACATCACCTGCTGGAGGTGATCGAGCGGATTGAAAAACGCGGCTCGTTGTCGGTGGCGGAGAAAGTTCGGACTTGGTTCCGGCAGTTGTTCGAGTATGCCCTGGTGGTTGTGCCTGGGATGGAAAGGAATCCTTCGACGGATCTACACGTCGTTGCGGCGTCCCTGCCACCGGTGCAACACAACCCATTCTTGCGGATGGAGGCGTTGCCTTCGTTCCTGCGCACCTTGCGTACCTATCAGGGAAGACTGACGACGCGGCTCGCGATTCGTTTGCTGTTGTTGACTGGGGTACGTACTGGCGAGCTGCGGTTTGCCACGCCAGATCAGTTCGATCTTGATCGTGGGCTTTGGATCATCCCCGTCATGTCGCTCAAGCAGCGCGCAATGCTGACTCGTAGGCGACGTAAACGCGCGGAGGACATTCCTCCATACATCGTGCCGCTTTCGACCCAGGCGCAGGCGGTCGTTCGATCCATGTTGGAAGAGTTTAAGCCAGCGCAGAAGTATGTGTTCGCGTCGGCTACTCGGTTGACGGATCGAATGAGTGAGAACACAGTCAATTTCGCCCTGAAGCGCATGGGGTACAACGGATTGCTGACTGGGCACGGACTGCGGGCCACGATGTCGACGGCGTTGAACGAGATTGGCTATCCGCGGGTGTGGGTGGATGCGCAGCTATCGCATGCGGACCCGAATCGGATCCGGGCGACGTATAACCATGCGCAGTATGTGGAGCAGAGGAGAGTGATGATGCAGGATTGGGGAGATCGGGTGGAGTTGCTTGAGCGAGGTGAGTTGGAGGCTGCGAGCCGGCATCTGATTGTGCATCTGCAGGGGAGGGCAGAAATGACTTGGTTGGGTGATCATGCCTTACAACGTTCGAGAGTTCAGGCTTTACAGCGTATGGAGGCTTATCCTAAACAATCCATACTGTCTCTGACAGAAACAGACCGTGCTGGCCTTTCTAAATATATATGGTTTGAGATGGTCGCGCTTGGAAGCTAACTGAAGTGGTTTATGGCTTTAGAGCCTTGGCTTACCAGATTGATCGTTATTAAAACAGGCTTTTCTTTCGACTCTGGTTGGAGGTGGCGACTGTTCCGGTCAGAAGTGGCAATTGAGGATTGTCCCGATTGCAGACATTTCTGCCGACCTCCTGGGGGCGGTACTATTAAAATTGCCATATGGACGTCGTCGATACACGTTCATTGCGGTGCCCCGTATTCCCCAAGCATAATGCATGGATGAATAACATTTCATAGGCGGACCTAGCGGGTCCGTTCAATAGCTGTGGGACATCCATGCCGCTGCTCACTGATCCACCTGCTGATGAATTTACGCAAACAGCCTGCGTGTTACTCGGCAAAGCTCTTTATATCGCTTCCGAGTTCGAGGATGATTGCCGCTCACTTGCTTTTGTTTTGAAAGTACGAGAGCCGCAACCCAAAGGACAATCTGACGATGAGTTCTTTTCTGCGGTGTCGAAGGCGGTCCTTGGAAGGCTTGTTGATCTTAGTAAATTCATTGCGCGCCGAGCAAAAATCAAGGAAGACTATGTGGCAATGCTCCATACTGCCCGTAACGCGCGGAACTACATTGCTCACGAAGCAACTGGTGATTTGACGCGCCTTATGAAAGTATCCGGTGGCTTTGGCATGTGGCAAAGTGTTCTGGCATCGAAGCTTGAAGAGGTCACTTTCGGAAGCATCATTGTCGCCGTACTTCTCTCTCGCAACTCGGCAGAAGCAACTCCAACCCAGGAAGCCATCGACTCTTATCCCAAGAGGATCGAATCGTGGGTTTTCGAAGGCTACTCCCGGCCCTTTGGTCGACTGGACCTTGCGGATAAAGCCGCAAAGATCAGTTCCCTTGAACATTAGGCATCGACTATGCCCACTCGCGAATTTTCTGACAGCGAATACCGGTCCGAATTCACTAAGAATTCAGCGTCGCCTGACAAGGGCATTAATACCATGGCGCTTGAGCATGCTCTAGACATTCGTAAGTTCGAGATTGACCTGTACTGGAAGCGTGCCACCTATTTTTGGACTTTCATCGCTGCCACGCTTGCTGGTTTTGTTGCAATCCAGGCTTCGCCTTCATCAAGTAAGACGGATCTCTCCGTACTTCTCTGTAATTTGGGCATTGTTTTTTCCTTCGGCTGGCTCTGCGTCAACCGCGGTAGCAAGCATTGGCAAGAGAACTGGGAAAACCACGTAGATATGCTAGAGGACCCAGTGATTGGGCCTCTGTACAAAGTCATCCTGTGCCGCAATACCCCAAAGGGTGCAAAAGAGTGGGCAGTGCACCTTCTAACTGGCCCTTCACCAATCTCCGTGTCGAAGATTAATCAACTTATTAGCCTTTTCGTCACACTGATGTGGTGTGGTCTTTTACTTTATT
>Ga0164243_10009633_pt1 | contig 14029 bp, 14 predicted proteins | sample OricompcompostOP_FD_108781 | JGI IMG/M metagenome (GOLD analysis project Ga0164243, IMG submission 108781) | Organic Plus compost microbial communities from Emeryville, California, USA - Original compost - Organic plus compost (OP) | ecosystem: Engineered > Solid waste > Mixed feedstock >... | reverse complement strand
TCCTGGTCGCCGACCCCCCAGCCCACGACCTCGGGACGTGGGTTGAAGTAGTCACACGTCATCCGCAGCCTGGCGTACCCGGTCATGTCGAACCGTGGCTCGACCGGCCCGCCGAGGCTGTCGCCGACGCGATGCTCGGTGGTGAACAGCGTCGTCGCCGTGCCGTCGTCGCGCACCGCCTCGAGCGTGAGCCCCGTGCCGAGCTCGTGGTAGTGCGCGAGCGCGTAGTAGATCTCGAACTCCGGCGCGCGCCCGTCGAGCTCGCGGTGCGCCTCGGCGAGGTCGCACTCGACGCTGAACCGCGACGCCATGTTCGGAGGCAGCGCGATCGCCTGGTTCTGGAACGAGATCGCCGCGAGCCTCGTCGTGACGGCGTCGGCGCGGATCGGGGTGACCGTGATCGTCGGGTCGAGCGTGATCGGCGCGTCGGTGGCGTTCAGGAGATGGATCTGCGCGACGATCTTCGAGCGCGGCGGGATCTGGACCACGACCCCCGGCGGAAACGCCTGGACCTCGTGCGGCGCCTGCGTCGACTGCGCGAACAGGACGCCGCCGGACGCCGCCGCGGTGACCTCGTTGTAGCCGCGATCGTCGCAGCTCCACGTCCCGTCCTCGCCGAAGAACTGGTGCTCCGGGACGAAGAACCAGTTCGAGTGGTGGAAGCCCGGACCGGTCGTCAGCTCGACGGAGTTGACGTGCAGCGGCACGTCGTTGTGGAGCGAGATCTGCACGCAGCTCTCGGTGACCTCTTCACCGGGTGCGAGCTCGTAGGGGCCGAACGCGTGGGTGCTCGGAACCGGGTCGGCGTCGGGCTCCGTTCCGTCGCTCGCGCACGCGGCGGCGAACACGAGCAGCAGGGTTCGTGTGACGGCGGTCATCTCGAACGGAATGGTCCAGCCAATCCGCCCGGCTGTCACACGAAAAAACGCAGAAGGCGCCGGGAGCGACCGATCTCCGCCACCCGGAGCGAGCGGTCACGTGCGCGGTAGCGCGATCCCGCGTGCGTCGAACCGCGGGCGGAAGTCCCGCTCGATCGTGCGGGCGAGGATCTCGGCGTACTCGCGAGGCGGCGCGAGGCCCCACGCGCGCTCGTCGTCGGTCATCGCGCCGTCGTCGGTCGCGACCGCGACGTTGCCTGTCCCGTACGTCGCCTCGAGCTCGGCGAGCATCCCCGGCAGCGCCGCCTCGACGAGCGCGGGCACCTCGCGGGCGAGCGGCGTCGCGAGCAGCCAGTCGAGGAGATCCCAGCCGAAGTCGCGGTGGCGGACCTCGTCGCGGAGGATCCGGTCGAGCGCCTCACGCGCGCACGGCTCGGTGCACCGCGCGCGCAGGTGCGAGAACAGTGGCACCGCGACCGTCTCGCCGAGGCAGAACACGCGGACGGCGGTGCGCAGGATGTCGCGCTCGAGCACGTCCGACGAGCGCGCGAGCCCGAGCTGGCCGCGATCGAGCGCGGGCGGCGCGCTCCCCCCGGCGGCGGCGTAGACCTCGTGGCTGAGCCGCGAGTGCTCGAGCTCGTCGTGGACGATCGCGAGCCCGGCCTCGAGCAGATCCGGCGGCGCGCCGGCCTGGATCAACCACAGCACGAGGTGCTGGGTCATCGCGGCCGACGTGTACTCGGCGGCGATCCGCGCCTGCCACTCCTCGCGAACGCGCGCCGTCGTCACTGCGGGCAATCGATCTTCTGCGGCGGGGGCGGGTTGCACATCGCACCGGGCGGGCACCGCGGCACCTCCGGCTGGACGAAGCACTCGTCCTGTCCGGCGGCAATCGTGATCGTGACGACCTCGCCCTCGGTGAGGCCGGGCGGGCAAGGGTAGATGCTCGGCCGCGGCGGGTTGCAGCGCGTCTCGGGCGGGCACGTCGTCTCGACGTGCGCCTCGCAGCTGCCGTCCCTCATGGCGATGGTCCATCGCTGGACGCGCTCGTCCGCCGACGCGGTCGCAGGCTCCGGGGGCGGCGGCGGCTCGCTGGGCGGCGCCGTCGCAACCTGTCCGCCGGGCGGACCTTCGTGTTGCACCGGCGGGTTGCTCGTGTGGCACGCGGTGCTCGGCACCACGGTCGCGAGCGTGACAACGAACGGACGGGCGAACGATCGACGCGGGGAGCGTGCGGCCATCCGACAACCGTATCATCAGCGACCGGGACGATGCGACGCCGCGTGCTACGCTGGGCAGCGTGACCCGGGACGCTGCGGCGAGGCTGCTCGAGCTCGTCGAGCGAGGCGAAGCAGACCTCGCGACGATCCCCGCGGTCCGCGCCGACGGCGATGCCCTCGCGCTGGAGCTCGGCGGTGAGCTCGCGCTGCGCTGGCGGATCTGCGTCCTCCGCGCAGTGATCGCCGACCCGCCGGACAGCGACGCCGTCCGCGAGCTCTACGGAGAGCTCGTCGATCGCTATCGCGCCGAGCCCGCGCTCCTCGCGAAGCTCCGGCCGCTCGGTGACGAGATCCGTCGGCTCGAGCAGGAGGGCGCGCTGCCGAGCGCGCTCGTCGTGCGCAGCGCGCGTCGCAAGCGCCCCTGAGCGGTCGTCGTGGTCGCTCATCGCTCCGCTCGATATGCTATCTAGGCGGCCTCCGTCATGAGTCTGGTCGTCCTCGACGAGGTCACGCTGTTCTTCGCAGATCGGATGATCTTCGATGCTGCTTCTCTGCGCCTCGGGCACGGCGATCGCGTCGGGCTCATCGGTCCGAATGGCTCTGGCAAGACCACGCTGCTCAAGGTGATCGCGGGCGAGCAGGAGATCGATGACGGCAAGGTGACCCGCGCGAATGGCGTGCGCATCGGCTGGCTGCCGCAGGACATCTCGATCACCGGCGGCCGGTCGCTGATCGACATGATCCTGTCGAGCGTGCCGGGCCGCAAGGAGCTCGACGAGCGGCTCGCGGCGGCCGAGGCGGCCCTCGAGGACGCGACCCGGTCCGGCGCCGAGGAGCAGACGCTGCTCGACCTCGCCGGGGAGGTCGGCGAGCTGCACGAGCGGATCGATCACTTCGAGCGGTTCTTCGGCGAGCACGAGGCGCTCGCGATCCTGGCCGGCCTCGGCTTCCAGCCCGGCGACGAGAAGCGCGACATCGGCGAGCTGTCGGGCGGCTGGAAGATGCGCGGCGTGCTCGCGGGGCTCCTGTTCCAGCGGCCCGACGTGCTCCTCCTCGACGAGCCGACGAACCACCTCGACATGCCGTCGGTCGCGTGGTTCTCCGAGTTCCTCAAGCGGTGGAACCGCTGCTTCGTGCTCATCAGCCACGACCGCGAGTTCCTGAACGAGCAGATCGATCGCGTGGCGAGCCTCGAGCCCGAGGGGCTCCGCATCTACCCGGGCAACTACGAGAAGTACGTGCAGCAGCGCGCGGAGGAGGAGACGATCCTCGCCGGCCGCGCGAAGAACCTCGCGCGCGAGCGCGAGCGGCTCCAGCGCTTCGTCGACCGGTTCCGCGCGCAGGCGAACAAGGCGGCGGCCGTGCAGTCGCGCGTGAAGATGCTCGAGAAGATGGAGTCGGTCGAGACCTACGAGAAGCGCGCCGTGATGCGGTTCTCGTTCCCGCCGACGGAGCGCTGCGTCGCGGAGCCGCTCCGGGTCGAGGGCCTGAAGAAGGCCTACGGCGATCACGTGGTGTTCCCCGGGATCGATCTCACCGTGCGCCGCGGCGAGAAGATCGGCATCATCGGCGTCAACGGCGCGGGCAAGACGACGCTCTTGCGCATGCTCGCCGGCGAGCTGCCGCACGACGGCGGCACGATCCGGATCGGCAACGACGTGCGCGTCGGGTACTACGCGCAGCACCACGCGGACACGCTCGATCTGTCGGCGACGGTGTACGAGGTCGTGCAGCGCGCGTCGCCCGAGACGCCGCCGTCGCGGGTGCGCTCGATCCTCGGCGCGTTCAGGTTCTCGGGCGACGACGTCGACAAGCCGGTGAAGGTGCTGTCGGGCGGCGAGAAGGCGCGCGTCGCGCTCGCGCGGTTGCTCGTCAAGCCGGGCAACCTCCTCTTGATGGACGAGCCGACGAACCACCTCGATCTCGCGTCGTCGGAGAGCCTCGCCGAGTCGCTGAAGACGTTCGACGGCACGCTCGTGTTCGTCAGCCACAACAAGAGCCTGATCCGCACGCTCGCGACAAAGATCTGGAACGTCGAGCCCGATGGCGGATCGTCGCGCGTCGACACCTACCAGGGCACGTTCGACGAGTACCTGTACTCGATGGCCCAGCGCCGGATGGCCGTCGCGGTCGACGGCGACGGGTCCCAGCGCCGCGATCCGCGCGGTCAGGCGAAGGCCGGCGCGGGCGCGACCGAGGTCGCGAAGAGCCGCGAGGACGACAAGGCGCGCAAGCGGCGCGAGGCGGAGGCGCGGCAGAAGCGCAGCGCGCGGCTCGGTCCGCTCGAGAAGCAGGTCGCGCAGCTCGAGGAGCGGATCGGCGTGCTCGAGGCCGAGCAGAAGGCGCGGAGCACCGAGCTCGCTGATCCCACCGTGTACGAGCAGGCCGCACGTCGGAACAAGCTGCTCGGCGAGTTCCAGGCCGCCGCGGACAAGCTCGAGGAGCTGACCGCGCGGTGGGAGAGCGCGATGGCGGAGCTCGAGGCCGCGCGCGCCGAGCTCGCCGACGCGTAGTCACCGCGCGCTCCACCCCCAGCCGGAGCCTGGACGACGTGTCCCGCGTGCTCGTCGTCACCGCGCCGTGGACAGCGAGCGCACCTGACACGCACACGTGTACGGCAACGTCGCCTCGCGCTCGCCGAGGCGTCGCCACCGCGACGGCGACCCGGCGAGTGGTATGCTCGGGATCGTGGCGAACCTCAGCGGCCAGACGATCGACGGGAAGTATCAACTCGTTCAGATCGCGGGCGAGGGCGGCATGGCCACGGTGTACCGGGCGGTGATACGCGGAGCCGCGGGGTTCCAGCGGACGGTGGCGGTCAAGCACATCCGCCCCGAGTTCCGCGCGCTCAAGAACTACATCGACATGTTCGTCGAGGAGGCGCGCGTCGGCTCGGATCTCGCGCACCCGAACATCGTCCAGGTCCACGACTTCTGCGAGGCCGACGGGCACTACTACCTGATCATGGAGTGGGTCGAGGGCATCGACCTCGGCGCGTTCATCGAGCACTACCGCGCGCGCGGGCAGTTCGTGCCGTGGCCGCTCGTCGCGGCGATCGGGATCGGGACCCTGCGCGGTCTCGGCGCGGCCCACGATCGCGTCACCGCCGACGGCACGCCGGCGCCGGTGATCCATCGCGACGTGTCGCCGCACAACGTGCTCCTCGGCACCAACGGCGTGGTCAAGCTCTCCGATTTCGGCCTCGCGAAGGCGCGCGATCGGATCGCGAGTCACACCGCGCCGGGGACCGTGAAAGGCAAGCTCAGCTACCTGGCGCCCGAGGTCGCGTTCGGCCGGCCGAACACGGTGCAGTCGGATCTGTTCGGCGTCGGCAACATCCTGTGGGAGACGCTCACGGGCGAGCGGCTGTTCGACGGCAGGACGGACGTCGAGATCTTCCGCAAGATCCGCGGCTGCCAGATCCCGCCGGTCTCCGCGCGCCGCAGCGACGTCCCCGCCGCGCTGGTCGCGGTGCTCGACGTCGCGCTCGCCGCGGATCCCGCGAACCGCTACGCCACCGCCGACGAGTTCGCGCACGCGCTCGGGCAGGTGATGAAGCAGGCCGTCGGGATCAACCCGGCGACCGCGCTCGGGCAGGCCGTCGTCGCGGCGCGCAAGGCGGCCGAGCCCGCCTCCGATCACTCGCGCGACATCGTGTTCTCGTCCCCGGATCTCGACGCCGATCCCGTCGAGCTCGAGTCGCGCTCGCCGAGCCAGGCGGTGACGACGCCCGCGATCAAGACGCACGCGACGCCGCCGCCGATCCCCGGCAAGAAGGCGTAAGCGTCAGCTCGCGGCCTCGACGGCCTTGACCTGGAACACCATGCGGTCGTCGAGCCGGATCGCGGTGAGCGCGTTGCCCCACACGCAGCCGGTGTCGAGGCCGAGGTGGTCGGCCGCGATGTCGAGGCCGAGCGCCGCCCAGTGACCGAACACGGCGACGTGCGTCGTCCACGCGCGTCCGGGCAGCGCGAACCACGGCACGCAGCCCGGCGGCGCCTCGGCCGGCGGCCCGTCGAAGCTCGGCTCGATGCGGCCATCGGGCCGGCACGTCCGCACGCGCACGAGGTACGCGAGGATCGCGCGCCACCGATCGCCACCGCCGAGCCGAGGGTCCCAGCGCAGCGGCGGGCCGGGCATCTGCGCGAGGAACGCACGCCACGCCGGGCCCTGCAGCTCGCGCTCGATCTCGGCCGCGCGGGCGCGGGCGTCGGTGACCGTCCATCCCGGGTGGAGCCCGGCGTGGACGAGCACGAAGCGGTCGTCGTGATGGAGCAGCGGGCGATGGCGCAGCCAGTCGATCAGGCGATCGCAGTCCGGCGCCGCGAGCACCTCGTCGAGCGTGTCGCGCTTCTTCGGCCCGGCGGCGCCCGCCGCGCGCGCGAGCAGGTGAAGGTCGTGGTTGCCGAGCACGGTCGTCACCGCGCTCCCGAGCCCCGACGCCCAGCGCAGGACGTCGAGCGAGCGTGGCCCGCGATTGACGAGATCGCCGGTGAGCCACAGCTCGTCGTGCGCGGGAGAGAAGTCGATCAGCGCGAGTAGGCGCTCGAGACTCGCCATGCAGCCCTGGATGTCTCCGATCGCGTAACGAGCCACTCCGTCCTTCCTACCACGTGCTCGAGGTGGGAGATGTCGCAGTCTTGTGCCGACGGCGAGAGGGCTTCATCATCCGACGGATGAGGACCATCGCCGCCGGGGTGCTCGCGCTCGTCGCGAGCGTGGGATGTTACGCGTCGGGGTACGGCTACAGCTCCGTCGGCTACTCGACGGGGTATGGCGCGGACTATGACGGGACCTATGTCGCGTACGCGACGCCGCCGCCGGCCGCGGTCGATGTCGACGTCTACTACGAGCCGCGCGCCGGCTACACGTACGTGAACGGTCGCTACGCGTGGATCGGGAACCAGTGGGTCTGGCAGGACGGCTACTGGGTCGCGGACCGACCAGGCCACGTCTACGTTCAAGGCTACTGGCACGGCAACCGCTGGTACGACGGGCGGTGGGAGCGCCAGCGGCGCGGCTACGTGTACACGGGCGGCTACTGGGACCGGCGGGGGCGCGGTCACGTCTGGGTCCCGGGGACCTGGGAGCGCAGCCGCAACGATCACGTGTACGTGCGCGGCCGGTGGTCGAACGAGAGCGGCGTGAGGGTGTACCAGCGCGGGCGCTGGCAGCGCGCCGGACGCGGCTACCCGGCGGTCCGCGATCACCGCCGCCGTCGCTAGCGCCTGCAACCGGACGGTCGCGGCGCGTGTCGATCGAATAAATGCGACCCGCGCGTCGTCCCGATCAGCAGGTACCCATGCTGACCTTCGTCTCCGTCCCCCAGGCCCGCATCGTGAAGAGTGAGGGACAGCGCGTCGCGCCCCCTCCGCCCCCACCTGCGCCCCGCGGCCCGATCGCCGTGCGCGCCCACGAGGCGCTCGCCGTGGCGCTCGGCATGTGGCCGCTCACCTGCGTGCTCGGGCTCGGCCTCGGGCTCTTCTACCTCGCCGGCCTCTATGCCTCTCCCTGAGGAGCGCCCGCCCTCAGTCGTCGAGCGGCATCGCGCGCAGCGTGCGCGGTAGCTCGAGCAAGGTGTCGGTCGGCGAGCCGACGAGCATCGCCGGGCTCATGTTCGTGAGGCCCCACGGCTCGACGGTGCCGGAGGTCACGGCGAACGCGCCGTTGTCGATCCGGCCGACGACGCCGAACCCCGAGCGCATCGGCACGCGGGCGGTCTCGATCACGAGATCCGGAAGGTGGCTGACGTCGATCTCGATGAGGCCGCGCTCGCACGTGACGACGAGCCGGTACTGGAGCACGCGCCGCTCGACGAGCAGGATGTTACCGAGCTCGGACGTGAACACCTCGTTCCAGCCCTCGGTCGGGCGACCGTGCTGGGCGAGCGCCTGGAACTCGAGGTGGAACAGGTTCGGCGAGTCGATCTTGCGCGCGAGGATGCCGGTCGTCGTCACGACGCAGTCGAGGAAGCCGAGCGCGTGCAAGTCGGTCACCGCGGACAGGTGATCGATCGTCCACCACGATCCGGGGACGTGCGGCGTGCAGCCCAGGAACACGTTCTTCGCGGAGCTGCCCTTGAGCCACTCGGAGATCGCGCACGCGACCTCGGGCGCGCTACCGGTGTCGTTGAGCCGGCGATCGCCGTTCCACAGCACCGTGTCGCCAGGCAGGCGATGGATCGCATCGAAGTGGAAGAAGCGCCCCTCGAGCGGAGACACGAGGGACAGCTTGTCGCCGACGCGGATGGTCGAGACGGCGTCGAGATCCTCCGGCACCGCGATGTGGGTCTCGCCGCGCGGATCGAGCGCCACGAACAGGAGGCCACGCGGCGTCAGGCCCTGCTTGCGCAGCTCCTTGAGGCCCAGGATCACCGCGGCGGGATCACGATAGTGATAGATCTTCGTCGCGAACATCGCGGCGCGACGCTATCACAGCAGCACTCCCGTCAAGAGCGCGTTCGCGATCCCGAAGTAGATCAAAATCCCGCTCACGTCGACCACGGTCGCGACGAACGGGGCCGAGGCGCTCGCCGGATCCGCACCGAGCTTGCGCAGGACGAACGGCAGCATCGCGCCCGCGAGCGTGCCGCACAGCACGCAGCCGACGACGGATAGCCCGGCGACGAGCGCGACGAGCAGGAAGTGATCGCCGTACTTGCCCCACGTGCCCCAGATCGCGACGCGGGCGAGCGCGACGAGCCCGAGGATCGTGCCGAGCGCGAGGCCGGTGAGCAGCTCCCGGCGCAAAATGAGCCACCAGTCGGCGCCGCGGATCTCGCCGAGCGCCATCGCGCGGATCACGAGCGTGGACGCCTGCGACCCGGAGTTGCCGCCGGTCGACACGATCATCGGCAGGAACAGCGCGAGCAGCGGCGCGGTGTCGATCTGGCCCTGGAACGACTCGAGCGCGGTCGCCGTGAGCATCGAACCGACGAGCAGGAGCACGAGCCAGCCGAGCCGCTTCTGGATCATCTCGCGGCGGCTCGACTGCAGGTACGGCATCTCGAGGGCCGCCATACCGCCGAACTTCTGGATGTCCTCGGTCGCCTCTTCCTGGACGACGTCGACGATGTCGTCGACGGTCACGATACCCTGCATCCGGCCGTCCTTGTCGACGACCGGGACGACCGTGAGGTCGTTCTCGGCGAACACGCGCGAGACGGCCTCCTGGTCCATCTCGTCGGTGACGCGCACGACGTCGGTCTCCATGATCTCGGCGACGACCTTGCGTGGCTCGGCGGCGAACAGATCGCGGAACGAGACCACGCCGACGAGCCGCTGCTCGCCGTCGAGCACGTACGCGTAGTAGATGGTCTCGATGTTGGCGCGCGCCTGACGCCGCAGGTAGCTGATCGCCTCGTCCGCCGTCATCTGCGCGCGCAGGCGCGCGTAGCGCGTCGACATGAGGCCACCGGCCTCGTCCTCGGCGTAGGCGAGGAGCGCGGTGACCTCCTTGCGCGTCGGCGCGTCGAGGAGGGCGAGCAGCGCCTTCTTGTCCTCGGGCTCGTCGACCTCCTGGATCACGTCGGCCGCGTCGTCGGGCTCGAGCAGCCGCATCCACTGCCGGCGCTGGCCGGGGCGGAAGTGGAGGAGCAGGGCCGCCTGATCCGCGGCGCTCAGCGACACGAAGAAGTCCTCCGCGTCCTCGCGCGCGAGCACCCGGAGCCCGTCGCCACGCTCGTCGAGATCGAGCAGCGGCCACGCGTCGCGCAGCTCCTCGATCGTGAGCTCGTCTTCCCGCGGCTCCGGCTCGGGCGGCGCCTCCGGGACGTGTGGCATCGGTGGGAGCTCGACGCCTCCGGCCTCGGCCTCCTCCTCGTCCTCCCCACGGCTCTCCGCGACCGCGCGGATCTCCGCGGCGACCTTCTGCGCTTCCTCGGGAGGCAGCGCGGAGATCTCGCCGGTCGCGTTCTCCGCCCGATCCGCGATCGGCTCGGGGATGCTGTCGTCGGACGGCGAGGACATCGAGGACACCCTATCAGGGGAGGATCAACGCGTCGACGATCGCAGGCAGCGCGCTGGAGGCCGGTGCGCGGATCACCCCCCCGGATCGTGCGGCGATGTCACCGAATGGGTTGTCCTCCACGTTGACGTCGACGATCGTCGCGCCGTTTCGCGCGGCGAGCGAGACCACCTGCCACGGCAGGTTCGTCTGCGCCGAGGTCCCGGCGACGACGAGCAGGCTGGCACCCGCCGCGAGGTCGCGTACGGTGTCGAGGTGATAGCGGGGCTCGTCGTAGCTCTCGTCGAACCACAGCACGTGCGGGCGCGCGATGCTGCCACACCGAGGACAGACGAGGAGCGCCTGCGCCGCAGCCGGGACCGCCTCACCCTTGCCGAGCGCGGGGACCTCGTCGGGGATCGGCCAGCGATCGGGGACGCACTCGTGCGCGCAGCGCAGGAGGGAGATGTCCCCGTGGATCGGGTACGTGCTCGCCGGCGGGCTCCCGGCGCGCGCGTGCAGCCCGTCGACGTTCTGCGTGATCAGGGCGAAGCGGTCGGGCAGGGCCGTAGCGAGCCGCGCGAGCGCGTGATGCGCCGGGTTCGGCGTGGCGCGCCGGCACACGCCGCGGCGGTACAGGTACCAGGCCCACACCGCCCACGGCATCGACTCGAACGCCTCGTGCGTCGCGAGCTCCTGCGGGTGGTACTCGCGAGACCCGATCGTCCAGTAGCCCTCGGTGCCCCGGAACGTCGGGATCCCGCTCTCGGCGGAGACGCCCGCCCCCGTGAGCGCGAGCACGTGACCCGGCCGGCCGAGCGACTGACGGCATGCGGCGAGGACGTCCTTCATCGGGGCGATGCTACAATTTCGGGATGGCCCGCTGGCTTCCGTCCGCCGCGATCGCCGCGCTCGTCGGTGTCGCCTCGCTCGGTGCGTGCTCGCGCGCGAGCGACGAGAGCGAGGCGAAGAAGTGGCCGAAGGATCCGCCTCCGCAGAAGGCCGTCTCTCCTCCGGAGAGCCTCGCGATCGAGGTCCGCATCGACGGCGCGCCGAGCCGCACGATCACGGCGGCGACGCTCACCGCGGCGAAGCCCGACTTCGCGGACGCCGAGCGCACGGCGTGGCTGATCCCGACGCTCGTCCCCGAGGCCGCGGCGGGCGGCACCACGATCGAGGCCGTGTCGCCGGCCGGCGTCAGCGTGAAGTTCGAGCGGCCGTCGTCCGCGGGCGTCGAGCCGGTGCTGTTTCTCACCCGGCGCGGTGACGTGATCGTCTCCGCGATCGATCCCAAGGATCCGTTCCCGCGCTACCACGGCCAGGGCGGCCGCCTCCACCGCGCCGGTGACTCGTGGCCGCGCGTCGCGCCCGTCGCGCGCCTCGACATCACGCGCCGGTAAGGACGCTTTCGTCCCCCGCGGCTCACGCGACCCAGGCCGTGACGCGGTCGCCGGCCGGTGCGATCAGCACGGTGGCGCCGGGCGGCGGCGCCGAGAACCCGAGCCGGGTCGCGCCGAGGCGCTGGTGCAGCGCGCGCGCGATCCAGCCGAACGTGTAGCGCGCGTTGATCTCGCACAGCGGGTGGAGCCGGCGCTCGCCGTCCGCGGTGTAGACGAACGCATCGATCGCGAACGGACCGGCGTAGCGGAGCCGCGCGAGCGCCGCACCGACGGCGCGCACGGCGCGCGCGAGCTGCGCGTGCTCCTCGTCGGCGAGCGCGGGTGGCGCGAGCTCGATCCCGAGGAACGTGCCGCGCGCATCGGTGACGAGCCCGTGGGCGGGTTCGGCGACGACGTCGCCCCGCGCGTCGACCGTCGCGCACACGCCGACGTCGCTCACGCGCTCGAGCCACGGCTCGATGATCAGCGCACCGAACCGCTCGAGCAGGCGAGCGATGCGCGTCCGTTGCTCCTCGGTCGGTGCTCCCTCGCCGTGGCAGCGATCGCGGCCGGCCGTCGTCCACGGTGCCTTCGCCACCCAGCGCGGTGATCCCGCGAGCGCGCGGATCGCTGCGTCGAGCTCGTCGAGCGTGTCGACGACGCGCGCGCCCGGAAGCGCCACCCCGAGCGTGCGCGCGACCTCGAGCGCGAGCCGGCGATCGTTGGCGGCCTTCGCGTCGTCGCGCGCCCACGCGAGGTCGGCGCGTGGTGGAGCACCGACGCGCATGCGCGGTGGCGTCCAGCGAGCGTGCGCGATCAGCCGCGCCGGATCGATCGCCGCGGGCGCCCAGATCTCGACGTCGCGATCGCCCGGCGCGAGCGCGGCGAGCAGCGCGGCGTAGTGGCTGACCCGCGACGCGACGCGGCCGGGCAGCGCGCCGCCGGCCCACCGCGCCTCGCAGTCGAGGTTCGCGTGGATGACGAACGGAGGTGCGCCCGGCGGGGTCACCCGCGGTCCCTCGTACCTCGAAAGCGTCCCACGGCGCTGAAGGATCTCATCGGGTCACGGAACGCAAAGATCGCCGATGTTGAAAGCGTCCCTAGCGCGGTTGGCCCGAGGGCCGGGTGGGGTCGACCGCGGCGAGGGCGTCGATGAAGGCGTCGTCGATGCCGGCGCGCTGGCGGGCCTCGCGATCGAAGGTCGCGCCGCGGGCGCGGCGAGGGCCGAGCGGGAACTGGACGTGATCGAGGTAGGCCTGCCACGGGTCCTGGTCGGGCGCGAGCCGGCGCAGCCAGACGTACCCGAAGTGGACGTGGCGGATCTCGTCGGCGTGGACCTGGTCGAGGGCGACCGCGGTCGCGTGATCGCCGCAGGCGCGGGCCGCGGCGGCGTACTCGCCGGCGAAGTCGAGGTTGGCGTTCTCGAACGTCAGGCCCATCGCGCACACGAACTCGAGCGGCCCGGTGAGGTGATCGAGCTTGTTCCAGAAGTGGCCGGTCACCGGGAGATCGCCGAACGCGACGCCGTGCGCGGCGAGGCGCTCCTCGTAGAGACGGAAGTGGCGCTGCTCGTCGGCGAGGATCGCGACGAGGCCGCGGCGAAACGGTCGCGGCGCGGTGGGGAACGCGAGCAGCGCCCATGCGAACAGCTCGATCGCCTGCAGCTCGTGGTTGGCGAGCGCGTGGAGGATGCGCGCCCGCTGGCTCGGGTCACGCATGCCGGCGATCGGCGGGACGCGCGCGTTGCGCCCCGGCACGATCGGGAGGTTCGTCGGCCGACCGGGCCCCGGGAGGCGGAGCGCGGGGCCGTCGTCGTCGAGCGCGAGCTCCGCGGGAGGCGGGACGAGCTTGTCGTCGAGCGCCTCGCTCGTGACGATCGCGTGGGCCCAGGCGCGCGCGCTCGTCACGGCGTCACCGCGCGTGGGGACGTCCGAGTCGGCGGTCGGGTGCTGCGAGGACACCCTCACCGAGTAGCACGAGGCCGGCCGGTTGACCCTCGATCAGCGACGACGACGGCGGCGCGTGACGAGGACGGCTCCGAGGCCCAGACCGAGGATCGCGAGCCCGCCCGCGTCGTTGCCGGCGCTGCAGCCGCCACCCTCGCCGGCGCCCGGCCAGCACACACCGCCGCCGCCGGTCTCGATGCACCCGAACCCTGCCGGGCAACCGTTCGCGCTCGGATCGCAGGACTCGACGCAGTGCGAGTTGCCCTCGGTGTCCGTGGCGCAGTTGCCGCTGGCGCAGTCCGTGTGGGTCGTGCACGTCTCGCCGTGGCCACCGGTGCTGCCGGGGCCGATGACGCAACGCCCATCGACGCACGCCTCTCCGGCCGCGCAGTCGTCGCTGCCGCCGCACGGGGCGCCGATCGTGACGGTGATCTGCTGGCTGCCCGGCGTGCCCGCGATGTCGTACGCGGTCACCTTGATGATGTGATTGCCGTGGCCCAGGGTCATCGGGGCGTTCCACACCCACGGCGAGCGGGGCAGCGTGCTGACGAGCTGGTTGTCGATCCGCAGCTCGACCATGCTGATGCCGGTGTCGTCCACGGGGTTGGCGCGGATCGGGAAGCCCGCGTCGACCCGCGCGCCGTCCATCGGCGCGGTGATCG
>Ga0164243_10009632_pt1 | contig 14030 bp, 12 predicted proteins | sample OricompcompostOP_FD_108781 | JGI IMG/M metagenome (GOLD analysis project Ga0164243, IMG submission 108781) | Organic Plus compost microbial communities from Emeryville, California, USA - Original compost - Organic plus compost (OP) | ecosystem: Engineered > Solid waste > Mixed feedstock >... | reverse complement strand
CGCCGCCCAGCAAGGATTGCAGCGGGGTGAATTCGGTCATTCCCGGTCGCCCTTGCCGATGCCCAGCAGCGCCCAGAGCGGGCAGAATCGCACCGCCCCGGTCACCACCAGCACCAGGCCGACGATCACCGATACCCAGGTCCAGAGCGACGAAAGCCCCGCCAGAAAGGGCAGCGCGACCAGCACGATGCCCAGGACCAGCCGCAGCGCACGCTCGGCATTTCCGATATTCACCTGCATCCCGTCTCTCCTCGTTCGGCTTTCGCCTCGGTTTCGCCTTTGCCGCGGTTCCGGTTGCGCCCAGGCTGTCAGCTCCAGGGCGCCTCCAGCAGATCCAGCGGGATCTTTCGGCCAGCGCCGGCCCCTCCATGCCGGCCTTGGCGGGCGGCCGCAGCATCCTGGCGCGCCCGCACCGCCGATCACCCTGATCCATATGCAAAAATGCGTATATATGCAAGGCATGGCCGGGGATGCGCCGGGAAAGGCAGGGTCCCGCAGGGGCCGGGGCGGGCGGCGGTGCAAGGATCTTCGGTCCCGCGGCGGATGCGGCGGCATGGCGTTCCACGCGGCGGCGCCGGGCGCGGAAAGTTTCGCAGCATCTTGCGGGGCAACGGTGCCAGACTGGGGCCGGAACGAGGCAGGAATGCCTGACCAGCGGGAGGAAAAGGGAATGAGGATCGGCTGCCCCAAGGAGATCAAGCCGCAGGAATTTCGCGTCGGCCTGACGCCCGCCGCCGCCGCCGAGGCGGTCGGGCGCGGCCATGAGGTGCTGGTCGAGACCGGCGCCGGGCAGGGGTCCGGCTTTGCCGACGAGGATTACCGCGCCGCCGGGGCGCGGATCCTGCCCGATGCGCCGGCCGTCTTTGCCGAGGCCGAACTAGTCGTCAAGGTCAAGGAGCCGCAGGCCCCCGAGCGCGCCATGCTGCGGCCGGGGCAGGTCCTGTTCGCCTATCTGCACCTGGCGCCCGATCCGGCGCAGACGCGCGAGCTGCTGGCATCGGGCGTCACCGCCATCGCCTATGAGACCGTCACCGATGCGCGCGGCGGGCTGCCGCTCTTGGCGCCGATGTCCGAGGTGGCGGGACGGCTTGCGCCGCAGGTCGGCGCCTGGGCGCTGCAAAAGGCCAATGGCGGGCGCGGGGTGCTGCTGGGCGGCGTGCCGGGGGTCAGGCCAGCCAGGGTGCTGATCATCGGCGGCGGGGTGGTGGGCGCCGCCGCGGCGCGTGTGGCGGTCGGCATGGGGGCGGATGTCACCGTGATGGACCGTTCGCTGCCGCGGTTGTCCCTGCTCGACGATCTGTTCATGGGCCGGCTGGCCACCCAGCATGCCGGCGCCGCCGCGACCGCCGAACTGATCCAGAGCGCGGATATGGTGATCGGCGCGGTGCTGGTGCCGGGCGCGACGGCGCCGAAGCTGGTGTCGCGGGCCCAGCTTGCGACCATGCCGCGCGGGGCGGTGCTGGTCGATGTCGCCATCGACCAGGGCGGCTGTTTCGAGACCTCGCGCCCCACCACCCACCAGGATCCGATCTACGAGGTCGACGGGGTGATCCATTACTGCGTCGCCAACATGCCGGGCGCGGTGGCGCGGACCTCGACCCAGGCGCTCGGCAATGCCACGCTGCCCTTCCTGCTGGCGCTGGCGGACAAGGGCTGGCGCCGGGCCCTGGCCGAGGACATGCATCTGCGCGCGGGCCTGGCCACGCATGAGGGACAGCTGACCTCGCCGCCCGTGGGCGAGGCATTGGGGATTGCCGCGACCACCCCGGACCGGATTCTTGCGGTATAGGATCGGGGCCCGCCGGCTTGCCGCGGCCTGTTGGGCCGGGGTTGGATGGGGCGGGGCCGGATGGGGCAGGGACCGGGTGCTGCGAGGGGCGTCAACGCGCAGGGCTCGGGGACGGACGATGGCCGGCAGCGGCGGGAATGCGGCCCGCGCCAGCGCCTCTCGGCCATGCCGGGGCGCGGTGCCCACGATGTGGCCCGGCCCGCGCGCGCCGCACCCCCCCAGCCCGAACATGCCCGACATGAATGCGGTGCGTGCGCGCCCCGCGATCATTCGGCGGTGGTCGAATACAGGGCCTCGGGGCGCAGGATGCGCAGGAATTGCCGGCCGCTCTCGATCACGCCTTCGCGGCTGAGCTTGGCCAGGCTGCGGCTGATCGCCTCGCGGTTGGCGCCGATGATATTGGCGATGCCGGCATGGGTGGGCAGGTCCCGCAGCACCTGGCCGGATTCCAGCGCCCCCTGTTCCAGGGCGGCGCGCAGCAGATAGGCGCGCAGCCGCTCCTCGACGCTCAGCGAGGTCAGCCCGTGCACGCGCTCGGTCAGGGCATGCACCTGCCGGACCAGATGGGTCATGATCGCCTGCCGCACCGGCGGCTGGGTCTCGATCAGTTCCAGCAGCAGCGGGCCCGGCATCTCCAGCAACGTGCAGGCGCTGCGCGCGTAAAGCGACAGCGACCGCGGCGCGCCCGACAGGACGGACAATTCGCCAAAGGCATTGCCGGGGCCGATATCGCTATAGACGATCTCGCGGCCGCTCTGGGTCCAGTGGACGGCCAGGACCCGCCCCGACAGGACGAAATGCACCGTCTCGCCCGGTTCGCCCCGTTCCAGGATCAGTTGGCCCTCGTCGAAGCGGCGCCGGCGCAGGCTGGGCTCGATCTGGGCAAGCTTCTGCCGCGAAAGCCCGGAAAACCAGTCCAGGTCGGCCAGCCCCAGCAAGTCCGTCATGTCGTCTGTGCCCCTTCCGTTTCCTGCGGCCGCCCTGTGCATCCGTTCGGATCGCGGCCGGGAGCCAGCCCCGCGACATCACGCAAGATGCCGTTCTGTGCGCCAGCGCACAGATCTTGGCCGATCCCCGGGGCAGGAACAAGGCCGAACCGTTGCCGCTTGGGCAATGCACGGGATGCCGGGTCGGCAGGCCGCGTCATGTCCCGCCGATGATTTTCCGGCCCCTGCGCGACGGTCGGGCCGCAAAGGAGGCTTGACAGTTCACTGTCGGGCCGATTTGAGATGTCGATGAACATGGACATCCCCAGCGGGGTCCGGGTGCGATCTGCCCGTATCCTGTCGCGGGCAGGCACGAGTCAGAGACAGGAAATGAGCACGCAGCCCAGCCTGACCGATCCCCGGTTTCTGGCGGTGCTTTATGCCGATATCCACGGCTATACCCGGCTGGTCGAACGCGACGAGGCCGGCACGGTCGCAAGGCTGGCGCGCTCGCTGGCGTTGATCCGCGGCCTTGTCGGCGATTACGGCGGCGCGGTGGTGAACACTGCCGGCGACGGGGTGGTGGCGGTGTTCGACACCGTGCGCCAGGCGATGGATTTCGCGCTGGAAATGCAGCGGGAACTGGGGCGCGAAACCGCCTGGTCCGAGGGGGCCGAGCCGATCGCCTATCGCATCGGCATATCGGTCGGACAGACCTTTGCCGGCCAGGACGGGGTATATGGCCACAGCGTCAACCTGGCGGCGCGCATCCAGAGATACGCGATCCCCGGCGGGATCTGCCTGACCGACGCAGCCCGGGACATGCTGGACGGCGAAACCGGGCTTGTCCTGCGTTCGCTGGGCCGCAAGCGGCTCAGGAACATCTCGGCCCCGGTCGAGGTCTTCGCCGTGGACGCCGCCCCGGAGGCGGCAAGCCCGGCGGTCTTTGACGAGGCGGCCGCGCCCGGCCCGGCCGAGGAGGACCGCGACCTGCCCGATGCGACCCTGGCCATCCTGCCGCTGGAAAACATTTCGGGCGATCCGAACGACCGGCATCTGTGCCGGGGCGTCGTCGCCGACCTGATCACCAATCTGTGCCGTTTCCGCAACCTGATGGTGATTGCGCGCCATTCGTCCTTTCGCGCCTCGGCCGACAGGGCGCCGCTGCAGGAAATCGGCCGGCGGCTGGGGGTCCGCTATCTGCTGTCCGGCAGTTTCCGGCGCCGGGAGGGGCGCATCAGGATCACCTTCGACCTGATCGAGGCCGAAACCGAAAATACGCTCTGGTCGGAACGCTATGACGGGGTGATGGCGGATATCTTCGATTTCCAGGACGATGTCGCCGCCATGACCGCCGCCCGGCTCGCCATCCGCATCGAGGAGGTCGAGCGGCGGCGGCTGGCGGCGCAGAGCCATCCCGCGCTTTACGCCTATGGGCTGGTGCTGCGCGGCCAGGACCTGGATTTTCGCTTTCGCCCGGAATCGAACCTGCATGCCCGGCGCCTGTTCCAGCAGGCCCAGGACCTGGATCCCGGCTACGGGCGCAGCTATGCCGCCATGTCGCGCACCTTCAATGTCGAATGGCGCTATAACTGGACCGGCGATCCGCAGGCGGCGCTGGACCGCGCCCTGATGCTGGCAAAACGTGCGGTCGAATGCGATGCGCTGGACGCGCGCGGCTTTTCGGAAATGGGCCTGGCGCATCTTTACCGAAAGCAGCATGACGAGGCATTGGCCGCCTATGAACATGCGCTGGCGCTGAATCCGAACGATGCCGACCTGCTGGCCTATATGGGCGATTGCCTGGCCTATGTCCGGCAGGGCGAGCGGGCGGTGCAACTGATCGAGCGGGCGATCCGGCTGAATCCTTATCACCCCGATGCCTATCTGTGGTTCCTGGGCGACGCCTATTTCCACATGGGCGATTATTCCGGCGCCATCCAGGCGTTGTCGCGGATGCGCGACCGATCCGAGGCGCACCGGCTGCTGGCGGCAAGCCACGCATTGCTGGGCCAGATGGACGAGGCGCGCCACCATGCCGGCGAGGTCATGCGCGTCCATCCCAATTTCACCCTCGATCATTGGGAAAAGGTGCCGCCGCTGAGGCATGGCGAGGATCTGCGGCTATATGTCGGGGCGCTGCGGCTGGCCGGGCTGAACTAGCCGTCGCCCGCCTCCGCCGAACCCGCCGCGCTTTTCCCGCTCCGACACCCCCAGCATGGATGGCCGGACATGAACGGCCGGATATGATCTGCCGCGCATGGACGGGCGGATATGGACGGGCGGTATGGGTGGGCGGGGCGTGCGGCCGGAATAGAACGGGTCAGGAATGGGCGTCGTCGGCATGGCGGCCCAGGCCCAGGCCCATTCCCATCCCTATTCCGCCCCCGCCCATTCCGCCCCCGCCGCCGCCACCGCCCCGGCCGCTTTCGCTGCGCCCGCTTCGGGACGAGCTGGCGGATTGGCGCGCCGGCCCCTGGGACGGGATGGTCACGTCGCCCGGCACCGGCCCCAGGTCCAGCGCCTTGCGGATGAAATCGCGCAGCGAGACCACCAGTTCGGCGGTGTGGATCGGCCGCCCGGCGGCCATCTCGGCGGCGGCATGACTGGCCAGGCGCAGCTGTTGCTCGGTGCCCAGCAGGATGATGTCGGAAAGCGCCGCCTCGACCGCATCGCGAATGCGCCGCGCCCGATCCGATCCCGAGATCTCTTCGCCCCCGTCCTCGGGCGCGCGCTGGCGCAGGTCGCGAAGATGTGCCGGATCGACCAGCAATTCGCCGGTGAAGGATCCGCCCAGCACCTTGTAGGCGGCGATCAGGGTGCGCAGGCGTTCGTTGATCTGGCGGTTCATGCGCTGCTGGCGCTGCTGGATGGTCAGCAATGTCAGCACCCGGATGCCGACCCCGATCAGCGTGAACAGGGCAAGGCCCAGCAGGGTCGTCAGAACGCCCTGCCACGAGCTGAAGTCGAAATAGCGCATCGGCACCCCCAATCGGCCAGAGAGGATCGGCCCCGCCGCCCGGCGCGCGGGCCAGGACCCATCCATGCCATCTATCCCATCTCGCCGGGGCGATGCGCCAGCGGCTTTTTTCGTCTTGCCGCATCCCGGTCCGCATCGGCCGCGGCCCGGCGCGATCCCGCCTGTGTCGGGGCCTGTTTCCGATGTCTGTTTCCGGGGCCTGTTTCCGGGGCCGCTTCGGGTCCGGCCCGGGTCTCCGGGCGATCCTCAGCCTGGCCCGGCATGGGTTTCGGGGCGCGACAATTCGTGGCCGCGCTCGGCCAGCCGCTCCGACAGAAAGCCGATCACCGCCCGCACCCATCGCATCATCCGCAGGTCGCGATGGCAGGTCAGCCAATAGGTCCGGGTCAGGCGCACCCGGTCGGGCAGGACGATCTGCAATTCGGGATATTTCATCGCGATATACCAAGGCAGGACGCCGATCCCCAGCCCGTTGCGCACCGCGGCCAGCTGGTTGAATATGCTGGAGCTTTTCAGGCCGGGCCGGATTGCGGGGTGGACCTCGCCCAGATAGTCCAGGCCGGGCGCGAAGATCATTTCCTCGATATAGCCGATAAAGCGCAGCCGGCGCAGGTCCTCGGGGCCGGTGATCGGGGGCAGGTCGCGCAGATGAGCCCGCGTGGCATAAAGATGCAGCGTATAGTCCACCAGCCGCTCGGAGCGATAGGGGCCGCTGGTCACCGGGTCCAGGGTGATCGAGATGTCCGCCTCGCGCCGCGACAGCGACAGCACCTGCGGCATGGTGATCATCTCCAGCGAGATCAAGGGAAAGCGCGCGGCGAATTCCGGCAGCAGATGGGTCGAGAACAGGCTGCCGAATCCCTCGGGCATGGCCAGCCTCAGCGGGCGGGCCTGGCCGGGCGGGGCGCTCTGATCCAGGGGAATCAGCCCGGCGGCTTCTTCCATTCGTTCGGCCGCCTCGATCAGGCGCTGGCCGGCCGGAGTGGGCTCATAGCCGCGCGGATTGCGCTCGAACAGGCGGGCGTTCAGCGCCTGTTCCAGCCTGTCGATCCGGCGCGAGACCGTGACATGGGAGGTGCCCAGATGGCGGGCGGCACGCGACAGCTGCCCCTCGCGCATTACGGCCAGAAAGAATTGCAGGTCGTCCCAGCTCAGATCGGCCATCTGTTCAAAAATGCACAAGCCCTGTATGAAATTAAACCTATCTGAACACTTGTGTCAAAATCGAATTGCCTGCATCGTTCGATCCGGGCAGGCGCGATGCGCCGCCCAGGGTAACGGGGCAGCACGCCCATCCGGCCGGCAGGAGCGGCCGGTGGAAGGATTGCGCCCAAGGGAGGATGGAATGCGAAAATTTCTGCTGTCGACCGCTGCGGTCGGCCTTGTTTCCACGCCTGCGCTGGCCGAGATTTCGGACGGCGTGGTGAAAATCGGCATCCTGAACGACCAGTCCGGCGTCTATGCCGATTTCGGCGGCAAATATTCCTATGAGGCCGCAAGGATGGCGGTCGAGGATTTCGGCGGCAAGGTGCTGGATGCGCCCGTCGAGGTGGTGACGGCCGACCACCAGAACAAGCCCGACATCGCCTCGAACATCGCCCGGCAATGGTATGACACTGAACAAGTCGATGCGATCATGGAACTGACCACCTCTTCGGTGGGGCTGGCGGTGCAGGCGCTGAGCCAGGAAAAGAAGAAGATCACCATCAATACCGGCGCCGCCACGACCGAGCTGACCGGGGCGCAATGCACCCCTTACGGCTTTCACTGGGCCTATGACACCCATGCGCTGGCGGTGGGCACCGGCGGCGCGCTGGTCAAGGAGGGCGGCGATAGCTGGTTCTTCCTGACCGCGGACTATGCCTTTGGCTATTCGCTGGAGGAACAGACCGGCAATTTCGTCAAGTCCCAGGGCGGCACGGTGGCGGGGGCGGTGCGCCACCCGCTGGCGACGACGGATTATTCCTCGTTCCTGCTTCAGGCCCAGGCTTCGGGGGCCAAGGTCATCGGCCTGGCCAATGCCGGCATGGACACGCAGAACGCCATCAAGCAGGCGGCGGAATTCGGCATCACCGCCGGCGGCCAGCGCCTGGCGGCGCTGCTTTTCACCCTGGCCGAGGTGCATGGCATCGGGCTGGATGCCGCACAGGGTCTGACGCTGACCGAAAGCTTCTACTGGAACCGCGACGACGCCTCGCGCGAATTCGGCGCACGCTTCAAGGAACGCACCGGCGTCATGCCGAACATGGTCCATGCCGGCACCTATTCCGCCGTGACCCAATATCTCAAGGCGATCGAAGCCGCCGGGACCGACGAAACCGAGGCCGTCGCCGCCAAGCTGCACGAGATGCCGGTCGACGACATCTTTGCCCAGGGCGGCAAGGTCGGGGCCAATGGCCGACTGATCAAGGACGTCTACCTGATGGAGGTCAAGGCGCCCGGCGACGTGACCGAGGACTGGGATTACTACAACGTCCTGGCCACGATTCCGGGCGACCAGGCCTATCTGGACCCGGCCGAAAGCGGCTGCCCGCTGGTCCAGTGATGGCGGCGCCTGCCATGCAATCCCAGCCGCGGGTGGTGCTGTCCGCCCGCGGCCTCGGCCGGGATTTCGCCGGTTTCACGGCGGTGAACAACGTGGACCTGGACGTGGAGCACGCGCGCATCCACGCGCTGATCGGGCCCAATGGCGCCGGCAAGACCACGGTCTTCAACCTGCTGACCAAGTTCCTGCAACCGACGCGCGGCCGGATCACGCTGCTGGGCCAGGACATCACCAGGACCCGGCCCGACAAGGTGGCGCGGATGGGGCTGGTGCGCAGCTTCCAGATCTCGGCCGTCTTTCCGCACCTGACCGTGCGCGAGAACGTCAAGGTGGCGCTGCAACGCCCGGCGGGGCTGGCGGTGCAGTTCTGGCTGCCGCTGTCGGCGCTCGACCGGCTGGACGCGCGCGCCGACGAGTTGATCGACCGGCTCGGCCTGGCGCCATATCGCGACCACCGCGCCGCCGACCTGTCCTATGGCCGCAAGCGCGTGCTGGAAATCGCCACCACCCTGGCGCTGGACCCCGAGGTGCTGCTGCTCGACGAGCCGATGGCCGGCATGGGGCAAGAGGACGTGGCCATGGTCGCCGGCATCATCCGCGACCTCGCCACCGAGCGGGCGGTGCTGATGGTGGAACACAATCTCAGCGTCGTGGCCGATATCTGCCACCACGTCACCGTGTTGCAGCGCGGCGAGATCATCGCGGCGGGGGATTACGCCGCCGTCTCGGCCGATCCGCGCGTGCGCAGCGCCTATATGGGGTCCGAGGCATGAGCGCGCTTCTGCAAGTCGAGAACCTGCAAGCCTGGTATGGCGAAAGCCATGTGCTGCACGGCGTGGACCTGACCGTCGCCGAGGGCGAGACCATCTGCATCCTGGGCCGCAACGGCATGGGCAAGACCACGACCCTGCGCGCGATCATGGGCATCCTGCGCAAGCGCAGCGGCCGGATCGAATTTGCAGGCCGGGACATGATGGCGCTGCCGCTGCATCACACCGCCCGCGCCGGGCTGGGCTTCGTCCCCGAGGAGCGCGGCATCTTCGCCAGCCTTTCGGTCGAGGAAAACCTGATGCTGCCGCCCAGGGTCGCCCCAGGCGGCATGTCGGTCGAGGAAATCTATGCGCTGTTTCCGAACCTGCACGAGCGGCGCTTGAGCCCCGGCACCAAGCTGTCGGGCGGCGAGCAGCAGATGCTGGCCATGGCGCGCATCCTGCGCACCGGGGCGCGCTGCCTTTTGCTGGACGAGCCGACCGAGGGGCTGGCCCCGGTCATCATCCAGGCCATCGGCGAGGTGCTGCAAAAGCTGAAATCCCGCGGCATGACCGTGGTGCTGGTGGAACAGAACTTCCGCTTTGCCGCCAAGGTCGCCGACCGTTTCTATCTGATGGACCATGGCCGGATGACGGCGGAATTCCCGGTCGCCGAACTGCCGGCGCAAATGGATATGCTGCATCGGGAACTGGGGGTGTGACATGGTGATGATCTTCGGCATTCCCGTCCAGGCGTTGATGGGGCAATTGCTGGTCGGGCTGATCAACGGCTCGTTCTACGCGCTGCTGTCACTGGGCTTGGCGGTGATCTTCGGCCTGCTGCGCGTCATCAACTTCGCCCATGGCGCGCAATACATGCTGGGCGCCTTCACGGCGCTGCTGCTCTTGACGGTGGGCGGCATCAACTACTGGCTGGCGCTGTTGCTGGCGCCGGTGATCGTCGGCGTCCTGGCCGCGGTGGTCGAGCGCACCATGCTGTCGCGGCTCTACAAGCTTGACCATCTCTACGGGCTTCTCTTCACCTTCGGCCTGGCCTTGGCGATCGAGGGCACATTTCGCTATTTCTTCGGCGCCTCGGGCAAGCCCTATGCGCCGCCCGCGCAACTGACCGGCGCGGTGAACCTGGGCTTCATGTTCCTGCCCATCTATCGCGGCTGGGTGGTGTTGGCCTCGCTGGCCATCTGCATCGCGGTCTGGCTGCTGATCGAAAAGACCAAGCTGGGCGCCTATCTGCGTGCGGCGACGGAAAACCCGGTGCTGGTGCAGGCCTTCGGCGTCAACGTGCCCTTGCTCTTGACGCTGACCTATGCGCTCGGCGCCGGGCTTGCGGGTTTTGCCGGCGTGCTGGCGGCGCCGGTCTATCAAGTCAGCCCGCTGATGGGCTCGAACCTGATCATCATCGTCTTCGCGGTGGTGGTGGTCGGCGGCATGGGCTCGATCCTGGGCGCCATCGTCACCGGCTACATGCTGGGCGTGGTCGAGGGGCTGACCAAGGTCTTTTACCCCGAGGCATCGAACATCGTGATCTTCGTGATCATGGCCATCGTCCTGATCCTGCGGCCCGCGGGCCTTTTCGGGAAGGAGGCATGACATGAGCGCGAAATCCGAAACCGTTGCCCCCGACCATGTCGCAGCCCATCCGCGCGCGGGACAGGTCCGGCTGGCGCTGGTCGCCGTCGCCCTGGCCGGGCTTTTGGCCGCGCCGATGTTCCTTTACCCGATCTTCCTGATGAAGCTTCTGGCCTTTGCGCTTTTCGCCTCGGCCTTCAACCTGCTGCTGGGCTATACCGGGCTTCTGTCCTTTGGCCATGCGGCCTTTTTCGGCGGCGCGGCCTATTTCACCGCCCATGCGGTCAAGGTCTGGGGCTGGCCGCCCGAGGCCGGCATCCTGCTGGGCGTCGCCGGCGCGGCCGCCCTGGGGCTGGTGATCGGCGCCATCGCCATCCGCCGCCAGGGCATCTATTTCGCGATGATCACGCTGGCGCTGTCGCAGATGTTCTTCTTCTTCTGCCTGCAGGCGCCCTTCACCCATGGCGAGGACGGCATCCAGTCGGTGCCGCGCGGCCACCTGTTCGGGCTGATCGACCTGAGCCAGACCCTGAACATGTATTACTTCGTGCTGGCGGTCTTCGTGATCGGGCTGCTGGTGATCCGGCGCTTCGTGAACTCGCCCTTCGGCATGATCCTGAAGTCGATCCGCGAAAACGAGCAACGCGCGATCTCGCTGGGCTATTCGGTGCAGCGTTACAAGCTGGGCGCCTTCGTGATGTCGGCGGCGCTGGCCGGGCTCGCGGGCGGGGTCAAGGCGCTGATCTTCCAGTTCGCCACCCTGACCGACGTGACCTGGCAGATGTCGGGCGAGGTGATCCTGATGACGCTCTTGGGCGGCATCGGCACGCTCCTGGGTCCCATCGTCGGCGCCGGGCTGGTGGTGAGCCTGCAAAACTTCCTGGCCACCTCGGACTTTCCCGTCACCATCATCACCGGCGTGGTGTTCATGATCTGCGTGCTGCTGTTCCGCCGCGGGCTGGTGGGCGAATTCTTCGCCTCGAAAATCGGGAAAAGGCTCGGGTTCAGGGCGGAATCGTGAAGGTGCGGCCCCCGCGCCCGCGGGGGCCATCATGGAGTGTCCGATGGAAAGCTACGACTATATCGTGATCGGCGCGGGCAGCGCCGGCTGCGTGCTGGCCAACCGCCTCAGCGCCGATCCCGGCAACCGGGTGCTGCTGCTGGAAGCCGGGGGGCGCGACAATTACCACTGGATCCACATCCCGGTCGGCTATCTTTATTGCATCGGCAATCCGCGCACCGACTGGGGTTTTCGCACCCAAGCCGAGCCGGGGCTGAACGGCCGCGCGCTGCTTTACCCGCGCGGCCGGGTGCTGGGCGGCTGTTCCTCGATCAACGGCATGATCTATATGCGCGGGCAGGCGGCGGATTACGACCATTGGCGCCAGATGGGCTGCACCGGCTGGGGCTGGGAAGACGTGCTGCCGCTGTTCAAGGCGCAAGAGGACCATTACCGCGGCGCAGACGCCATGCATGGCGCGGGCGGCGAGTTGCGGGTGGAAACTGCGCGGGTCCGCTGGGCCGTGCTCGACGCCTTCATGGCGGCGGCGGAACAGGCCGGCATCCCGCGCAGTGACGATTTCAACCGCGGCGACAACGAAGGCGGCGGCTATTTCGACGTGACCCAGCGCCGCGGCTGGCGCTGGAGCGCGGCCAAGGCGTTCCTGCGCCCGGTGCGCCACCGCCCGAATCTGCGCATCCTGACCGGCGCCGAGGTCGAGCGGCTGGTGATCGAGGCGGGCGAGGTCGCGGGCGTCGTCTTTCACCACCGGGGCCAGCGGCGAGAGGTCCGCGCCGCGCGCGAGACGGTGCTGGCCGCGGGCGCCATCGGCTCGGTCCAGATCTTGGAACATTCCGGCGTCGGGCAGGGCAGGGCGTTGCAGGCCGCCGGTATCGCGCCGCAGGTCGAGGTGCCTTTGCTGGGCGAAAACCTGCAAGACCACCTGCAATTGCGGCTGGTCTACAAGGTCCGCGGCGTGCCGACGCTGAACGAAAAGGCATCGCATCTGATGGGCAAGGCGGCGATCGGGCTGGAATACCTGCTCAAACGCTCGGGGCCGATGGCGATGGCACCCAGCCAGCTTGGTATCTTTACCCGGTCCGGGCCGGACAAGGCGACGCCGGACCTGGAATTCCACATCCAGCCGGTCAGCCTGGACAAGTTCGGCGACCCGGTGCATCCTTTTCCGGCCATGACCGCCTCGGTCTGCAACCTGCGGCCGGAAAGCCGCGGTTCGGTCCATGTCGCCGGGCCGGATTTCCGCGCCCATCCGGCGATCCGCCCGAATTACCTTTCGACCCAGGCCGACCGCGAGGTGGCCTTGCGCGCCATCCGCCTGACCCGCAAGATCGCCGCGCAGCCCGCCTTCAACCGCTTCGACCCCCAGGAACATATCCCCGGCATCGCCTTCCAGAGCGACGAGGATCTGGTGGCGGCGGCGGGCGCGGTGGGCACCACGATCTTCCACCCGGTCGGGACCTGCCGCATGGGCGCCGATGACGCGGCGGTGGTCGATCCCCGGCTGCGGATGCGGGCGCTTGGCCGGCTGCGCATCGCCGATGCCTCGGTCATGCCGACCATCACCAGCGGCAATACCAATGCCCCGGTCATGATGATCGCCGAAAAGGCGGCGCGGATGATGCTGGAGGATGCGCGGAACCGTGCCTCCTGACCGGGGCGCCGCCAAACCGCGGCCGCCCTCAATCCTCGATCATGCGGCGGCTTCCGTCGATGTCCAGCCCGCCGGAAAACACCCGGCTGGCGCGGATATCGGGTTCGGTGATGGTGGACAGCACCCGCGCATCGACCGCGCCCTCGCCGGAAAACAGCCGGTTCGCCTGGCGCAGCCGCGCCCGGTCCAGCGCATTGCGGATCGAACGGGCATTGGCGAAATGCGGCTGCTCGCGGCGCAGGCGGATATATTCCTCCATCGCCGCCCGTCCACTCTCGTCGAAGACATAGCCCTGGTTCTCCAGCATCGAGGCCGAGATGCGCCCCAGCTCCTCGTCGGTATAGTCGGGAAATTCGATGTGATGGGCGATGCGCGAGCGAAAGCCGGGATTGGCGGAAAAGAAGCGATCCATCCGGTCGGCATAGCCGGCCATGATCACCACCAGGTCGTCGCGGTTGTTCTCCATCACCTGCAACAGGATCTCGATGGCCTCCTGGCCGTAATCCCGCTCGTTGTCGGGCTTGTAAAGGTAATAGGCCTCGTCGATGAACAGCACGCCGCCCATGGCCTTTTTCAGCACTTCCTTGGTCTTGGGCGCGGTATGGCCGATATATTGCCCCACCAGGTCGTCGCGGGTCACGCTGACCAGATGGCCCTTGCGCACATAGCCCAGCCGGTGCAGCAGCCCGGCCATCTTCAGCGCGACCGTGGTCTTGCCGGTGCCCGGATTGCCGGTGAAACTCATATGCAGGGTGGGGGTCTCATGCGCCAGCCCCAGG
>Ga0164243_10009629_pt1 | contig 14037 bp, 13 predicted proteins | sample OricompcompostOP_FD_108781 | JGI IMG/M metagenome (GOLD analysis project Ga0164243, IMG submission 108781) | Organic Plus compost microbial communities from Emeryville, California, USA - Original compost - Organic plus compost (OP) | ecosystem: Engineered > Solid waste > Mixed feedstock >... | reverse complement strand
GGGTGATCCACACCGTCGGGCCGGTCTGGTCGGCGACCGAGGACCGCTCGGCGCTGCTGCGCGACTGCTACGCCAACAGCCTCCGGATCGCCGACGAGCTGGGCGCCACCACCGTCGCCTTCCCGCTCGTCTCGGCGGGCGTCTACGGCTGGCCCGTGGAGGACGCCGTACGCCAGGCGCTGACCGTGCTGCGCGCGGCCACGCCCGCGCAGGTCACCGAGTCCCGGCTCGTGCTCTTCGGCGCCGGCACGTACGCCACGGCCGAGCGGGTCGCCGCGTCGGCCTGAGCCGGTCAGGTCAGCTCGCGCAGGCACGACCACTGGGCGGCCACCGGCCGGTAGCCGAGCCGGGTGTTGACGGCCAGCATCGGCGCGTTCCCCTCGTCGTTCGAGGTGTACGCGACCCGGACGCCCAACTCGGCGGCCCGCCGCAGCGCGGTCGCCTTCACCAGCCGGGCCAGCCCCCGCCCCCGGTGCTGCGGGACCGTCGCCGTCATGTCCGACCACATGCGGTCGCCGTCGCGGATGACGAGGCTGAACGCCACGACCTCGCCGTCCACCTCGGCGGCGGTGCTGGCCGCCCGGTCCAGGCCGACGTTGTCCCAGACGTCGTGGCGCCAGACGTCGTAGCTCACCGCGTCGGAGGGCACGTCGCCCGGCTCGTCGGCCGCGGCCGTGACCTCGGCGCGGTACATCCGCCGCGGGTCCACGTCGGCCACCGGCCGCAGCCGTACGCCGGGCGGCGTCGCCGGCGCCGGCGGGGCCGGACGCAAATCGAGCGCCGAGTAGCGCACCTCCCGGCTGGGCGTGAAGCCGTGCCGCCGGGCGAAGGGCAGCCCGTCCGGCAGCGCCCAGGCGCGGACCCGGCGTACGCCCAGCGACCGCAGGTGGTCCAGCGAGGCGTCCAGCAGCGCGGTGCCGATGCCGCGACCCCGGTGCTCCGGGTGGACGTGCAGCAGCGACACCTCGCCGACACCGGTCTCCGAGGTGCGGATGTTCCGGTACGCCGACGCCCAACCGGCGAGGTGGCCGTCGACCTCGGCCACGAACGCCGTCCAGTCCTCGCCGGCTGGCGGCTGCGCGATCATCCGCCGGGTGGACTCCACCCCGCGCACCAGGTACGGGTGGACGACCGCGCGCAGCGCCACCACCGCGGGCGCGTCGTCGGGGCGGGCCGTCCGGAGTCGCGGATCACCCATCGCCGCGCACCGCGGCGACCGCCTCGACCTCCACGAGCTGGTCGTCGTAGCCGAGAACGGCCACGCCGAGCAGGGTGCTGGGCGGCTCGTGGTCGCCGAACGCGTCCCGCACCACCTCCCAGACGGCGACCAGGTCGTCCTGCCGGGACGAGGCGACGTACACGGTGGTCTTGACCACGTCGGTGAGAGCGGCGCCGGCCGCCGCGAGAGCCACCTCCAGGTTGGCCATCACCTGCCGCGCCTGCGCGACGTGGTCACCCGGCGCCACGGTCCGTCCCTCGGCGTCGAGCGGGCACGCGCCGGCGGTGAAGACCAGCCGGGTCGGGGGCTCGACGGTGGCCGCGTAGGCGTACTCGGCGACGTCGGACAGGGCGGGAACGGGGATCAGGCGTACGGCTCCGGTCACCCGCGGCAGGCTACCGCCGTTCCGGTGCCGCCTCGACCGAATAAGGCGGCCGGTGTGCCGCGCTAGGCGGAGTCGCGCAGGATCAGCTCCGTGGGGAGCACCACGGCCGGCTCGATGGGCTCGCCGGCCGCGAGCCGCAGCAGCTGCCGGGTCATCTGCCGGCCGATCTCCTGGATCGGCTGCCGGACGGTGGTGAGCGGCGGCTCGGTGTACGCGGCCGTCTCGGTGTCGTCGAAGCCGATCACCGCGACGTCCTCGGGCACCCGGCGGCCCGCCTCCCGCAGCGTACGCAGCGCGGCCTGCGCCATCAGGTCGGAGGCCACGAACACCGCGTCGAGGTCGGGGTGCTCGGCGAGGAGCTGCCGCATGGCCGTCGCCCCGGACTCCCGGGTGAAGTCCCCGGTCGCCACCCGCTCGGGCAGCCCGGCGGCGGCCACCGTCTCCCGGTAGCCGGCCAGCCGCTCGATGCCGGCCACCATGTCCTGCGGGCCGGCGATCGTGGCGATCCGCCGCCGGCCGCTGTCGAGGAGGTGCCGGACGGCGCGGCTCACACCGCCCACGTGGTCGACGTCGACGTACGGCAGCGGGGCGTCGTCCAGCGGCCGGCCGCTGCACACCACGGGGATGCCGAGGCGGGCGAGCCGGGCGGGCAGCGGGTCGGCCGCGTGCAACGACGCGAAGAGCACACCGTCGACGTGCCGCCCGGTGGTGTAGCGGGCGACCCGTTCGTGACCGGCCGGCGAGCCGGCCAGCATCAGCACGAGCTGCTTGTCGGCCGCCTCCAGCTCCTGGCTGACGCCCCGGATGATGCCGGGGAAGAACTGGTCGTCGGAGAAGACGCGGGTGGCGGCCTCGGGCATGACCAGGGCGATCGAGTCGGTGCGCTGCGTCACGAGGCTGCGGGCGGCGAGGTTGGGCACGTACCCCAGCTCGGCCACCGCCCGGTGGACCGCCTCCCGGATCGGCTCCGCGACCGTGGTGGAGCCGTTCACCACCCGGGAGACGGTGGCCCGGGACACCCCGGCCCGCCGGGCCACCTCTTCGAGCGTCGGCCGCCCTGCCGTCGTCATCGCGCCGTTCCCCCCGGTTCGTCTCACAGCCCGTTCCGGGAGATCACCTCCTGGTACCACCGGGCGCTGGCCTTCGGTGTGCGGCGCTGGGTCAGGTAGTCGACGTGCACGATCCCGAACCGCCTGCGGTAGCCCTCCGCCCACTCGAAGTTGTCCAGCAACGACCATACGAGATACCCCCGCAGATCCACCCCCCGGGAGATCGCCTCGTGCGCCGCGCGCAGGTGCCCCTCCAGGTAGGCGATCCGGTCGGTGTCGGCGACCTGCCCGGGGCCGTCCGGCGAGTCGGCGCCGGCCTTGTCGGGGTACGCGGCGCCGTTCTCGGTGATCAGCAACGGCACCCCCGGGTAGTCGGTGGCGATCCGCTCCAGCAGCCGGGTCAGCCCGGCCGGCTCGACCATCCAGCCCATGTCGGTGAGCGGCCCGACCGGCGGCAGGAACTCCACGGCACCGTCGGTGCCCGGGTACGCGCCGCCGCCCCCGCCGCCGTCGGGCCGGCCGGCCACGTACGTCGGCTGGTAGTAGTTGATCCCCAGCAGGTCGATCGGCGCGGCGATGAGCTTCTCGTCGCCGTCCCGCACGAACGTCGGCTCGACGATCCGGCTCAGGTGCTCCAGCACGTCCTCCGGGTAACCCCCGGCCAGCAGCGGGTCCAGGAAGATCCGGTTGTGCAGGCCGTCGACGAGGCGGACAGCCGCGGCGTCGGCGGCGCTCGACTCGTCGGCGGGGCGTACGTCGGCCGGGTTGAGGGTGATCCCCACGGTCCGCGCGCCGGCCGCGCGCAGCGCGCGGGCCGCCAGGCCGTGGCCGAGCAGGAGGTGGTGCACGGCCGTGAAGGCGGCGGCCGCGTCCTGCTCGCCGGGCGCGTGCACCCCGCTGCCGTAGCCGAGGTACGCCGAGCACCACGGCTCGTTCAGCGTGGTCCAGACGTCCACCCGGTCACCGAGGCGTGCGTACGCCGCGGTGGCGTACGTGGCGAAGTGCTCGGCGGTCTCCCGGTTCGTCCAGCCGCCCCGGTCGCCGAGGGTCTGCGGCAGGTCCCAGTGGTAGAGGGTGACGATCGGGTCGATCCCCCTCTCCAGCAGGGCGTCGACGAGGCGGTCGTAGAAGTCCAGGCCGCGCGGGTTGACCGGGCCGGTGCCGTCCGGCTGGACGCGCGGCCAGGCGATCGAGAAGCGGTACGCCCGCAGCCCCAGCTCGGCCATGAGCGCCACGTCCTCGGCGTACCGGTGGTAGTGGTCGCAGGCGACGTCCCCGGTCTGCCCCTGGTGGACCTTTCCCGGCGTACGGCTGAAGGTGTCCCAGATGGACGGGCCGCGGCCGTCCTCGCGGGCCGCGCCCTCGATCTGGTACGCGGCCGTCGCGGCGCCCCAGAGGAAGTTGTCGGGAAATCGGAGTTCGCTCACGCCTTGACCGCACCTTCCATGATCCCGCCGATGATCTGGCGGCCGAACAGGACGAAGACCAGCAGCAGGGGCAGTGTCGCGAGGGCCGTTCCGGTGAACACCTGCGACATGTCCTGGTAGTACCCGTCCGACAGGGCCCGCAGGGAGAGCTGGACGGTCGGGTTCTCCGGGTCGTTCAACACAGCGTACGGCCACAGGAAGTCGTTCCACGTCGTCATGAACGTGAGCAGGCCGAGGACGGCGGCGGCGGGGCGCAGGGCCGGCACCACGACGTTCCACCAGATCCGCGCGGTGCCGCAGCCGTCGACCCGGGCCGCCTCGATCAGCTCGTCGCTGACCGCCTGGCCCGCGTACTGCCGCATCATGAACACCCCGAACCCGGTGACGAGGGCCGGGACGATCACGGCGGGCAGCCGGTCGTTCCAGTTGAGCTTCGTCATGAGCAGGTAGAGCGGGATGACGCCGAGCTGCGTCGGCACCATCATCGTCGCGATGATCACCAGCAGCAGTGCGTTGCGGCCCCGGAAGCGCAGCTTCGCGAACGCGAACCCCGCGAGGCTGGAGAAGAAGACCACCGAGACGGTGACCGTGCCCGCCACGATCGCCGAGTTGACCAGACCCGTCAGGAAGTACGCGTCGGTGTTGTCGAAGAGCCGCGCGATGTTCGCCCCGAGGTTGCCGCCCGGGGTGACCGGCGGCGGTAGCTGCCCCATGGCGTCGCTGGAGCGGCTGGCCACCACGAACATCCAGTAGATCGGGAAGATCGACGCGACCGTGGCGAGAAGCAGCGCCACGTAGGTGAGCGGGCTGGCCCGCCAGAGCCGGCTCATCGGGAGTCTCCCTTCGCCGCCCGGCCGCCCGGCATCCGCCCGCCGAGCCGCCGGATGATCAGCACGTTGACCGTCGCGACGACGGCGATCAGCGCGAAGAGCAGCCAGGCGACCGCCGAGCCGTACCCGAAGTTGTAGTGCGGCGCGAAGGCGTTCTCGAACATGTACATGGTCACGGTCTGCGACTCGCGCAGGGGCCCGCCCCGGATCGGGTTGGTGCCGGAGTGGAAGAGGCGGGGCTCGGTGAAGAGCTGGAGGCCGCCGATGGTGGAGATGATGACGCAGAACACGATGGTCGGCTTGAGCAGCGGCACGGTGATCGACCAGAACTGGCGGGCGCGGTTCGCGCCGTCGATCGCGGCCGACTCGTACAGGTCACGCGGGATGGCCTGCATGGCGGCCAGGAAGATCAGCGCGTTGTAGCCGGTCCACCGCCAGTCGACCATGGCGGAGATGGCCACCCAGGACGCCACCCGGTTCGACTTCCAGTCGACCCCGTCGAGCCCGACCAGGTCGAGCAGCCAGTTGACCATGCCGAACTCGCGGCCGAAGAGGACGCCGAACACGATCGCCACCGCGGCGGTCGACGTGACGTTGGGGATCAGCACGGCCATCCGCCAGCCGGTGCGGAACCGCAGCCGGCGGTTGAGCAGGTTCGCCAGCCAGAGGGCGGCGAGCAGTTGCGGCACGGTCGAGATGACGAAGATGCCGAGGGTGTTGACGACCGCGTGCCAGAAGTCGGCGTCGGCCAGCAGCCGGGTGTAGTTGTCCGCGCCGACGAACGGGTGGTCGCTGCCGAGCAGGTCCCAGTCGTGCAGGGAGACCCAGAACGTGTAGACCAGCGGGTAGGCCCCGAAGACCGCGAAGAGCAGGAAGAACGGGGCGATGTAGAGGTACGGCGAGTAGCGGGTGTCGAGCCGGCTGAGCCGTACACCCGGTGTCCGCCGGCGGTGGCCGGGCGCGGGCGCGACCGGCGGGCGGGCGTCGAGCTGGACCGTCATGCCCGGGAACTCCTTTCCGCGTGTGCGGGCGGGACCCCGGGACCCGCCGGTGGTCACCCGGCGGGGCCCGCGGTGCCCGCCCGCACGCTCGCTCGGGCTACTTGGCGGCGGCCTTCTTGGCGTTGGTCACCGCGTCGGTCCAGCCCTGCTCGGGGCTGCGCTGGCCCAGCTCGACGGTCCGCACGGCGTTCTCCACCTCGGTACGGACGGCCTGGTTCTTCGGGCCCATGTAGACGGGCTTCAGCTCCCGGGCGCCCTTGGCGAAGATCTGCCCGACCGGCGCGCCCGAGAAGTACTCGTTCGTGGCCTGGACGATCGCCGGGTCGTCGAGCGCCTGCGGGGACGAGGGGAGCGGCCCCTTGGCCTTGAACGCGCCGATCTGCCCCTGGGCGCTGGTGAGGAACGTGGCCAGCTTGATCGCCTCGGCCTGGTGCTTGCTCTGCTTCGGCACGGCCAGGTACGACCCGCCCCAGTTGCCGCCGTCGCCGGGCACCCGGGCGATGTCCCACTTGCCCTTGGCGCCGGGGCCGGCGTTGCCCTCGATGACCCCGGTCATCCAGGCGGGGCAGGCGATGGTCGCGAACTTCGACTGCTTGAAGGCGGAGACCCACTCCTCGGACCACGCCGCGTACTTGCCGGAGAGGCCGGAGTCGATGATGTCCATGGTGGTGTCCCACGCCTGCCGGACGGCGGGGTTGCTGTCGACCACGAGGTTGTCGCTGGTGTCGTAGTAGCTGTAGCCCTGCGCGTTGCCGGCGGTCTGCAACAGGATGGTGTTGAACGTGTTGGTGGCCGCGTCCAGGAACGAGGCGCCGGTCCGCTTCGCGGTGAACTGCTCGCCGACGCGGATGTAGTCCTGCCAGGTGGGCCACAGCTTCGACACGGCCTCGCGGTCGGTGGGGAGGCCGGCCTTCGCGAAGAGGTCCTTGCGGTAGCACATGGCCATCCCGCCGACGTCGGTGCCGAGGCCGATCAGGTGCTTGCCGTCGGCGGTCAGCCCGGCGTTCCACTTCCACTCCAGGAAGTTGCCCTTGAGGTCGGCGGCGCCGTGGTCGAGCAGGTTCACGAAGTTGTCGGGGTTGGCCTTGTACTCGACGAGCAGGCCCTCCTCGATGGCCACGATGTCGCCGGCGCCCTTGCCGGCGGCGAGCCACTGCGTCAGCTTCGGCGAGTACTCGTCGAGGTTGCCGCCGGTGCCCCGCTCGACGATCTTCACGCCCGGGTTGGCGGCCATGTACTCCTGGTAGAGCTGTTCGTAGCCGAACTGGCCGAACACGTCCACGGTGAGCGTGATCTGGCCGTCCTCGGCGGCGTCGTCACCGCCGCCGCAGGCGGCCGTGGTGACGAGCAGTGCGGTGGCGGCCACGAGGGCCGCGGCCGCCCGGCGGCGGCGCGGATTGGCACCCATGTCGTCTCGGACCCCTCTCAGGTCGGGTGGGTGGTGGGTGGGAGATATCTGAGAGAGCGCTCTCACACAGGGTGGGGTGTGATCCACCTCATGTCAAGAGAGCGCTCTCACAGCGCGTACGACGAGAGTGGCCGCCCGGTGCGGACGGCCACTCTCGTCGATGTGGCGGCGGGGCGGTGGCCCCGGTCAGCCGACCCGGAGACCGTCCAGCAGGCCGCGGTCGCCGGTCACGTCGAGGGTGTCGAAGCTGACCCGACCCCAGAGGGCGAGCAGCAGGTCGCTCGCGGTGCCGCTCACGTGCACCCGCGCGCGGTGCTCGTCGTGGTCGAGGATCGTGTCCGTGTCCAGCAGCGCCACGCCCTCCCCGCGCAGCCGCAGGTACCACTGCTGGGCGGCGTCCACCGCGGCGAGCTGCACCACGCCGTGCCACTGGCCCGGGGCACGGCGGCGGCCCGCCGGGAGCCACGTGTCGAGCACCTCGCTCACCCCGTCGGCCGCGAGCTTCGCCTCGACCGGCTCACCCGCGGCGATGGCGAGCTGCGCGTCCCACCGGTGCACCGCCGTCTCGTGCGCCGCGCGGCGCGGCCAGAAACCGGCCTTCTTCGGCTGCGGCGCCCAGTTCCACGCCGGCGCCTCCGGGTCGAGCCCGTCGAAGAGGGCGAGCAGCCTGTCGTAGCCCTGCTGCCAGTACTGCAACGGCGTGACGCCGGGGGCCGACTCGCCGCGTTCCAGGCGCTCCGCCGGCGCGCTGGTCGCCCCGGAGCCCGCGAACGAGGCGACCCAGTGGTAGAAGGAACCCAGGTGCAGGGTCAGGTCGGCGATACTCCAGCCCGGGCACGAGAGCACCGGCGTCTCGGGGGGAGCCTCGGCCACCGCCGCGGCGAAGGCGGGACCCTCCACCCGGAGGGCACCGATCCAGAAGTCCTTCGTGCCATGCACTCTGCTCATCGCCATCCTCCCGGGGGTGACCGGGCCACCAGTGGGTGCCGCGGCTACCCCTCAGCCTAGGGTGAAGGGTGTGTCAGACGTCTACGCCCAGCCGACAACCGGAGCCGACACGACCGACATGAACTCCCTGGCCCGCTACACCACCCTGCGCACCGGCGGGCCGGCCGGCCGTGTCGTGTCGGGCACCAGCGCCGATGAGATCGTACGAGCGGTACGCGAGGCGGGCATCCGGGACGAGCCCGTCCTGATCCTCGCGGGCGGCAGCAACGTCGTGATCGGGGACGACGGCTTCCCCGGCACGGTGGTGCTGGTGCGCTCCCGGGGACTGCGGGTGGTCGCCGAGGACACCGACACGGTGACCGTACGCGTCGAGGCCGGCGAACCGTGGGACGACCTGGTCGCGGCGACCGTCGCCAACGGCTGGTCCGGGTTGGAGTGCCTCTCCGGGGTGCCCGGCTCCACCGGCGCGACGCCGATCCAGAACGTCGGCGCGTACGGCCAGGAGGTCGCCGAGACGATCACCGCCGTCGAGGCGTACGACCGGGTGGAGGGCACCACCAGCCGCATCGCCGCGGCCGACTGCGGGTTCGCCTACCGGGGCAGCATCTTCAAGTACAGCGACCGGTGGGTGGTGCTCACCGTCGACTTCCGGCTCGCCCGGTCACCGCTCTCCGGCCCGGTCCGCTACGCCGAACTGGCCCGGGCGCTCGGCGTCGAGGTGGGCGACCGGGTGCCGCTGGCCGAGGCGCGGGCCGCCGTGCTGCGCCTGCGCGCCGGCAAGGGCATGGTGCTGGACGACGCGGACCCGGACACCCGCTCGGTCGGCTCCTTCTTCACCAACCCCGTGCTCGACCAGGAGGCGTACGGGCTGCTCCGGGAGCGCGCCGCCGACCTCGGCGAGCCGCCCTCCTGGCCGTGCCCCGGCGACATGGTCAAGGTGAGCGCCGCCTGGCTCATCGACAAGGCCGGCTTCGGCAAGGGGCACCCGGGGCCCGGCGGCGTCGCCATCTCCAGCAAGCACACGTTGGCGCTCACCAACCGCAGCGGGCGCGCCAGCACGGCCGACCTCGTGGCCCTCGCCCGGCAGATCCGCGAGGGCGTGCACGCCCGCTTCGGCGTCACCCTCCACCCGGAACCGGTCCTCGTGAACTGCGCGATCTGACCCCGGCCCCACCCCGTCGATCTTGCACTTTCCGCCCCGGCGAAACGGGGCAAGAGCCGCGAGTCGAGGGCCGAAAGTGCAAGATCGCGGGGGTGAGGGGGTCAGCGCGGGGCCACCGTCGCCCAGGGGACGGTGAGTTCGCCGAGACGCCAGCGGGCCGGACGGTCGAGCACCGGCCACCCCGACTCCCTCAGCGACCGTACGGCGTGCAGCCACCGCTGCCGCGGGCCGAAGGGGACGTACGGGGCGGCGGCCCGCCACGCGTCGTCGAGGGCGCGGACCAGGTCGTGCACACGCTCGCCGGGCACGTTGCGGTGGATCAGCGCCTTGGGCAGCCGCTCGGCCAGTTCGGCCGGGCTCTCCAGGGTCGCGAGGCGGGCGGCCAGGGTGAGCGAGCGCGGCCCGTCCGCGTCGATCAGCAGCCACCCGCCGAGGCGGCCCAACTCGTCGCAGGTGCCCTCCACGAGCACCCCGCCCGGCGCGAGCGCGGCGGTCATCGTCCGCCACGCGTCGGCCACCTCGCTCTCGTCGTACTGGCGCAGCACGTTGAGCGCCCGCACCAGCACCGGGCGCAGCCCCGCCAGCTCGAACCCGCCCCGGGCGAAGGTCAGCCCCGGCGGGTCGGCGGCCGGCGCCGCGGCGGCCACCCGCGCCGGGTCGATCTCCAGGCCCACCAGGCGTACGTCGGGCCGTACGCCGGCGGCCAGGCGGGCACGCAGCTCCACGGCGGTGACCGGCGTGGCGCCGTAGCCGAGGTCCACCACGAGCGGGTCGTCCGCGGAGCGCAGCAGGTCACCGCAGGTGGCCACGATCCAGTTGTCCACCCGGCGCAGCCGGTTGGGGTTCGTGGTGCCCCGGGTGATGACCCCGTACGGCCGGCGCCGCCCCGGCTGGGTCACGGCGTGACCGCCGGATCCCGCGAGGACGCCGTCGCCACCCGGAGGGCCCGCAAACCCGGCTCACCCCCCGCGCTTCACTGCCCGGCCCGGTGCACCTTGTGCTGCGCGGCCTGCGCGAGCGGGCGGACCACCAGCCGGTCCACATTGACGTGATGCGGCCGGGTCGCGCACCAGGCGATGCAGTCCGCCACGTCGTCGGCCACCAGGGGCTCGGCGACACCCGCGTAGACGGCCGCCGCCCGCTCGGCGTCGCCGCCGAACCGCACCAGGCTGAACTCCTCGGTCTTCACCATGCCCGGGTCGATCTCGATCACCCGGATCGGACGGCCGCACAGCTCCAGCCGCAACGTGCCGGCGACCGCCGTCTGCGCGTGCTTCGCCGCGGTGTAGCCGCCACCGCCCTCGTAGACGGTGAACCCGGCGGTCGACGAGACGACCACGATGGTGCCGGCGCCGGACGCCTCCAGCGCCGGGAGCAGCGCCTGGGTGACGCGGAGCGTGCCGAGCACGTTGACGTCGTACATCCACTGCCAGTCGCCGACCGACCCGGACTCCACCGGGTCCAGCCCGCGGGCGCCACCGGCGTTGTTCACGAGCAGCGTGACCGGCCCGGGCGCCGCGGCGGCCGCCGCCGCGAGCCCCGCCACCGACTCGTCCGACGTGACGTCGCACTCCACCGCCGTGGCCCGCCCCCCGGCGGCCTCGATCCCGGCGACCAGCTCCGCCAACCGCTCCGTACGCCGAGCCGCGGCGAGGACGTGGAACCCCTCGGCGGCGAGCCGCCGGGCCGTGGCCGCCCCGATCCCGCTCGACGCACCCGTGACGATGGCTACAGAGGTCATCCGGACATTGTGACCCTCCCGCCCGACGGCGCTCCGCGCGGGCGTGTCGGCGCTCACCATGAGGTCCGTCACGCCGACCCGCCGTCCCCGCGCATTTCCCGAGCCCGATCGGGAAGATGACATCCGACGTACAGGTTGACCCAAGCGCCGGTCGTGCGAGACGGCATCAACCGTGAGCAGGGGAGCGGACGTGGCGGAACTGCACACCGGCGTCGGTCGGCAGCGAGGAGCACGGCCGTGGCCGCGTCCACGGCGCATCGCCACCCTCTCCGTGCACACGTCGCCCCTGCACCAGCCCGGCACGGGTGACGCGGGCGGCATGAACGTCTACATCCTGGAGATCGCCCGCCGGCTCGCCGAGGCGAACGTCGAGGTGGAGATCTTCACCCGCGCCACCTCCGGCGACCTGCCGCCCGTGGTCGAGATGGCGCCCGGCGTGCAGGTCCGGCACATCACCGCCGGCCCGCTCGAAGGGCTCACCAAGGAGGAGCTGCCCGGTCAGCTCTGCGCCTTCACCGCCGGGGTGCTCCGGGCCGAGGCCGCCCGCCCCCCGGGCCACTACGACCTGATCCACTCCCACTACTGGCTCTCCGGCCAGGTGGGCTGGCTGGCCAAGGAACGCTGGGGCGTACCGCTCGTGCACACCGCGCACACCCTCGCGAAGGTCAAGAATGCGCAGCTCGCGGCGGGGGACCGGCCCGAGCCGAAGGCGCGGGTGATCGGCGAGGAGCAGGTGGTCGCCGAGGCCGACCGACTGGTGGCCAACACGCGGGCCGAGGCCCGCGACCTCGTCGAGCGGTACGCGGCCGAACCGGATCGCGTCGCCGTCGTCCAGCCCGGCGTCGACCTGGCCCGGTTCTCCCCGCCCACCGGGGACCGGGACGCGGCCGTCGCCGCCGCCCGGCGCCGGCTGGGGCTGCCCGCCCGGGGGTACGTGGTGGCGTTCGTCGGCCGGATCCAGCCCCTGAAGGCCCCCGACGTGCTGGTGCGTGCCGCCGCCGCGCTGCGCGACCGGAACCCCGCACTGGCCGAGCAGCTGACCGTCGTGATCTGCGGCGGCCCGAGCGGAAGCGGGCTGGACCGGCCCACCGCGCTCATCGAGCTGGCCGCCTCGCTCGGCATCCTCGACCGGGTGACCTTCCTGCCGCCGCAGACCGGTGACGACCTGCCGGCCCTCTACCGGGCCGCCGACCTCGTCGCCGTGCCGTCCCACAACGAGTCGTTCGGTCTCGTCGCGCTGGAGGCGCAGGCGTGCGGGACGCCCGTGCTGGCCGCCGCGGTCGGCGGACTCGTCACCGCCGTACGCGACCAGGTGAGCGGCGTGCTCATCGACGGGCACGACCCCGACGACTGGGCCCGTACGCTCGCCCGGCTGCTGCCCGACCGGCTCCGCCGCCGGACCCTGGGCCGGGGCGCCGAACGGCACGCCCGCGTCTTCTCCTGGGACCGTACGGTCGCGAACCTGCTCGACGTGTACGGCGAGGCGATGGCGGCGCACCGCGACCGCCTCGCGGCCCAGCTCGCCGGCGACGCCGCCCTCTCGTGTTCCTGGTGACGAGGAGGCGTCCCCGCGGACGCACACGGGTGCGGCGCCCGGTACGACCGTAGAGTGGGCCCGGTGAGCGGGAAGAACGATCTCGGAGCCCTGATCGAGTCGGTCTGCGACGAGCGGGAGCTGGCCTGGGAGCGGACCGGCCCGCTCTCGTACGCCGTGACCCTGCCGGGCACCCACAAGCTCAAGACCGTCTGCAACCTCATCGTCGGCGAGCACGCGCTGCGCATCGAGGCGTTCGTCATGCGCCAGCCCGACGAGCGGCGCGAGGAACTGTGGGCGTGGCTGCTGCAGCGCAACGCCCGCATGTACGGCGTGGCCTTCTCGATCGACGCCGTCGGCGACGTCTACCTGACCGGGCGGGTCAATCCCGCCGGCGTCGACGCCGAGGAGCTGGACCGCCTGCTCGGCGCCGTGCTGACGTACGCCGACGAGTCCTTCGACACGATGCTGGAGATCGGCTTCGGCAGTTCCATCCGCCGGGAATGGGAGTGGCGGATCAAGCGGGGTGAATCCACCGCGAACCTCGCCGCCTTCCGGCACCTCTTCGAGCCGTCCGGAGGTTCGGAGCCGTCCTGACGGGTATGCCGCACCGCGCGGTGCGGCAGGTATGGGACCCGCACACGCGCCGAGGACGAACTGTCGAGGAGCGTGAGCGTCTCATGGCTCAGCGGAACAGCTCGGGTCGCGGCGGGACTGCGACCAGGACAAGGCAACGGCCGGGGAACCAGACGCCGAACACCCCACCGATCTCCGAGTCGGAGATCTCCCGGATGCGGGTGGACGACATCCGGGGCCAGCTCCGCAAGCACGGCGTCTCGGGAATCTCCGCGCTGCGCAAGCCGGAGCTGGTGAAGGAACTGGTGCGCGCCATGCGGGCCGCGCGCGGCGGCGGTGCGGCGCGCAAGGCGACCGGGCCGGCCGGCCGGGCCACCGGCACCCGCGCGGCGGGGCGGCCGTCCGCCACGAAGAAGGCCGCCGCCGGCCGGGCGGGCAAGGCCGCACCGGGCCGGGCCAAGGCGGCCCCGGCGAACAAGACCGCACCCGCGAAGAAGGCGGCGGCGAAGAAGACGGCGGCCGCGAAGAAGACCACACCGGCGCGGAAGACGGCGGCGGTGAAGAAGACGGCGCCGGCGCGGAAGACGGCGGCGGCGAGGAAGACCGCGCCCGCGCGGAAGACGGCGGCGGTGAAGAAGACCGCGCCGGCGCGGAAGACGGCGGCGGCGAGGAAGACGGCGCCCGCGCGGAAGAGCGCCGGCGGCGGTACGGCGGCGAAGGCCGCGACCGGTGTGCGTACGGGACGCAGCTCGTCCCG
>Ga0164243_10009628_pt1 | contig 14037 bp, 15 predicted proteins | sample OricompcompostOP_FD_108781 | JGI IMG/M metagenome (GOLD analysis project Ga0164243, IMG submission 108781) | Organic Plus compost microbial communities from Emeryville, California, USA - Original compost - Organic plus compost (OP) | ecosystem: Engineered > Solid waste > Mixed feedstock >... | reverse complement strand
TACTACACCGCACCGAATGGCACATCCGCATGATCCACAACCACCCCTGGTACATCCCACCACCCCACATCGACCCCACCGCCACACCCCGCCGCAACACCCTCCACGTCATGCGCACCTAGGCGCGGCGGTCAACGCCGCGCGACGGGAATGGTTCCGGGATTCCGGGAGTGGCCCACCGGCCCCTGGCAGCGGCTCCGCCGAGACCCCGGGAGCGACCCGGAGAGCCGCCCCGAGGGCCACCCCCGGTCAGTCACCTCCCTCGCGGCGCAGCGCGGCCAGTTCGCGCTGGACCTGCGCCTCATGGGCCGCGACGTCCTCGCGCGCCCGGCGTGGGCTCCAGCGGCCTGCCATCACCAGAATCAGCGGCAGGAACACGATCTCCCCACCGATGCACACCCACCACCACGTCTGCCACTGGCCCGGTGTGGCATGCGCCGCGTCCTCAACGGCCTGCCCGTGTTCCTTCAGGTAAGCCAGATCCTCGTGCGGAATCGCCGCCGCGGCGCGCAAGCGGTTGATCGCTTCCGTCGGTGCGACGCCCTCCGCGGCGGCGATCTGCCCGACCGCCCTGGTCGCGGCCGCCTGGTCGTTCGGGTTCGCGGACAGCGCTGCCTGCGTCGCGGGGTCGATCGCGGAAAGCGTTTTCAGCTCCGGCGCGTACTTGTGGCTCAGCTCCTGCACATGCTCACCGTGCTCGACGAGCGGGCTCATCGAGGTGACCACGAACGGCAGCACGGCGATCGACACGGCCACCACGACACGCACGATCCAGCCCCACACCGCGAGCCCCGTCGCGGTCAGCGCCGGATTGCGCCGCTCGACGGTTTCGGTGAAGCTCGCCATCCACGGCGCGTACGCGATCCCGGTGCAGGCCGCGAGCAGGCTCACGATCCAGACGAACGTGAAGTACCCCGTATCGGGATGCGTCGCGCGGGTCAGGAACACCACCGTCATCACGATCGTGCCCACCGCGCCGAACACCATGAACGGTTTCCGCACCCGGAACCGGTCGGAGATCAGGCCGATCGCGATCAGCGCGATCGCGTCGGCGGCCCAGAACCAGTTGCCGAGCCCGTTGGCGTCGGCGAGCGAGAAGCCGAACAACGTCGTGAAGTACACCGGGAAGAAGCCAACCGCGGTGTAGTAGATGATCAGGAAGACCGCGATCGCGAACGCCGAGCCGAGGATGTCGAGGTGCATCATCTGCCGCCACGGGCGTTTGAGGCTTTCCTCGACATCGATTCCCTTGGCGCGCACCTCGATCAGCACCCGGTCCCGCATGCTCACCATCAGCTGATCACGCAGTTTCGGCGACAGCTCCCGCAGGCCGAACAACGCGACCACGAACATCGCCAGCCCGATGATCCCGCAGATGGTGAACTGGCTGCGCCAGTCGGGCAGCGAGTCGAGGGTGCTGCTGGAAACCACCGACAGCAGCAGACTGCCCGCGACCGGGCCCAGCGTCCAGAACCCCATCGCCGAGGCCCGGCCCAGCTGCGGGGAGAAGTCCCTGACCAGCGCCGGCGTCGCGACGAGGATGATGCCCTCCACGAACGACACGGCCCCGAAGAGCACACCGAACACCAGCCCGTCGGGCGCGTTGGGCAGCGCGAACAACACGAGCAGACCGGTCACCGCCAGCCCGTAGACGACGAGGTTCGCCCGGCCCCACCGGTCGGCGAGACCCGCCACGAGCGAGGCGAACGCGCCGAGCAGGTTGCCCAGCGCGGTGATCCAGACGTAGGTCGAGAACGACATGTCGAAATGAGCCATGATCGCCGGGGAGACCGCGCTCGGCAGGTACAGCTCGTAGTACAGGACGATCGTGGCGAGCACCGCGATGGCGAGGAAGGTCATCCGCTGCGCGGTGCCTGGGTAGTGCTCGATCTGGCGCTGCCACAGCAACCGCGGCAGCGCGCCACCTCTCGGGGATCGCATCGTTTCCGTCACGCGTGCGGTCATGTGACCGCCTCCTTCGGCTCGCTACGTCGAGAACCTGGGCAGCGCGGGCAGACGCGCCGGCAGGTCGTTCACCGGCGGCTACGCTGCTTTTCGTGTTGTCGAAACTTCAGAGGTACGAGGGCGTACTTTAGAAGCGAGGAGTCCATGAAGCAAGAGGGTTCGCTGGCCCGGACGCACGAAGACGAGCCGGGCCTGCCCCGCGGGCGCGCCAGCCTGCCCGCGGACACCGTGCGCGCGGCCCAGCGGGAGCGGCTGATCCGGGCGATCATCGCCGCGTCCGCGGAGCAGGGATACCTGCGGGTCACGATCGCCGACGTCGTCAGCCGCGCGAAGGTGTCTCGGGCGGCGTTCTACACGCATTTCACCGACAAGGACGAATGCCTGCTGGCGGCCGCACTGCACGGACGGCGCCTGGTGATCGACCGCATCACGGCCGCCACCCAGTCGCAGCCCGACGGTGCCACCCCGGAGCACACACTGCGCGCTTCGTGCCACGCCTTTCTGGGCTTTCTCACCGACGAACCCGAGTTCGCCCGCGTCTTCTACCTGGAACTGCCCAGCGCCGGCCCCAATGCGGTCACCCAGCTGGTCGAGGCTCAGCGACAGTACGCACACCTGAACGAGGTGTGGCACCGGCGGGCGCGGAAGACCCATCCGGAACTTCCCGACGTGCCAAGGGAAGCCTTCGTCGCCGCGGTCGGCGCCACCACGGAACTCGTCCGTGCAGCCGTCCACAGTGGACGCGCGAACCTGCTCGAACTCGAGGACGATCTGGTGGGCCTGCACCTGGCCCTGCTCGCGGGCAAACCCTGGACCGCCTGAGCTCTGGACATGTGACCGTTTGGTCACCTATCCTGGTCGGGTGACGGACGACGACCGGGTTTTCAAGGCCCTGGCCGACCCCACCCGCCGCTTCCTGCTCGACCTCTTGTTCGCGCGTGACGGCCGCACGCTTTCCGAACTCGAGTCCGAGCTCGAGATGACGAGATTCGGGGTGGCCAAGCACCTGAAGGTCCTTGCGGAGGCCGATCTCGTCGTCACGCGCAGGTCCGGCCGGGAGAAGCTGCACTTTCTGAACCCGGTTCCGATCAGGGCGATTCACGACCGCTGGATCGACAAGTACACCGAGCGCCGGGCGGCCGCGCTCGCCGAGCTGAAAGCAGAATTGGAGCAGAAACCATGACGCACACCGCTGTGACCACGCAGGTCTACCGCATCTACATCAAGGCCGACGCGCAACGGGTCTGGGACGCGATCATCAAACCGGAATGGACGGACCGCTACGGCTACGGCGGCCTCACCGACTACGACCTGACTCCCGGCGCGAAGTTCGCGACCCGGCCCAGCGAGTCGATGATCAAGGCGAGCCAGGAGATGGGTTTCCCGTGCCCGGACGTGATCATCGACGGCGAGGTGGTGGCCGCGGATCCACCCAGACGCCTGGTGCTGTCGTGGCGGATGCTCATGGACCCAGGCGTCGCCGAAGAGGGATTCACCCGGCTCACCTACGAGATCGCCGAGACCGCGAACGGCACCAAGCTGACCGTCATCCACGAGCTGGACAACGCGCCCAAACTCGCCGAGATGGTCGCCGGCGCGAACGAGGATGAGGGCGCCGGTGGCGGCTGGCCGTGGATTCTCAGCGATCTGAAGTCATTGCTGGAGACCGGGAAGACACTGGCGGGACAGTCCTAACAGGACTGTCCCGCCTCGGCAGCACAACCCTGTCAGGGCAGGCCGAACTGCGCGTCCTCGCGCAGCCGGGTCGCAGCCGCCAGGGTCAGGGCCAGCAGCACCGACACCAGGCCCTGCTCGTCCGGGGCCTGGTCCGCCAGTTCCTCCTCGATGCGGTCGAGGAGACCACTCGCGGCGTGGCGGACGACCCGTGCCGCGACGACCGTGGCCCGTTCCGCGTGGTCGGGGCGCGCCGGATCGTCGTGTTCGGTCAGGACGCGGGCGCCGCCGTGGGTACGGACCGTGACCGGCTCGTCGGTGCGGCCCTGGCCCAGCAGCAGCGCGAACGCGGCGATCGCCTGCTGGCGCGCCCAGCGGTCGGGCAGCTCACGATGAACCTGCCGGGTCAGATCGAACGCGAGGCGCGTCGCCGGGCAGTCACGGTCGCGCCAGCCCTGAGCGACCAACCCGGTCAGCGCGCCGACCAGTCCGGGGCAGCCCGCCTCCTCGGCGGCCTCCAGCAACATCCCGCGCGCCACCAGATAATGCGACGGGAGGATGTCCGCGGGCAGTGATTTCGCCACCGTGGTCAGCAGAATCCTGGCGAAGGGCACCTGCAGCGCCCACGGCCAGGAGACCACCTCGGCGACGAACGCGTCCAGGCTGGCCGGCTTACGCTCGTGGGCGTAGTCCAGGAAATGCTCGATCGCGACGAGCCATTCGCTCATATCGCGGCGCCACAGCTCGTCGACCATCTCCGACGCCAGCTCCTCCGGCGTGATGGTCACCAGCAGCCGCGCCCACAACACCAGCAGCTCCTCGCGGTGCGGGCTCTCTCTCAACACCGCCTCGAGCTCCCCGTACGCGGTTCCACGCACAGCGCTCGCGCACCGGTCCGCGGTCCTGGCCACTTCGACGACGTTGTCGACCATCTGCACCGGCTTTCCTCGGACCCCCGAGGTTGCAGAATAGATCTCAATATTGAGTTTTGTAAAAGGAGCACCACCGCATGAGCGTGCCAGCCGCCTTCGACCAGGACTCCCGCGTCTACGACCGGCTCGTCGGCCTGAACCCCGGCTACCACGCCCACCTGCGCCGCTCCGCGGCCGCGATCCCGCCGGACGCCCGGCGCGTGCTCGACGCCGGATGCGGCACCGGCGCCTCCACTCGCGCCGTGCTCACCGCCGTACCGGACGCGCACGTCGAGGCCGTGGACGCCTCCGCCGGAATGCTCGCCGAGGCGCGGCGCAAGCACTGGCCCGGCACCGTGAGCTTCACGCACAGCCGCATCGAGGACCTCGCCGAGGCCGGGATCGACGGCCCCTTCGACGCGATCTTCGCCGCCTATCTGGTGCGCAACCTCCCCGAACCGGACCAAACCCTCGTCGCGCTGCGTAACCTCCTGTGCCCCGGCGGGGTACTCGTCGTGCACGAGTACAGCGTCGCGGACAGCCGCGCCGCACGTCTGCTGTGGACGGTCGTGTGCTGGCTGGTGATCATTCCGCTGGGCAGGCTGTTCAGCGGCAACGCGAGCCTGTACCGGTACCTGTGGCGCAGTGTGCTGCGCTTCGACGGGGTGCGCGCGCTGTCCGATCGGTTACGACGCGCCGGATTCACCGGGGTGCGGACGCGGACGATGACCGGCTGGCAACGTGGCATCGTGCACACCTTCACCGCCGAGGCGCCATGACCGACCGACGCAAGGTCCACCATCCCGCACAGCCCGGGTTCGCGCACGCCCGCGAGCTCGACCCCATACCACGCGCCGTCGTGGTCGGCGGCGGCATCGCGGGCCTGACCGCGGCGACCGCGCTGGCCGAACGCGGGATCGCCGTCGAGTTGTTCGAACGCGAGAGCTACTGGGGTGGCCGGGTCGGCGGCTGGACGACGACGCTGGGTGACGGCAGCACGGTCGGGATGAGCCGTGGGTTTCACGCGTTCTTCCGCCAGTACTACAACCTGCGCGAGCTGCTGCGCCGCGCCGGGACCGAACTGCTCCCGCTGACCGACTATCCCCTGGTGGACGAGCACGGCCGCACCGACACCTTCCGCGGCATCCCGAGCACCCCGCCGTGGAACGCGCTGGGGTTCGCCTTGCGCAGCCCGACGTTCACCGTCGCCGACCTGTTCCGCGTCGACGCGCGCGCCGCGCTCGACCTGGTCAACGTGACCGTGCCCGGCACCTACGAGCGGCTGGACACCCTCGACGCGGAGTCCTTCCTCGCCCGCGTCCGTTTCCCGGAAGCCGCCCGGCATCTGGCGTTCGACGTGTTCTCGCGGAGCTTTTTCGCCGACCCGCGGGAGCTTTCGGCCGCGGAACTGGCCGTGATGTTCCACCTGTACTTCCTCGGCTCCGCGGAGGGTCTGCTGTTCGACGTGCCGCGCGATCCGTTCCACGCCCTGTGGTCGCCGCTGGTCGCGCGCCTGAACGAACTGGGCGCCAAGACCCACCCCGGCACGGCGGTGACCGAGATCGACCGCCGCGACAAGGGTTTCGGCGTACGCACGCGAGACGGCGAGCACGAGGCCGACGCCGTCGTACTCGCGCTCGACCTGGCCGGGCTCCGCGATCTCGTGGCCGCCTCGCCCGGGCTCGGCACCGCGGCCTGGCGTGCCCAGATCGCGGCGCAGCGCACCGCTCCCCCGTTCGTCGTGCGCAGGCTGTGGCTCGACCGCCCGGTGCGCGCGGACCGGCACCCTTTCCTGGCCACCGGCGGCCTGCCGCCGCTGGACAACATCAGCGTCCTCGACCGCTACGACGCCGACGCGCGGGCGTGGGCACGCAAGTCGGGCGGCTCCGTCGTCGAGCTGCACGCGTATGCCTCGCCGGGCGAGGACGTGCCCGCGCGCCTGCTCGACCGTCTGCACGAGCTGTATCCGGAGACCGGGCAAGCCACCGTGCTGGGCGATCGCATCGAGCGGCGCGAGGACTGCCCGCTGTTCGCGCCGGGCACGTACTTCCGCCGTCCCCCGGTCGTCACGCCGGTGCCGGGGCTCACCCTCGCCGGCGACGGGATCCGTGTCGATCTCCCGGTCGCGCTCATGGAACGCGCCGCGACCACCGGCTGGCAGGCCGCGAACCACCTGCTCGGCGGCTGGGGGCTGGCCGGGCATCCGCTCACCACCGTGCCCACCCGCGGCAGGCTCGGCCTGTTCCGCGCGCTGGCGCGCGTGCTCTAACCGAGCTCGGTGCCCGTCCGGAGCGCGTAGCGGCGTTCGGCGTAGGCGAGATCGTCGCGCCACAGGCGCGTCGCCGCGTGCCGCATCAGCGGGCGCAGTACCGGGGAGACCTTGCGGGCCATGGCGAAACCGGGACGCTCCGACGTGGCGATCACGGCCTCCAGCACGGCGGTGCGCGGCCTGCCGTCGCGGCCGCGGCCCAGCGGGGTGGCGTGTGTCTCGACCACACTGCCCACCCCCTCGCCGTCCACAATGGACATCGTGACCGTCCGCGGTTCCGGGCACAGGAACTCCGCGCGCACCGGCACGCCGATGCGGCCGCCGAGCCGGAAGGTCACGTCGACCACGAACCGGTCGTCCTCCTCGGTGGGTGCGCTCACCACGTCGAGATTCGCGAACGAGTACGGGTGGAACCACGCGCCGTGCCAGGGATCCAGCCGGTTGGCCACGATGTCGCCGGGCTCGCACACGCCGACAAGCCTGGTCACCGCCGACACGCTGCCCGGCAGCTCGGGGCGGGGCCCGAGCACGGGTTCGGGCAGCGGCGCTTCCTCCGCGCCGTCCAGCCGCACCCACACCAGCACGCCGTCGTCGTGACTGGGCAGCGGTTCCCAGCCGTAGCGGGCGTTTTTGCCGACCGGCAGGCCGTGCCAGCGGCAGACGACCGTGTCGCACACGACCTTCCCGTCGGCGAGCGGCGCGCCGAGATGCGGGCATTCGCCGGGGCCCACGATCAGCGCGCCGTCCTGACCGCGCCACGCGACCAGTTCCCGGCCGGCGACCACCGCGCCGACCGGGCGCGAGGAGCGCACGCTCGTGCTGGCCGCGAACGCGTACCAGTTGCCGGACGGGCGCGCCTCGGCGCGTTTGGCCGCCGAGGCGATCAGCTCGGGCACCGCCTGCGCGAACGTCGGCCGGAGCACTCGGCGCGGGACGCGCTGGATCGGCCACCTCTGCTTCGCCACGAGCCGGGATTATCCCACGCCGGCTCGTGGTAAACCACGCGAGAAAGTACCGTCGCGAGCATGGCGGAGATCTGGCAGCTGCGGAAGGCGGTCACGCGTTCGGTCAGTCCGGAGAACTTCACCGGAGCCAAGGGCGCCGGCGGGATGGCCACCGAGGGCACCGGCGCGGGCGCCGCACGCGAACTCGGCCGGGGCTGGAAGGTGTCGCCCTCCATCGATCTCGCCGCCGGTGCCACCGCGACGCTCGCCGACGTCGCCGGGCCGGGCGTGGTCCGGCACATCTGGCTGACCACCGACCGTTCACGCCTTCGCCGGCTGATCCTGCGCATGTACTGGGACTCGGCCGGCACCCCGGCCGTCGAGGTGCCGCTCGGCGATTTCTTCTGCAACGCCTGGGAAGAGCTTGCGCTGCTCGACTCGGAAATGATCGTGGTACTGCCCGCGGGCGGGCTGAACTCGTACTGGCCCATGCCCTTCCGCGAGCGCGCGGTGATCACGCTGGAGAACACCGGCGACGGCAGCGTGCCGGTGTACTACCAGGTGACCTACACGGGTGAGGAACTGCCGGAGAACACGGCGTACCTGCACGCGGCCTGGCGCCACGCCGATCCGCTCGGCTCACCCGCGGTGCACACGATCCTGCGGACGCGGGGCAGCGGCCACTACGCGGGAACCTACCTGGCGATCTCGCCTCGCGCAGCCGGCTGGTGGGGCGAGGGTGAGCTGAAGTTCTACCTCGACGGCGACGAGGAGTTCCCCACCATCTGCGGTACCGGTACCGAGGATTACTTCGGTGGCGCCTGGAATTTCGACCTGGGCGGCCGGTACGTCGGCTACTCCACCAGGTTCCTCGGGCTGCCGCAGATCCTGCCGCCGGACAGGATCTACCAGCAGCGGCAGAAATTCGGCATGTACCGGTGGCACATCCCGGATCCGATCACGTTCGAGTCGGATCTGCGGGTGACCGTGCAGGCGCTCGGCTGGAAGTCGGCGGGCCGGTACCTTCCGCTGGAGAAGGCCGATATCGCCACCACCGCGTACTGGTATCAGCGCCCGGGGGCATAACAATCCGGCGGGCTGGGTACAGGAGGGCGAGGAGCTGTCGAGGGAGGTCGTTTTCGTGCGCCGTGGCAGGGCTGTGGGCAAGCTGGCCGGTCTGTGTGTGATCGCCGGAGTTCTGGTGGCGGGGCTGGTTTTTCCGGCCGCGGGCGGGCTGGGCACCTTGTCCAATCAGGTCAGTGCCGCGGTGCCGGACATGGCCCGTCAGCTGCTCACCACTCCCCCGCCGCAGGTCACCACCGTCACGGCCGCGGACGGCAGCCCGATCGCCACGCTGTACGACCAGTATCGTCTTCCCGCACGCTACGAGGACATCTCGGCCCCGATGAAGGCGGCCGCGGTGTCCATTGAGGACAGGAACTTCTTCTCCGAGGGCGCGATGAATCCCCGTGCCGTGGTGCGGGCCGTGCTCAACAACGCGGGCGGCGGCAGCACCCAGGGTGCGTCGACGATCACCCAGCAGTACGTGAAGAACTACCTCATCAACGTGCTCGACCGGAACAATCCCAAGGCGCAGCAGGAGGATCGCGCCGACACGATGGCACGGAAACTCCGTGAGGCACAGCTCGCCGTGATCGTCGACCGCTCGCAGAGCAAGGAGCAGATCCTCACCAACTACCTCAACGTGGTCTCCTACGGCAACGAGACCTACGGCGTCGCGGCCGCGGCGCGCTACTACTTCGGCACCACACCGGACAAGCTGAGCATCGCCCAGTCCGCGATGCTCGCCGGCATGGTGAACAACCCCAGCCGGTACAACCCGTACCGGTTCGCGCAGGAGACACTGGAGCGGCGCAACGTCGTGATCGACGCGATGCTCGCCGCACGCACCATCAGCCCGCAGCAGGCCACCGCGGCGAAGGCGGAACCCCTTGGCGTGCAACCGGAACAGTCCTCGCCGCCGGCCAGCTGTTACGCGGCCGTGCCGGACGCCGGTTTCCTGTGCGACTACGCCGTGACGTATCTGGAGAAGGCCGGGCTCAGCGAGGAGCAGATCAAGACCGGCGGCTACACCATTCAGACCACTTTGGACCCCAAGGCCAGCCGCGCGGCGAAGCAGGCCGCGGACCGGCGGGTGCCGAGCACCCAGCCCGGGGTGGCCAATCCGTTCGTGATCGTCAAACCCGGCCAGGACTCGCACGACGTGGTCGCGATGGTGTCCAACCGCACCTACGGCACCGACGCGCGCGCCGGGGAGACCAGCTTCAACCAGGCGGCGAACGTGAGCGTGCCCTTCGGCGCCGGGTCGATCTTCAAGCTGTTCACCACGGCGGCGGCGATGGAGAAGGGCACCGCCGGCCTGTCCACTCCCCTGCCCAACCCCGGCGCGCAGTGTTTCCCGGTGCCCGGCAGCAGGTCCTGCGCGACGGTGCACAACGACGGCGGCTACCCCAACCCGATCCCGCTGCGGGACGCGCTGGCCACGTCGCCGAACGTCGCCTTCACCGATCTCGAGCTGCGCACCGGAATGCCGGACGTGATCGCGACCGCCGCGAAACTGGGGCTGCGGCAGACCATGCGCACCAACATGCACGGCGACACGCCGCGCCCGGCCCCGGCGGGCGCGAGCGTGCCCTCGACGTACACGCAGCCACAGGACCAGTTCAACCAGGGCAACATCGCGTTCACGCTGGGTTTCAGCCCGTTCAGCCCGCTGGAGCTGACGAACGTGGCGGCCACCCTCGCCGACCACGGGCGCTGGTGCCCGCCGAACCCGGTCAGGCAGGTCACCGACCGCACCGGTGCGCCGGTGCCGATCGCGCGGCAGGGGTGCGAGCAGGTCGTGCCGCCGGGGCTGGCGGACACGCTCGTGCAGGGACTCGGCAACGACATCAAGCCCGGCGGCACGTCGGCGGAATCCGCGCGGGCGGCGAACTGGACGCGGCCCACGGCGGCCAAGACCGGGACCACGCAGGACAACGAATCGGTGGCGTTCCTGGGGATCACCAACTCCTACGCCGCCAGTTCGGTCGTGTACGCCGACGGTTCCCGCCCCGGCACGATCTGCGCGACGAACCCGCCGGTGGTGCGGGACAACTGCAAGGGCGCGTTCGGCGGCACCATCGCGGCCCCGACGTTCTACGACGCGTTCAACCAGGTACTGGCAGGCCGGCCCGCGCAGCCACTGCCGCCCGCGGACCCGGCCTACCTGCGTTAGCGGCCGGCGTCTTTCTCAGTCCGCCTTGGTCACCGGCAGCCGGGGCAGGTCAGCGCGGAGTTGCTGCAGGTCGTCGTGGACACGGGCCGCGCCGGCAGCCCGATGCGCTGCGCCGCCTGACAGTCCCACACCGACTCGCCGGCCACGTCAAAACGGCCGGTCGCCCGCGATGGCGACGCGCTCGGCGATCCTGACCTCGGGCGCGTAGTCGTTGACCGCGTAGTGCTGGGTGGCGCGGTTGTCCCAGAACGCGACCGCGTTCTCCGTCCACCGGAAGCGCACCTGGAACTCCGGCACGTGCGCCTGCGCGAACAGCAGCCTCAGCAGGTGGTCGCTCTCGTCCCGGTCGATGCCCACGATGTGCGTGGTGAACGCGGGGTTCACGAAAAGCGTGCGCCGTCCCGTCTCGGGATGCGTGCGCACCACGGGATGCTCGACGGGCGGGAACTCGTCCTGGCGCGCGGCCAGGAAATCCGGGTCGCTGAACCGCTGGAAGCCCGGCACGTAGTCGTGCACCGCGCGCAGCCCGGTGATGCGCTCGCGGACGTCCTCGGGCAGGTTGTCGTACGCGGCGGCCATGTCGGCCCACATCGTGTCGCCGCCGATCGAGGGCACCTTGATCAGCCGCAGTACCGAACCGAGTGCCGGATTGGGCCGGAACGTCACGTCGGTGTGCCAGATGTTCTCGAACCCCGGCATCGCGGCGCTGCGCGAAAACCGCGTCACCTCGTCGGAATCACCCTTCGGCAGCAACGGGTTGGTCTCCAACGGACCCCAGTTGGCCGCGAACGCGCGCTGCTGTCCGGCGGTGATGTCCTGGTCGCGGAAGAACAGCACCTTCCACTCCAGCAGCGCACGGTTGAGTTCCGCACGCAGCCGCCCGGTCAGCGGTTTGGCCAGGTCGACGCCGTCGATCTCGGCGCCGATGACGCGCCCCAGCGGGCGCAGGCCGAAGTCCTCGTAGGGCCGCGATTCGATGCCTTCCGGGAGGCGGCGCAGGACGCGGGGGCCTTCCACGATGCTGTCGTCGGGCACGTGCGCGTGCCGGAGCGCGGGCGCGACAAAGTCCACAGACATAAAGAATCTCCTTGCTGCGTAAGGGAAACAGGCGACGCGGACGTCAGCTCGGCGGAGAGCCGAGGCGGCCGCGGCGCAGCAGCAGGGCGACTACGCCGGCTCCAGCGGGACGCGAAGGAACGCAGCGATTCGGCATAGCAAGATGATCACCACGTGCGGCTTGATCCGTCAAGGTGTTCCACTACCCGGGACCGGCGAGCTGTGCTTGACTTCTCACCGACCGCAACCGGCTTGGGAAGGGAACCTGTGGCGACCTGGCGCGAACTCCAGACGTTCATCCGGCAGTCCTACCGCGTGGTCAGGGACGAACCCGAGGAGATCAGGATCCGCATCCGGTTCCGCCGCGATCCCGAGGAGGAGGAGCGCACCCAGATGGTCGTCATCGCGCGCGAGGTACTCGACAAGCGCGAGGAGTGGGTGCAGATCGCCACGCCGTTCGCCCGCATCGACGAGGTGGACCTGCGGCACGTACTCGACGAGATCGGCCACACCACGGTCGTCGGCGGCGCGGTGATCATGGGTGACTGGATCGTGCTGCGTCATTCGCTGCCGCTGGTGAACCTCGACCTCAACGAGTTCACCGACCCGCTGGAGCTGGTCACCGGCGCCGCCGAAACGCTGGAGGAACAGCTGACCGGCCGCGACGATTACTGATGGCGGGATTTTGACGCAACCGGTCAGGTCTGCCACTCGTGACGGTGCGGCCCGGCGCGCACGCTTGAGGCATGAACAAGCCGTTTCTGGCCCGGTTCCGCGAGTTCCTGGCCACCCAGGCGGAACTGGCCGAGCGTCAGGCGTTGCTGAACCGGCCATGGGAAGAGGAGTTCACGCACTGGGGCGCCGACGGGCGCCTGCACGGGCACCTGCCGCCGCCGGGCGGCAGGCCCCGGCGCGCCACCACACGCGCGGGCTGGTGCCCGGGACTCCGGCTGTCCACTGAGGACGATCAGTCGGTCGGCGTGCGGTAGCGGGCCAGGTAACGCTCACGAGCGAGCTCGTCCTCCGCCTCGTGCGCCCTGGCGCGCACTTGTTTGCCCGTGCCGCGCGGGTATCCGTGCTTGGCGAGCCGGTTCTCCGCGGCTTCCTCCATGTACACGAACGAGTAGAAGTAGCCCACCAGCCCGGCCATCAGCACGAGCAGCAGGCGTAGCCACAGCGGACCGGGCAGCAGCAGCCACACCGCCATCAGCGGCGCGAGCAGCACTGTGGTGCGCGCGGCGTGCCGCAGCACCCACGTGCGGGACGTGGTGTCGTGCAGCACCCATTCGCGGCACCGATCGGGCAGGCGGCCGCCCAGGGAGTACCAGATCCACTGCGCCGGGTTCGGGCGTCGCCTCTCGCTCATGGTTAGTAGGCTAATATTTAGTACGCTAACCAAGCCAGCGGAGGTGACGATGGCGACGATCGACCTCGGCGAGGACCCGCTCGCACTGGACCGGCAGGTGTGCTTCGCCCTGTCCGTCGCCTCGCGCAGTGTCATCGCGATCTACCGGCCGCTGCTCAAGCCGTACGGGCTGACGCACCCGCAGTACCTCGTCCTGCTCGCGCTGTGGGACACCGCGCCGCGCACGGTGAAGGATCTGTGTGACACGCTGCGCGCCGAGCCGGCCACGCTGTCCCCCCTGCTCAAACGCCTCGAAACCCTCGGCTACATCTCACGCGAACGTGACCGCGCCGACGAGCGCGCGCTGCGGATCGACCTCACGGACAAGGGCCGCGCGCTCCGCAAGGAGGCCGAGAAGATCCCCTACCGCGTGGTCGAGCAGCTGGGCATGGACCTCGCCGAACTCGAAGCCCTGCACACCGCACTCGGCAGGGTCATCGCGGCAACCGAACGCTGATCCGAAAATCGATGGTGAGTGGGCAGGCGAAGCACCCGGCGGAGCGCAGCGGAGCCGGGTTCGTGCTGGGTGGGGCGGGTCTCAGGCGGCGGGTTCGAGGGTGACGCGGTAGCCCAGG
>Ga0164243_10009627_pt1 | contig 14042 bp, 14 predicted proteins | sample OricompcompostOP_FD_108781 | JGI IMG/M metagenome (GOLD analysis project Ga0164243, IMG submission 108781) | Organic Plus compost microbial communities from Emeryville, California, USA - Original compost - Organic plus compost (OP) | ecosystem: Engineered > Solid waste > Mixed feedstock >... | reverse complement strand
CGAAGCCGGTGACGCCGGGCGTGCCCTTGACGAGCGCCCACGAATCCTCGTTGAGGTCCATGTTGACCAGCACGTAGCCGGGCATCGTGCGCTTCTCGGTGACAACTCTCTGGTTGTCCTTCAGCTCGGTCACGGACTCGGTCGGCACGACCACCTGGCGCACGGCGCGTCTCTGGTTGAGCGAGACGACGCGGTGCTCGAGGTTGTGCTTGACCTTGTTCTCGTGACCGGAGTAAGTGTTGACGACGTACCAGCGAAACATGTCGGGGGAGGATCCTTGGGGGAGTGGGCGCGAGCCTGGGCTCAGATGATCAGGTCGACGATCCGCTGCGAGAGCCAGTCGGCCGCCCCGAGGAAGAGGCCGGCGATGGCGACGAAGCCGATCACGACGGCGGTGGCCTGAGCGACCTGCGTGCGGTCGGGCCACTGGACACGCTGCAGCTCGCGCCAGCTGCCGCGCAGGAAGTTGATGAAGCGACCGCCGCCGCGCTTGGGCTCCGGCGAGCGCTCGCCGGTCCGCGCGACACCCGCGGCCGCGCCGCCGTCGCCGCCGCGACCGCCGGAGGGGACCAGCGGCCCGCCGTCGTCGTCGCGCGCGCTCTCGAACAGCTCCTCGGCGCTGCTGCCGCCGAGCGACGCCTCGGCGTCCGCGTTGGCGTCGGCCTGGGACGGCCGGCCCATGGCGAGCTGAGCGTCGGCGATGTCGACCTCGCCAGAGGCGAACTCGGCCGGCTCGTGCGCGTGCAGCTCGTTCTCGTCGGGCAGCGCGTGATGCTCGGCGCGCTCGGCCGAGCCGTCCTCGTCAGGACTGTTGGCTGATCTCGGGTCGCGGGCCATCAGGCTCTACACGCGTTAGCGAGTCTCCCGATGGGACGTGTGTCTCTTGCACCAGCGGCAGTACTTTCTGAGCTGGATCCGCTCAGGGTTGTTCCGCTTGCTCTTGTTCGTCTGGTAGTTGCGCCGCTTGCACTCCTCGCACGCGAGGGTGACTGCGATGCGAACGTCTCCGCGAGCCATGGTCGTCCAGGTTCCAGTCGTCGTCTGAAGGCAAGTGTCAGCGACCGGCGGCAGACGCAGAAGCGCGACACCAACCGGCGCGGGCAAAGCAGTGTAGCGGGAAACGCCGGAGCGGTGGGCGTTGACGGTCGCGGCCCGGCGCGTCGGCGAGAGGCGGTAGCGTCCCGGTGGTCGGCGCGGCACCGCTCGCCGAAATTTTGCCTTTCAGGTCGGAATAGACGAGAATCGAAACGTGCGCATTGGAGCGAAGACTGACTACGCGCTGCGAGCCGCGCTCGAGCTCGCGGCCGCCGACGGCGACCGGCCGGTGAAGGCGGAGACGATCGCCACCGCCCAGCAGATCCCGCCGCGCTTCCTGGAGAAGATCCTCAACGACCTCCGCCGAGCGGGGATCGTCGAGAGCCGCCGCGGCGTCGAGGGCGGGCACCTGCTGGCCGCGCCGGCCGACGAGATCGCCGTCGCCGACGTGATCCGCGCGATCGACGGACCGCTCGCCAACGTCGCCGGCAAGCGGCCGCACGAGCTTCACTACGACGGCGCGGCGGAGAGACTGCCGGAGCTGCTCGTCGCCGCCCGCGCGGCGCTGCGCGACGTGCTCGACCGCACCACCCTCGCCGACGTCGTCGCGGGCGAGCTGCCCGACCACGTCGTCGCGCTCGCCGGCGACCCGGCGGCCTGGTCCAAGCGGGGCTGAGCAAGCTCAGCCTCGCGAGTTCCACTCCGGCGGGCCGAGGGCTCTGCCGCGGCTCGTGCTCGGCATCGCGAGTTCCACGACTGCGCCCAGCCGGCTCGGCCAGGGCGGGAACTCGTGCTCCGCATTGCGAGCTCCACGACTGCGCCCAGCTCGCTCGGCCAGAGCGGGAACTCGTGCTCCGCATCGCGAGTTCCACGACTGCGCCCAGCCGGCTCGGCCAGGGCGGGAACTCGTGCTCGCATTGCGAGTTCCACGACTGCGCCCAGCTCGCTCGGCCAGAGCGGGAACTCGTGCTCCGCATCGCGAGTTCCACGACTGCGCCCAGCCGGCTCGGCCAGGGCGGGAACTCGCGGGCGCGAAGCGTCGGATCCGTCCGTGCTGACGGTCCTCGCGGGCTATTCCTGGCTATTTCGGTCGGGTTTAGCTAGAATGCCTGTCGATGCGAATCGACGTGCATCAGCATCTCCTCTCACCGCCGCTCCTCGCCGCTCTCGAGCGGCGGGGGGCGGTCCCCTCCTTGAGCCGCTCCGCCGACGGCTGGACCTACCACCTCGCGGGCGAGCCCGACAGCGCCCTGCCGGCCGCCGACGCCGACCCGCGCCGCCGCGTCTCCCAGCTCGACGGCGACGGCGTCGACCGCGCGCTGGTGCTGCTCTCCAGCGCGCTCGGGATCGAGCACCTGCCGCGCGAGCAGGCGCAGCCGCTGCTCGACGCCTGGCACGACGGCGCGGCCGCCCTCCCCTCCGAGCGCTTCGGCGCGTGGGCGGCGATCGCCGTCGACGAGCCCGACCCCGATCTCGTCGCGCCGCTCCTGGCGCGCGGCTTCGTCGGCCTCTCGCTGCCGGCGACCGCGCTCGCGACGCCGGCCGCCGTCGAGGCGCTCGGCCCGCTGCTGGAGCGGCTGCAGGAGGCCGGCGCGCCGCTGTTCGTCCACCCCGGCCCGGTCGCGCTCGGCGACGACCCGCGGGCGGCCGGCGCGCCGTCGTGGTGGCCGGCGCTGACCGGCTACGTCGCGCAGATGAACGCCGCCTGGCACGCCTTCCTCCACGCCGGCCGCCCGCAGCTGCCGCGCCTGCGCGTGCTGTGGGCGATGCTGGCCGGGCTGGCGCCGCTGCAGCTGGAGCGGCTCGCCGCCCGCGGCGGACCCACCGCGCGCGCCGCCGACGACCCGCTGACCTTCTACGACACCTCCTCCTACGGGCCGCAGGCGATCGCCGCGACGCTGCGCGCGATCGGCCCCGACCAGCTCGTCCACGGCTCCGACCGACCGGTCGTCGGCGCCGCCGTGCCGCCCGCCGACGCCGCGCTCGGCCACGCGCTGCTGCGCGTCAACCCCGCGCGCCTCCTCTCACCCACGACCCCGTCAACCCCATGAGCACCCAGATCGACCGCCCCGCCGACCGCGACCTCACCCGCGAGGAGCTGCGCGCGATCGCGCAGCGGATCGCCGCCGACCCGTCGCTGTGGTCGGCCCACGTCGTCCACGACCCCGAGCAGCGCACCTACCACGAGCTGCTGCGCGACGACCACCTCGACGTGTGGGTGATCTGCTGGTCCAGAGACCACGACACCGGCTTCCACGACCACGACGCCTCCAACGGCGCGGTCGCGGTGATCGCCGGCTCGGTGCGCGAGGAGCGGCTCGTGCTCGGCGGCGCGCCGACCCGCCGGATCGCGCGCGCCGGCGAGTCGTTCGACTTCGCCAACACCGACATCCACCGCGTGCTGCACCACGGCGACGTGCCGGCGGTGACCGTCCACGTCTACTCGCCGCCGCTGCTGCGGATGGGCTCCTACCTGGTCGAGGAGGACGGGACGCTGCAGCGCCACGCCGTCTCCTACGAGCAGGAGCTGGTGCCGCTGGAGCCCGCCGCGGGCTGAGGCGGGCGCGGCGGTTAGGCTGCGCCGATGGCAGCCACCCCGCCGCGGCAGCGGACGCACGACGAGGAGGCCGCGCTCCGCGTCGGCGCGCCGCACGACCACGCCGCCGGCCTGGAGGCGGTCGCCGTCGCGCTGCGCCACGCGCAGGAGCAGATGGGCGTCGCGCGCGGCCTCAGCGCGCTGCGCCGGCTCAACCAGCCCGACGGCTTCGACTGCCCCGGCTGCGCCTGGCCCGAGCCCGGCCGCCCGCACCTCGCCGAGTTCTGCGAGAACGGCGCCAAGGCGGTCGCCGAGGAGGCGACCCGCAGGCGCGTCGACCCGGCCTTCTTCGCCCGCCACGCGGTCGCCGAGCTGGCCGGCTGGAGCGACCACCAGCTCGGCCGCTCCGGGCGCCTGACCCATCCGATGGTGCTGCGCGAGGGCGCCTCGCACTACGCGCCGATCGCGTGGGAGGAGGCGTTCGCGCTGATCGCCGAGGAGCTGAACGCGCTCGCCGGCCCCGACGAGGCGATCTTCTACACCTCCGGGCGCACCTCCAACGAGGCCGCCTTCGCCTACCAGGCGCTCGTGCGCGCCTTCGGCACGAACAACCTGCCCGACTGCTCGAACATGTGCCACGAGTCGAGCGGCGTCGCGCTGACCGAGACGATCGGGATCGGCAAGGGCAGCGTCACGCTCGACGACGTCGAGCAGGCCGACCTACTGCTGGTCGTCGGCCAGAACCCGGGCACCAACCACCCGCGGATGCTGTCGGCGCTGGAGACGGCGAAGCGGCGCGGCGCGACGATCGTCTCCGTCAACCCGCTGCCGGAGGCGGGCCTGATCCGCTTCAAGAACCCGCAGCGACCCAGCGGCGCGCTCGGCCGCGGCACGCCGCTCGCCGACCACTGGCTGCAGATCCGCGTCAACGGCGACCTGGCGCTCTTCCAGGCGCTCTCGCGGCTGCTGCTCGACGCCGAGGCGGCCGCGCCCGGGACCGTCCTCGACCGTGCCTTCATCGAGACCCACACCGACGGCTTCGACGACTGGTCGCGCGCGCTCGCGCGACTCGACTGGGACGCGGTGCTGACGGCGACGGGCCTCAGCCGCGGCGAGATCGAACAGGTCGCAGGGCTGGCGGCGAGATCGCGGCGGACGATCGTCTGCTGGGCGATGGGCGTCACGCAGCACAGGAACGCCGTCGCGACGATCCGCGAGATCGTCGCCTTCCTGCTGCTGCGCGGCAACATCGGCCGGCCGGGCGCCGGGGTCTGCCCCGTCCGCGGCCACTCCAACGTGCAGGGCGACCGCACGATGGGGATCCACGAGCGGCCGGCGCCGGCCTTCCTCGACCGGCTGGAGCGGGCGCTCGGCTTCGCGCCGCCGCGCGCGCCGGGCTGCGACGCGGTCGAGGCGATCCGCGCGATGCGCGACGGCAGGGCGCACGTCTTCTTCGCGATGGGCGGCAACTTCGCCAGCGCCGCGCCCGACAGCGACGCGACCTTCGCCGCGCTGGGCGCCTGCCGGCTGACGGTGCACGTCTCGACCAAGCTCAACCGCTCGCACGTCGTCCCCGGCCGGCAGGCGCTGATCCTGCCGACGCTCGGCCGCACCGAGGTCGACATGCAGGCCAGCGGCGCGCAGGCGGTCACGGTCGAGGACTCGATGGGGATGGTCCACCGCTCGCGCGGGACGCTGCCGCCGGCGTCGCCGGAGCTGCGCAGCGAGGTCGCGATCGTCGCAGGGCTGGCGCGCGCGCTGCTCGGCCCGCCCGGCAGCGGCCGCGCCGGCGCCGACCTGCCGTGGGAGCGGTTCGCCGGCGACTACCGGCTGCTGCGCGAGCTGATCGAGCGGGTCGTGCCGGGCTTCGAGCGCTTCGAGCAGCGGGTCGCGCGGCCCGGCGGCTTCGCCCTCCCCCACCCGCCGCGCGACTCGCGCACCTTCCCGACGGCGACCGGCAGAGCGCGTTTTCTCGTCAACGCGCTGACGCACGCGAGCGCGCCGGAGGGCCGGCTGCTGCTGCAGACGCTGCGCTCGCACGACCAGTACAACACGACGATCTACGGCCTCAACGACCGCTACCGCGGCGTCAAGGCCGGCCGCCGCGTCGTCTTCGTCAACCCGCGCGACATCGAGGCGCTCGGCCTCGCCGACGGCGACGTCGTCGACCTCGTCGGCGAGGCGCCCGACGGCGTCGAGCGCCGCGCCGAGCGCTTCCGCGTCGTGGCCTACGACACGCCGCGCGGCTGCGCCGCCGCCTACTACCCGGAGACCAACCCGCTCGTCCCGCTCGACGCGACCGCCGAGGGGTCGAACCAGCCGGCGTCGAAGAGCGTCGTCGTGCGACTGCGTCGCATCGCGAGCTCCCCGACGGCGAGCTGAGGCCCGCGGCGCGGGCGGGAACTCGCGTGCGGCGAGCCGTCAGCCCGCGCCGACGCTCGCGCCGACGTGCTGCAGGTGGGCGTGCATCGCCTGCTCCGCGCCGTCGCCGTCGCCGTCGGCGATCGCGGCGACGATCGCGCTCATCTCCTCCAGCGCGAGCGTGCGCAGGGCCGGGTCGCTGGCCGTGCTCGTGCGCGAGTGGCGCAGCAGGTCGGCGATCGCGCTGAAGAGCACGCGCAGCGGGACGCTGCCGGAGGCCTCGACGATCGCGGCGTGGGCGCGCACGTCGGCGTCGCCGAAGTGGCCGGCGTCGGGCAGCGCGGCGCGCATCTCGGCGAGCGCGTCGTCGAGGTGGCGCAGGTCGTGCGCGTCGCGGCGGGCGGCGGCGAGCCGCGCGGCGAGCGGCTCGAGCCGACGGCGGACCTCGAACAGGTCGCCGAGGTCGAGCGGCGCGCGGTAGGTGCCCGAGCCCTGGCGCGACTCGATGATGCCGAGGTCGGAGAGCCGTCTGAGCCCCTCGCGCAGGCTCGAGCGCGAGACCCCGAGCTGGGCGGCGAGCTCGCGCTCTGGCGGCAGCCTGTCGCCGGGCGCGACGTGCTCGTCCGACAGCAGCTCACGCAGGCGCTCGGCGACATGGTTGCGTGGCGGCATCGGCGGCGATTATAGTGGTCGGACCATATTGGTCTGACCATTTCTGGAGTCCCCATGCGCATCGGCACCGTCATCTCGAACGGCACCCCCACGCCCGTCGTCGACCGCGACGGCGCGCTCCACCCGCTCGACCTCCCCGCGGGCACCACCGTGCGCGACCTGATCGCGGCCGGCGGCGCGCTGCCGGCCGCGCGCGAGCAGGCGCTCGACGGCGCGACGCTCGCCGCCCCGCTGGCGCCCGGCAAGATCGTCGCGATCGGCCTCAACTACATGGACCACGTCCGCGAGACCGGCATGGAGGCGCCCAAGACGCCGCTCGTCTTCACCAAGTTCACGACCAGCGTGATCGGCGACGGCGAGCAGATCCGCGTCGACCGCGCGATCACGCAGAGAGTCGACTGGGAGGTCGAGCTGGCGGCCGTGATCGGCAGAACGGCCTCGCGCGTGTCGGCCGCCGAGGCGCTCGGCCACGTCTTCGGCTACACGGTCGCCAACGACGTCTCCGCCCGCGACGTGCAGTTCGCCGACGGCCAGTGGGTCCGCGGCAAGTCGCTCGACACCTTCTGCCCGCTCGGCCCGGCGATCGTCACCGCCGACGAGATCGCCGACCCGCAGGCGCTCGCGATCAGAACGCGCGTCAATGGCGAGACGGTGCAGGACTCGAACACGAAGGAGATGGTCTTCGGCGTCGCCGAGCTGATCTCGTTCTGCTCCCACAGCTTCACGCTCGAGCCGGGCGACGTGATCCTCACCGGCACCCCGTGGGGCTGCGGCGAGTTCATGGACCCGATCCGCTCGCTGCACGCCGGCGACGTCGTCGAGGTCGAGGTCGAGGGGATCGGCGCGATCTCCAACCCGGTCGTCGACCGGTAGCCGGCCGGTCGGGACGCGCGCGTTCCGGGCGGGACGCGCGCGTCCCGGGCCGGACGCGCCCGTTCCAGGCGGGACACGGGCGTTCCAGGCGGGACGCGCGTGTTCCAGGCGGGACGCGCGTGTTCGAGGCGGGACGCGCGCGTCCCCCTATCCTCGACGGACGTGAGTCAGGCCCCGACACGCGACGGCCGTCGCATCCTCGCCCTCTTCCGCCCCTACCGGGCGCGGCTCGCGCTCGTGCTGGGGCTGATCGTGCTGTCGGCCGGCCTGAGCATGGTCTCGCCGTTCCTGCTGCGCGAGGTGCTCGACGTCGCGATCCCCGAGCAGCGCACCGGGCTGCTGTCGGCGCTGGTGGCGGGGATGATCGCGATCGCGGTCGTCACCGGCGCGCTCAGCGTCGCGCAGACGTGGCTCTCCAACGTCGTCGGCCAGCAGGTGATGCACGACCTGCGCGCCGCCGTCTACCGCCACCTGCAACGGCTCTCGCTCGCCTTCTTCACGAGAACGCGCACCGGTGAGGTGCAGTCGCGCATCTCCAACGACATCGGCGGGATCGACAACGTCGTCACCTCGACCGCGACGTCGATCGCCTCGAACGTCACGACGGTGGTGGCGACCGTCGTCGCGATGGCGCTGCTCGACTGGCGGCTGGCGATCTTCTCGCTCGTGCTGCTGCCGTTCTTCGTCTGGCTGACGCGGCGCGTCGGCCAGGAGCGCAAGCGCATCACCGCCACCAAGCAGGGCAGGCTCGCCGACCTCTCGTCGCTGGTGGAGGAGTCGCTGTCGGTCTCCGGCATGCTGCTCGGCAAGACGATGGGCCGCGGCGCCGACCTCGCCGAGCGGTTCGCGCGCGAGTCGCAGGAGCTGGCGGCGATCGAGGTGCGCCAGCGGATGGCCGGCCGGTGGCGGATGGCGACCGTCCAGATGACCTTCGCGATCATGCCGGCGGCCGTCTACTGGTTCGCCGGGCAGTCGATCGCCGACGGCGGCGACGCGATCTCGATCGGCACCGTCGTCGCGTTCACGACGCTGCAGACGCGGCTGCTGTTCCCGATCGGGCAGCTGCTGTCGGTCGGGCTCGACGTGCAGACCTCGCTGGCGCTGTTCGAGCGGATCTTCGAGTACCTCGACCTGCCGGTCGACATCGAGGAGGCGCCCGACCCGGTGCGGCTGCGGCCCTCCGAGGTGCTCGGCGAGGTGCGCTTCGAGGGGGTCGGCTTCCGCTACGCGAGAACGCTGCCGGACGGCTCGCCGGCGCCGTGGACGCTCGAGCAGATCGATCTCGTCGTGCCGGCCGGGACGCGGACCGCGATCGTCGGCGAGACCGGCGCCGGCAAGACGACGCTCGGCTACCTCGTCGCGCGCCTGTACGAGGCCGAGCGCGGCGCGGTCACGATCGACGGCGTCGACATCAGAGCGGTCTCGTTCGACGCGCTGGCGGCGACGGTCGGCGTCGTCTCGCAGGAGACGTACCTGTTCCACGCCTCCGTGCGCGAGAACCTCCGCTTCGCGCGGCCCGACGCGACCGACGCCGAGATCGAGGAGGCCGCCCGCAGCGCCCGCATCCACGACCTGATCGCCTCGCTGCCGGACGGCTACGACAGCGTCGTCGGCGAGCGCGGCTACCGCTTCAGCGGCGGCGAGAAGCAGCGGATGGCGATCGCCCGCACGCTGCTGCGCAACCCGCCGGTGCTGGTGCTCGACGAGGCGACCAGCGCGCTCGACACGCAGACCGAGCAGGCCGTCCAGGAGGCGCTCGACCGCCTCGCCGAGGGCCGCACGACGATCACGATCGCCCACCGCCTCTCGACCGTCCGCGACGCCGACCAGATCGTCGTGCTCGACAGAGGCCGCATCGCCGAGCGCGGCACGCACGACGAGCTGCTCGCCCGCGGCGGCCTCTACGCGCGGCTGGTCGCGCGCGACGACGCCGGCGCGGCGACCCGTCCGGCCGCCTGACGGCGACCCGTCCGGCCGGCTGAGCGGCCGAGCTCACCGCCGCCGTCGCGCTCGCCGCCGCGCCGCGCGTTACATTCGCGTTGCAGATGAGCAACACGCCCGTCATCGATGCCTCGCTGCTCGCCGCCGCCCGGCGCGCCTTCGCGCGGCACGGCTACGCCGGCGCGACGGTCGAGCGGATCGCGCAGGAGGCGGGGCTGTCGCGCGTGACGCTCCACCGCCGCGGGATCGACCGCGACGCGCTGCTCGCCGCGCTCGCGGAGGAGGCCGCCGAGGCCTACCGGCGCGCGCTGTGGCCTGCGCTGACGAGCGCCGGCAGCGGCCGCGAGCGGCTCGAGGCGGCGCTCGAGGCGATCTGCGCGACCGCCGACCGGGAGCTCGACGTGCTCGTCGCGCTGCGGGCGCGGCGGGACGCGGTCTTCCATGACGTGCCCTCCCCCGGCGACGGCGGGCTCGGCACGCGGCAGGTCTTCTTCGAGCCGCTCGCTCGGCTGCTGCGCGACGGCGCGGCCGACGGCTCGCTGCGCCCGCAGGACGATCCAGACGAAGTCGCGGTCGTGCTCTTCAACCAGGTCGGCGGGACCTACCTGCACCTGCGCGGGGAGCACGGCTGGAGCCACGAGCGATGCCGCGATGCGCTGGTGCGACTGGCGATCGACGGTCTTGTCTCACCCTCGACCTGAGCGTTAGACGAGCGCGTGAGCCGCCAGCGCCGTCAGCCCGCCGCTGGCGGCGACGAACGACGCCGCCGTCACGACGCGATACGGCAGCCTCTCCGACTGCTCCCTGCCCCATGCGAGCGGCACGAACAACAGCGGGTTGACGACCAGCCCGAACGCCAGCAGCGCGGTGATCCATGCGGGACGATCGGGCACGACCTGGTCCACGACGATCAGGATCAACCCCATCGAGACCCAGTCGAGATGGAGCTGGCGGAAGCGGGCCGGCGCGACGACGCCGCGTCTGCTGAACCACTCCGGCCGCTGCATCGTCGCCAGCACGAGCCAGCCGGAGAGGCCCGCGAGCGCGAGCGAGATCAGGCCGAGGGAGCTGAGCAGGGGCATCGTGGCGGCGTCGATCCGGTCGAGGAGTGGACAGCGACGTTGCAGTTGAGTAACGTCGATGTTGCATGAGAACTCTAGCCCGCCAGCCGGGCGGGCGCGCCGGTTACGTGCGCGCCGCCGGCCGCGCGCCGCTCGCGCTCTACGACCCGCTCGTCGCGGTGACCGTACGCGAGCGCACCTTCCGCTCCCGGCTGCTGGCGCAGGTGGTGGCGGACGCGCCGGCAGGGCGGCCGCTGGAGGTCGTCGAGGTCGGCTGCGGGACCGGCTCCTTCTCGACGCTGCTCGTCGGGGCGGGCGCCCGCGCGGCCGGCGGCGGCGTGCGCGCGATCGGCGTCGACGGCGACGCCGCGGCGCTGGAGCGGGCGCGCCGCAAGCGCGGCGCGGAGGTCGTCGACTGGCGTGAGGGCCTCGCCGACGCGCTGCCGCTCGCCGACGGCAGGGCCGACCGCGTCGTCATGTCGCTGCTGCTCCACCACCTCGCCCCCGCGGTCCAGCGCGCCGCGCTCGCCGAGGCGCGGCGGGTGCTGCGGCCCGGCGGGCGGATCCACGTCGCCGACTGGGGACCGCCGGCCGACCCGCTGATGCGCGTCGCCTTCCGCGCGCTGCAGCTGCTCGACGGGGTCGAGAACACCGCCCCGCTCGGCGCCGGCGAGCTGCCGGGGATGCTGAGCGCCGCCGGCTTCGGCGAGCAGCGCCTGCACGACCGCCTGCGGACGCTCGCCGGCGCGCTGGAGCTGCGCTCGGCGCGACGCCCGGGCTAGGCGGCCGCGGCGCGCCCGACCCGCAGCAGCTCTCGCCACTGCTCCGGCGCGACGTCGGCCGGCTCGGTCGAGGCGACGAACTCCTCGATCACCTCGATGAAGCGCGTCGGCTCGTCGAGCTGCGGGAAGTGACCGGAGCGCTCGAACACCTCCAGCCGGCTCGAGGGCACGAGCGCGTGCGCGTCGCGCCCGTGCGAGACGGGGATGATGCTGTCGTGCGCGCCCCAGACGATCAGGAACGGCACGTGCTCGGCGAGGTAGAGGCGATCGCGCGCGTCGACCCGCTGGCCGCCGGCGTCGACGATAGCGCGCAGCGTGTGGACGAAGGCGGCGCGCGCGTCGCGGTCGGCGAGCGAGGCGTGGCCGCGGGCGATCTCGGCGACGTCGGTGCCGGCGCGCAGGCCGAGGCGGCCGAGCAGCGAGCCGGCCAGCCGACCGGCATCGAGCAGGCGGTGGTTGACGAGCAGCGGCAGCACGATGTCGGAGCCCGGCAGCGTCGCCGCCCGCAGCAGCACGCTCACCTCGCGCCCGAGGCCGCCGCTGGCGACCAGCACCAGCCGCTCGCAGCGCTCGGGGAACTGGTACGCGAGCTGCATCGCGACCCCGCCGCCGAGCGAGTGGCCGACGAAGGTCGCGCGCTCGTGGCCGAGCGCGACGAGCAGGTCGCGCACGCCGCTGGCGTAGGCGCCGAGCGAGTAGTCGCCGCGCGGCTTGGCCGAGCGGCCGTGGCCGAGCAGGTCCGGGGCGATCACCGTGAAGCTGCGCGCCAGCAGCGGCAGCACCTGCTCCCACGTGCGCGAGGTCGAGGTGATCCCGTGGACGAGCACCAGCACCGGGCCGCTGCCGCCGGCGCGGTAGGCGATCCGGTGGCCGTGGAGCGTCATCTCCTGCAGCTCGAAGCGGTCCATCTCCAGGACCGTACCCGCGCGGCGCCGCGAGCGAGCCGGTCCCCGCGCCGGTAGCCTCCGCGCCGGAATCCGGCCGAACAGCCGTCTTGCATCGAAAACAATCGAACCGATAGCGTGAACGCATGCCCTTCGCCGTGACCGAGCCGCTCCGCCAAGAGGTGGAGCGTGCCTTTCCCGACCGTCCATTCGCCGTCCGCTTCTGGGACGGCAGCGAGCTGCCCGCCACCGGCGGCAGAGGTCTCGTCTTCACGATCAGATCGCCCAAGGCGGTCGCGCACGCGCTGCGCGCGCCCGGCCAGCTCGGCATCGGCCGCGCCTACGTCTCCGGCGAGATCGAGCCGAACGACATCGACAAGGCGATGGACCTGCTGCAGGAGTGGAAGCCGGCGCCGGTCGACGGCAAGACGAAGGCGCGGCTGATGGTCGCCGCCGCCCGCGCCGTCGGCCTGACCCGCCCGCCGAAGCGGCCCAACGCCGAGATCATCCTCAGCGGCAAGCCCCACTCGCGCGAGCGCGACGCCCAGGCCGTCCGCCACCACTACGACGTCTCGAACGAGTTCTTCAGACTGTTCCTCGGCGACGACATGACCTACTCCTGCGCGATCTTCTCGCGCGGGGCGCGAACGCTGGCCGAGGCGCAGGAGACCAAGCTCGACCTCGTCGCCTCCAAGCTCGGGCTCAGAGCCGGCGAGCGGCTGCTCGACGTCGGCTGCGGCTGGGGCAGCATGGCGATCCACGCCGCCAAGCACTACGGCGTCGACGTCGTCGGCATCACGCTCTCGCAGCCGCAGGCGGAGGTCGCGCGCAGACGCGTCGCCGACGCCGGTCTCGCCGACAAGATCGAGATCCGCGTGCAGGACTACCGCGACCTCGGCGGCGAGCAGTTCGACGCCGTCTCCTCGATCGGCATGGTCGAGCACGTCGGCGACGAGAACCTCGACGAGTACGCGCGCGTGCTGTACGCGGCGCTGAAGCCGGGCGGCCGCCTGCTCAACCACGGCATCACGCGGCTGCGCCACACCGACCCGAAGGCCGGCCCGTTCTCCGAGCGCTACGTCTTCCCCGACGGCGCGCCGCTCCATCTCAGCCGCAACCTGCTCGCGATCGAGCGCGCCGGCTTCGTCACGCAGCACGTCGAGGGCTTCGCGAACGACTACGCCGAGACGCTGCGGCACTGGTACGAGAACCTCGACGCGCGCCTCGACGAGGCGACGCGGCTCGCCGGCGAGGAGCGGATCCGCGTCTGGCGGCTCTACCTGCGCACCGCCCGCAACGGCTTCCTGACCGGCTTCATCGGCATCTACCAGGTGCGCGCGCAGAAGCCGGGGCCGGGGGTCCTGCCGGGCCAGACGCCGGCCGGCGCCGACGGCAGAGGGCAGTCGGCGCTTCAGGCGTAGCGGCCGAGGGCGGCTGCGGCGCGCGCGCCGTAGCCGCCCTGGAAGAGCGCCGCGTGCAGCAGCAGCGGCGCCGCCTGCCACAGCGCGACGCGCTCGGCGGCGCCGGGCGCGAGCGGCGCGACCTCCTCGTAGGCGGCGAAGGCGCGGGGGCCGGGGCCGCCGAAGAGGCGCAGCATCGCAAGGTCGACCTCGCGGTGGCCGCCGTGGGCGGCTGGGTCGATCAGCCACGGCTCGCCGCCCGGGCCGTGCATCACGTTGCCACCCCAGAGGTCGCCGTGCAGCCGCGCCGGCGGCTCCGGCGGGCCGGCGATCCCTGGGCCGCCGCCGTCGGCGCTGTCGTGCAGCCGCTCGACCACGCGCTCGGTCAGCCGCAGCTGCTCGGCGCTGATCCCGCCGCGCTCGTGCGCGAGGCGCGCGAGCGGGCGCAGGCGGCGCTCGGCGTAGAAGGAGGGCCAGGGGTCGGGGGCGCCGGCGGG
>Ga0164243_10009626_pt1 | contig 14043 bp, 14 predicted proteins | sample OricompcompostOP_FD_108781 | JGI IMG/M metagenome (GOLD analysis project Ga0164243, IMG submission 108781) | Organic Plus compost microbial communities from Emeryville, California, USA - Original compost - Organic plus compost (OP) | ecosystem: Engineered > Solid waste > Mixed feedstock >... | reverse complement strand
TCGCTTAGGCAGCGAGGGCGAAGTCAGTGCGCTTGGATTCGGCACTTATTGTTTTGCAGGGAGCGTTCACGAGATAACCCTGCATCCTCGGCCCGCTTCTCGTGGATTCACAGGCGCTGTCGAAACCGATCAGCCCCGTGGTCCTTCTCTCGAAGGAGCCGCTGTCGCGCTGTGGAGTTGTCACCGGCCGCCGAGGCGCCCGAGCATCACAGGATACAACGCCTGAGCCTGCGGCGCCATTCCGGCATCCTGTCCGTCATCGTGTCGGCCGGTGCCGTGCCGGCCGGGTGCCGTAGAGTCGCGTCCATGAGCAGCGAGGTCACGATCACGGTCCGCGGCGAGCAGGAGACGCGTGTGGCGCCGGAAGAGGCGGTCGTCCGTCTGTCCGTGGTCCATGAGGGCGGTGAGCGGGAGAAGGTCGTCTCTCGTGCCCTGGCGCTCGCCGAGCCGATCCGGGAGGGCCTGACGACGCGAGAGGCGGCGGGGAGCGTCGCCGAATGGTCGAGCGCCCGGCTGGCGGTGCGCGCCGAGCGTCCCTGGAACAGCGACGGCAAGCGGCTGGCGGTCGTCTACACCGCCGTCGTCGACTTCACCGCCACGTTCGTCGACTTCTCGGAGCTGTCGCTCTGGGCGGCCGAGGTCGCGGTCGCGGAAGGGGTCTCGCTGGAGTGGACCGAGTGGCGGCTGACTCCCGAGACGCGCGCGCGTGTCGAGCGGGAGGTCGCCGCCGAGGCCGTCGGCGCGGCGGTGGCCAGAGCCGCCGCGTACGGCGAGGCGCTGGGCCGTCACGTGATCGACGCCGCCGAGATCGCCGATGTCGGTCTCATCTCCTCTGCGGACCCGCGGGCGAAGGACGACGGGCTGCGCGCGGTCGCGTTCGCCGCCCCGATGGCCGACTCGGCGACGATGGCGTTCCAGCCCGAGGACATCGTGGTCTCCGCGACGGTCGAGGGGCGCTTCATCGCCCGCTGACCGGCGGCGACGGCGGCCCGCGACCTCTTCCGCATCGGTCCTCGGAATGCGATCATGGCCTCGCGAGGAGGCGAGATGATCGATCTGGACGATGTCGACATCGACGAGGACGGAATCCTCACCGCGACCGTCGAGCTGCCAGGAGAGCGTCACGTGACGATCGAGTCGTTCGTGGACGACGTCATCGACGTCGAGGGATGGGACCTCGACGAGGACGAGGACGAGGACGACCTTGGCGGAGCCGACGGCGAGGATGAGCGCGCGGAGCCGGACGGGGAGCGGATCCGTGCCGTGGTCGAGCACGCCCTCGCCCGGCTGAGCGAGGAGGTCCTGGACGCGCGTGAGCAGGAGGTTGCGGCACGCGTGGGAGCGGATGAGCTCGTCCTCGACGCTGTGCTCGTCTCGGACGACGGGATGATCGTCCTTCTCTATCTCGCGCCGGAGCAGTCGCCGTCGTCGACCGTCCGATGCGTGCTGGACGACGACCTGGACATCGACGCCGTCGTGGTGGACTGACGGCGTCCGGAACCCGACCGGCCCGGCTCAGACTCGACGGACGGACAGCAGCTGGAACCCTTCGGGGACCTTCGCCTCGAGCGCGGCCATGTCGTCCGCCTCGATCTCCTGCACGCCGTCGCGGCGGACGATCGTCCCCTCGGCGGTGAGGATCGTGTCCTTCTTGGCCATCGTCACCGGCGCGGAGGCCAGCGCCCATCCGGGCGGGGTCTCGGCGGCGAGGAGATCCTGGATCTCGTCGAGCTCATGGCCCTGCACGGTGACCGTCTTGGACTCGATGGGGCGGATGAGACCGATCAGCATGGCTTCAGACTAGCTTCGCTCGTGCGGTGCTCAGGTCGCGTCGCCGACGAGGACCGCCTCCGCGTCTTCCGCGACGTCGTGCGAGCCGCGGCCGATGTGCGCGAGCGAGCGGCGTCCGAGCATGACCACCAGCGCGGCCAGGAGCACGGAGGCGGCTGCGAACAGGTAGGGCACGGTGGCGGTGAAGGTGTGCCAGAGCAGGGCCGCGAGGGGCGGAGCCACCGCGCCGCCGAGGAAGCGCACCGCGGAGTACGCGGACGAGGCGACCGACCGGGGGAGATCCGTGGCCTCCATGACCGCCTCGGTGAGCACGGTGTTCATGACGCCCAGCAGGAGGCCTCCGACGACGATGCACACCACCAGGGCAGCGGGAGAGGCGACGAGGAGGCCGGCGACGACGAGGTCGATCGCCAGCAGCGGGAGCACGATCAGGATGATCATGGTGATGGACATGCGGCGCATGAGGATCGGCGCCACCCAGACGCTGGTGAGCGCCAGTGCGACGCCCCAGCCGAAGAACGTCAGCCCGATGCCGATGGCGCCGAAGCCGAGGGGGAACGGCGAGAAGGCGAGCAGGACGAAGAAGCCGATGTTGTAGAACAGTGCGGCGACGGCGAGGACGGCGAGCGCGGGGCGGCGCAGCGCGCGGAACGGCGCGGCGAACGGCACCGGGTCGCGCTTCTCGCCGGGACCGCGGAGCAGGGCGAGGACGGCGATGAACGCGATCGCCATGAGGGCGACGACGCCGAAGAAGGGGCCCCGCCAGCTCTGCTCGCCCAGGATGCCGCCGAGAAGCGGGCCGACGGCGATGCCGAGCCCGAGGGCGGCCTCGTACAGGACGATGGCAGCGCTGCTGCCGCCGCTCGCCGCGCCCACGATCGTGGCCAGGGCGGTCGAGATGAACAGGGCGTTGCCGAGCCCCCAGCCCGCACGGAAGCCGATGACGGCGTCGACGCTGTCGCTCAGCGCGCACAGCAGGGCGAAGACCACGATCAGCCCGAGGCCTGCCAGCAGCGTGGCCTTCGCGCCGATCCGGCTGGAGATCCAGCTGGTCACGAGCATCGCCAGCCCGGTCACCAGCAGGTAGCTCGTGAAGAGCAGCTCGGTCTGCACCGGGGTGGCCTTCAGGGCGTCTGCGATCGCGGGGAGGATCGGGTCGACGAGGCCGATGCCCATGAAGGCCACGACGCAGGCGAAGGCCACAGCCCACACCTGCGCCGGCTGCCGCCAGACCGATGGGGCGCCGGCGTGTCCTGAGGCGTGTGCCGCCGCGGATTCGGCGGCGGCACGAGGGGTGGGCACCGGAGCGGTGGGGGAGGACGGGGTCACCGGGGGTTCCTTTCCGAGAGGGTGCGGAGACGGAGGATCTCGGCGGCACGGGCGAGCGTCGCCCAGTCGTCGGGGTCGAGGTCGGCGAACCGGGGCTCCAGCGCATGCTGGATCTCCTGCCGCCAGGCGGCGATCGCGGCGCGGCCGTCCGCGGTGATCGTCACGACGGTCGCCCGGGAGTCCTCGGGATCGGCGCTGCGCTGGACCAGTCCCTCCTGGTCCAGCTGCCCGATCAGCCTCGTCATGCCGGGCTGGGTGGTACGGCTCGCCCGCGCGAGCTCGCCGACGCGAAGCGGTCCTTCGCTGTCGAGCAGGCTGAGCGCTCGCCACTGCGCGGCGGGCGCCTCGTTTCCCGTCACCTGGGCGGCGATGCGGGTGAGCGCATGCGCGGAGAACACGATCGACTGGATGGTCTCACCGTGGTTCATGCGAAAAGTATATATCTGCGGTATGTAAATTTGTCGCGCGTCAGCGTCGGGCGCCGGCGATCCGCGAGGAAAGCTGGTGCGCGTGTGCCAGGAGGGTCCGTCCGAGCAGCGGCAGGCGCTCCGGGCCGAAGCGGAACTCGACGCCGGTGAGGCTCAGCGCCCACTCCGGGCGACCCTGGCGATCGAAGACCGCCGCGCCGAGGCCCCAGCTGCCCTCCACGATGAGCCCCGGGTTGACCGCGTAGCCCCGGGCCCTGGTCTCGGCGAGCCGAGCGCGCAGCGGCGTCTCGCCGTGCGGACGCCCCCAGCGATCGACGAGGTCGGGATGACGCTCGAGATAGGCATCCACATCGTGGTCGGGGAGGAACGACAGGATCGCGAGTCCTGCGCTCGCGACGCCGAGCGGGAACCGCACCCCTTCGCTCAGGACGAAGGAGCGGATGGGGAACGCGCCCTCCTCGCGGAGCAGGCACACGGTCTCGTCGGCGCGCCGGACGGAGAGGAACGCGCTCTCCTCGGTCTTCACGGCGAGAGAGCGGACGATGTCGCGGGCGAGCTCGGTCACGTCGTAGCGGGTGGCGGCCACAGATCCCATGAGGTAGAGCTCGGGGCCGGGCGTCCACCGCGCCGTCGCCTCGTCCTGGTCCACGAGGCCCTCCACTCGGAGCGCCGTGAGCAGGCGGTGCGCAGTCGAGCGGCTGAGTCCGGACGCGGCGGCAAGACTCTGCAGGCTGGCGCCGTCGGGAGCCGCAGTGACCAGCCGCAGGAGGTTCGCGGCGCGGGCGACGGCCTGCGCGCCGGGCACCGTGCGCCGGGAGGACGCGTCTCGTTCCACAATGTGGACGGTATCGCAGATCCCGACCACATCGCAACCATCTTCTTGGCGGAGCCGGGGCAGAGGCGGAAGCTGGGAGAGAGCCCACGACGGGCGAGCCATCACCACGAAGGAGTGCGGAGTGGACGACGTACGCGGGACCGGCACGGGCGGAACCGACGAGCCCGGAGCGGTCGATCCCGAGACGGCCAAGCGCGGGATCGACAAGCAGTGGCCGTCGGCGGCGGACGCCGTCGCCGACATCCGCGACGGCGCCTCGATCGCGGTCGGCGGGTTCGGGCTCTCCGGCAATCCGATCGCGCTCATCCAGGCGCTGCTCGCGCAGGGGACGTCGGATCTGAGCATCGTCAGCAACAACTGCGGCGTGGACGACTGGGGCCTCGGGGTGCTCCTCGCCGCGAAGCGCATCCGCAAGATGACCTCGTCGTACGTGGGCGAGAACAAGGAGTTCGAGCGCCAGTTCCTGGAGGGCAGCCTCGAGCTCGAGCTCACCCCGCAGGGCACGCTCGCCGAGAAGCTGCGCGCGGGGGGCTCCGGCATCGCCGCGTTCTACACCCAGACCGGCGTCGGCACGCAGGTGGCCGAGGGCGGGCTCCCTCGGCGATACGCCGCCGACGGGTCGGTCGCGGTCGCCTCGCCGCCGAAGGACGTCCGCTCGTTCGTCGTCGACGGGAGTCCGCGCGACTTCGTCCTGGAGGAGGCGATCACCACCGACTTCTCGCTCGTCCACGCCGCGCTCGGAGACCGGCACGGCAACCTCGTGTTCTCGAAGGCGGCACGCAACTTCAACCCGCTCGCGGCGATGGCAGGGCGCGTCTGCATCGCCCAGGTCGAGCGGCTGGTCGAGCCGGGCGAGCTGGACCCCGACCGCGTGCATCTGCCCGGCGCCTTCGTCCATCGGATCGTCGAGGTCGGGACCGACATCGAGAAGCGCATCGAACGTCGCACGGTGCGCACGGCCGGGAAGGGGCTCTGACATGGCGCGCACTCGCGAGGAGATGGCGGCCCGTGCGGCGGCCGAGCTGGCAGACGGCTCATACGTGAACCTGGGCATCGGGCTGCCGACGCTCGTGCCCAACCACGTGCCGCCAGGGGTCACGGTGGTGCTGCAGTCCGAGAACGGCATCCTCGGGGTGGGGCCGTACCCGGAGGAGTCCGAGGTCGACCCCGACCTCATCAACGCGGGGAAGGAGACGGTCACCGTCCTCCCCGGCGCCGCCTACTTCGACTCGGCGACGAGCTTCGGGATGATCCGCGGCGGCAAGATCGACGCGGCCATCCTCGGCGCGATGCAGGTCTCCGCCTCGGGAGACCTGGCGAACTGGATGATCCCGGGCAAGATGGTCAAGGGCCCCGGCGGCGCGATGGATCTCGTGCACGGTGCGGGCCGCGTGATCGTCCTCATGGAGCACGTCGCCAAGGACGGCACGGCGAAGGTCGTGAACGCCTGCTCGCTGCCGTTGACCGGCCGCGGCGTCGTGGACCGGATCATCACCGATCTCGCCGTGATCGACGTGACTCCGCAGGGGCTCGTGCTCGTGGAGACCGCCCCCGGCGTCTCGGTGCAGGATGTGATCGACGCGACCGAGCCTTCGCTGATCGTGGCGGAACAGGACCTTCGCGGACACGCAGGACAGGAGAAGACATGAGCATCGCATCGGAGAACACCGGGAGCCACGCGCCGGAGGACGTCGTCATCGTCGCGGCCGCGCGCACGCCGCAGGGACGTCTGAAGGGTCAGCTCGCCTCCCTCACGGCGCCGCAGCTCGGGGCCGTCGCCATCCGCGGTGCGCTCGAGCAGGGGCACGTGGCGCCGACCGACGTCGACGCCGTGATCGTGGGTCAGGTCCTCGCCGCCGGCTCCGGCCAGAACGCGGCGCGACAGGCCGCGGTCGGCGCGGGGATCGGGTGGGACGTGCCGTCGCACTCGGTGAACAAGGTGTGCCTCTCGGGTCTCACGGCCGTCATCGACGCCGCTCGGATGATCCGGACCGGCGACGCGACGACCGTCGTCGCGGCGGGGATGGAGTCGATGACCCGAGCACCGCACCTGCTGATGGGCTCACGGGACGGCTGGGCGTACGGCAGCGTCGAGGTGCTCGACCACATGGCCTACGACGGGCTCACCGACGCCTACGACCGCGAGAGCATGGGAGCGTCGACGGAGCGGCACAACGCGCGCTTCGAGATGACCAGGGAGGCGCAGGACGCGGTCGCCGTCCGTTCGCACCGGCGCGCGGCCGCCGCCCGCGAGGCCGGGGTGTTCGACGCCGAGATCGTTCCGGTGACGGTGCCGCAGCGCAAGGGCGATCCGATCGTCGTGCGCACCGACGAGGGCGTGCGTCCCGAGACGACGATGGAGACGCTCGCTGGCCTGCGCCCCGCGTTCGCCGAGGGCGGGACGATCACGGCGGGCAACTCCTCGCCGATCTCGGACGGGGCGTCGGCGGTGGTCGTCACGACCCGCGCGAACGCGGAGGAGCGCGGCTGGCCCGTGCTGGCGACGATCGGCGCGAGCGGCCAGACCGCGGGGCCGGACAACTCGCTGCACGCGCAGCCCGCACGGGCCATCGAGAAGGCGCTCGAGAAGCAGGGGATCGGCGTGGAGGACCTCGACCTGGTCGAGATCAACGAGGCCTTCGGCGCGGTCGTCGCCCGTTCGCAGACCGAGCTGGGCCTCTCGGACGAGGTCGTCAACGTGCACGGCGGCGGGATCGCGATCGGGCACCCCATCGGCGCCTCGGGGAACCGTCTCGTGGTGCACATGGCGCACGAGCTCGCCCGCCGGGGCGGCGGAACGGCGGTCGTCGCGCTGTGCGGCGGCGGAGGCCAGGGCGACGCGCTCGTCCTCACCCGCTGAGACGGCCGGGCCGGCTCAGCCCTTGGCCTTGGCGGCGCGCTTCGCCTCCTTCTTGGCGCGCTTGAGCTGAGCGGCCGCGACGGGGGAGTCCGGTGCCACGGCGACGCCGCGGGACTCGCGTCGCATGTCGACGATCGCCCCGATCGCCAGGGCGAGCGTGATGCCCCAGCTGAGCCAGGCGAGCAGCGCGCGCCAGGTGATCGGCGCGTCCTTCGACCCCCGCAGCAGAGCGATCCCGCTGGTCACGGCGGCGAACAGGCCGCTTCCGAAGAGGTAGTTGCGCATGGGAACACGCTACCCGCCTGCGCTAAGATGGCAGGCGAGCGGCGCTGTGCGCCCTCCGCATCCGTGCATCTACCGACTGTCGGCACCCCGACGGGAACGGCGGCACCCGACCCGCGTCCCGTGACGCGCGAGAGCCATGACTTCGACGCACCATGCCCCCGCGACCTCCGCCTCGCCTGGCCTTCTCCGGCTGGCCGGCTTCCCCTACTTCCTGATCGCGTTCGTCGCGCGACTCCCGTTCGCCATGATGGTGGTCGGCGTCCTGACGCTCGCGGTCGCCGCCCGTGACTCGATCTCGGTGGGCGGGCTCACCTCGGCGGCGGTCGGCCTCGGGACGTTCTTCTTCGGCCCCCTTCTCGGAGCCGCGGCCGATCGCTTCGGACAGCGCAGGGTCCTGCTCCTCCTGGCCGGGGCGAACGCGGCGGCGCTCGCGGTCTTCGCGTTCGTCGCCTACAGCACGCTTCCCGATCCCGTGCTCCTCCTCAGCGCGTTCGCGATCGGGGCGACCGCGCCTCAGGTGTCGCCTCTGTCACGGGCACGTCTGATGACGATCATCGCCGACCGGGTGCCGGAGCCGCGGCGCCCGCGGACGGTGTCGTCCACGATGGCCTACGAGTCGGCGGCCGACGAGACGGTGTTCGTGATCGGGCCGTTCCTCGTGGGCGTCCTTGCATCGTTCATCTCGCCGGCCGCGCCGCTGCTGATCGGCGCCGGCCTGACCGTGCTGTTCGTCGGCGCCTTCGCGCTGCATCCGAGCGGCTCGCTCCTCTCCGCGCATCGGGGGGATGACGGGAAGGCGGCCTCCCCGGCCTCGGAGCTCCTCCGGCCGCGCCTGCTCGTCGTCGTGGTCGGCATCGTCGGGGTCGGCCTCTTCTTCGGCGCGATGCTGACCTCGCTCACCGCGTTCATGGCGGAGCGGGGAGACTCCGATCGGGCAGGGCTCCTCTACGGCGTCATGGGGATCGGATCGGCGATCCTCGCCCTGGGCGTGGCGGCGTTGCCCGCGCGGTTCACGCTCCGTGCCCGATGGCTCCTGTTCTCGGGCATCCTCCTCGCCGGCGCACTGCTGCTGCTCATCGTGGACGATGTGCCGGGGATGATCCTGGCCCTGGCGGTCATGGGGATCGGGATCGGGCCGACGCTGGTGACGCAGTACAGCTTCGGTGCGGCGCTCAGCCCGGCCGGACGCTCGGCGACGGTGATGACGATGCTCGGCTCCGGGGTCATCGTGGGGCAGTCCACCGGCGCCGCCGTCACGGGCGTGGTGGCCCAGGGCGCGGGAGCGCCGACGGCGCTGATCCTCCCCGGCGTCGCCGCGGCGCTCGTCCTCGCCGCGGGCCTCGTGAACGCCGTCCTCAACCGCGGCCTGCGCTGACCCCAGGCCGCCATCCGCCCACGTCCTTCGGCGAGGGCGGCGACCGCGACAGCGCCGAGGGGCGGTTCCGCCGTCGTGTCCCGGCTTCGCGTCGGCGTGGGTAGCCTGGAGGTGTCGTCCGCCCCGAGCGTCCGTCACCGAGGAGGAACGCCATGCCCACCGCCGAGTTCGTCGTCGTCGCCAACAGGCTCCCCGTCGATCGCGTGGTGAGCGCGGACGGCCAGGAGGGCTGGCGGCACTCGCCGGGCGGCCTGGTCGCCGCGCTCGAGCCGGTCATGCAGGGCGTCGACGGCGCGTGGGTCGGCTGGGCGGGGCAGGCGGACGTCGACATCGCCCCCTTCACGTTCGACGGCATCCGGCTTCTTCCGATCCGGCTGTCCTCGACCGAGGTGGAGGAGTACTACGAGGGATTCGCGAACGACACGATCTGGCCGCTCTACCACGACGTGATCGCCCCGCCGCAGTATCACCGCGAGTGGTGGGAGGCGTACGTGCGGGTGAACCGGCGCTTCGCGGAGGCGGCCGCCTCCGCGGTCGCCGAGGGCGGCACGGTCTGGGTGCACGACTACCAGCTGCAGCTGGTGCCGCAGATGCTGCGCGAGCTCCGCGCCGACCTCACGATCGGCTACTTCCACCACATCCCGTTCCCCGCCCATGGCCTGTACGCGCAGCTTCCGTGGCGGGACCAGGTCCTGCGCGGCCTCCTCGGGGCCGACGTGATCGGGTTCCAGCGCGCGCAGGACGCGACGTACTTCCTCACCGCGGTGCGTCGCCGGCTGCGCTATGAGGTGCGCGCCTCGCAGGTGTCGGTCCCGGACGGAGCGGGTCCGGACGGCCGGAGGACCGTCGTCGCCCGTCCCTTCCCGATCTCGATCGACACTCGCCCGTATCTGGAGCTCGCCGCCCGCCCCGATGTCCGTGCGCGGGCGCAGGAGATCCGCGAAGGTCTCGGAAACCCGCGCAAGATCCTGCTGGGCGTCGACCGGCTGGACTACACCAAGGGCATCCGGCACCGGATCAAGGCCTATGGCGAGCTGCTCGACCAGGGCCGGTTCTCGGTGGAGGACGTCACCCTCGTCCAGGTCGCAAGCCCCAGCCGCGAACGGGTGGACGCGTACGTGCACCTCCGGGACGAGATCGAGCTCGCCGTCGCGCGGATCAACGGCGACCACGACACGATGGACCACACCGCCATCCGCTACCTGCACCAGGGGTTCCCTCGCGAGGAGATGGCCGCGCTCTACCTCGCCGCCGACGTGATGCTCGTGACCGCGCTGCGCGACGGCATGAACCTCGTGGCGAAGGAGTACGTCGCCACGCGCGTCGACAACCGTGGCGTCCTCGTGCTCAGCGAGTTCACCGGAGCTGCGGACGAGCTGCGCCAGGCCGTCCGCGTCAACCCGCACGACATCGAGGGATTGAAGGAGGCTCTGACGATCGCGGTCGACATGCCTCCCGCCGAACAGGGACGCCGGATGCGAGCGCTGCGCAAGCGCGTCCTCGAGAACGACGTCGACGCCTGGTCGCGCTCCTTCCTCGCCGCGCTGGACCAGGCGCGGCGAGCGCGGCGATGACCGGGCCGGCCCGTCCCGCTGAAGCCGAGACCCTCTGGAGAAGGAGAGAGCAGTCATGAGCACGCCCCGCGACTGGACGCCAGGGACCGAGGACCCGGGGCTGTCGGCATTGGCCAGGACGCCGCGTCTCCTCGTGGCCCTCGACTTCGACGGGACCGCGTCGCCGCACGTCGACGACCCGATGGCGGCCCGCGCCCTGCCGGAGGTCGCGACGGCGGTGGCGGCCCTCGCCGCCCTTCCCGACACCGTGGTCGGCTATGTGTCCGGGCGCAGCCTGCACCATCTGCGGGAGATCGCCGAGCACGACGACGCCTCCTCGATCGTGCTCGCAGGGTCGCACGGCGCGGAGTTCTGGTTCCCGGGCGAGCAGGACGCCGCGTCTCCCGACGCCTCCGCCGGCGCTCCGGCGGACAGGGTCGAGATCGAGGCGGAGGTCAAGGAGATCGCGTTCGCCGTCCCGGGCATCGACTTCGAACCGAAGACGTTCGGCTTCGGCATCCACGCGCGCCGTGCCACGGCGGCCGACGAGGAGCGCGCGTTCACCGCGGTCGACGCCTGGGCGGCCCGCCGGATCCCGCGGTGGCGGCGGCGTACGGGGCACCACATCCGGGAGTTCTCCTGGCGGGGCGAGGGGAAGGACGCCGCGATCGCCCGTCTGCGCGCGCACTACGACGCCACCGCGGTGCTGTTCGCCGGCGACGACGTGACGGACGAGGACGCGCTCCGCGCACTCGGGAAGAACGACCTGGGGGTGCGCGTAGGGCCGGGGGAGACGGCGGCCGCGATCCGGATCGAGAGCCCTCGGCAGCTCGCGCCGCTCCTGTCCGCGCTCATGCACGAGAGGGCATCGACCCGGGAATAGACTTCCTGCATGTCCTCGAACGAGCCCGCCGCCGACGCGCTCGGCGCACGTCCTGACATCGACATCAAGCCCCGGAGCAGGGTCGTCACCGACGGCATCGAGGCGACGACCTCGCGTGGCATGCTGCGTGCCGTCGGCATGGGCGACGAGGACTGGGAGAAGCCGCAGATCGGCATCGCCTCGAGCTGGAACGAGATCACCCCCTGCAACCTGAGCCTCGACCGGCTCGCGCAGGGGGCCAAGGAGGGCGTCCATTCCGGTGGCGGGTACCCGCTGCAGTTCGGCACGATCTCGGTCTCCGACGGCATCTCCATGGGGCACGAGGGGATGCACTTCTCCCTCGTCTCACGAGAGGTCATCGCGGACTCGGTCGAGACGGTCGTCATGGCCGAGCGCCTCGACGGGACGGTCCTGCTCGCCGGCTGCGACAAGTCCATCCCGGGGATGCTCATGGCCAGCGCCCGCCTCGGCCTCTCCAGCGTCTTCCTCTACGCGGGGTCGATCGCGCCGGGCTGGGTGAAGCTCTCGGACGGCACCGAGAAGGAGATCACGATCATCGACTCCTTCGAGGGCGTCGGCGCCTGCCGCGCCGGCCGCATGAGCGAGGAGGACCTGAAGCGCATCGAGTGCGCCTTCGCTCCGGGCGAGGGGGCGTGTGGCGGCATGTACACCGCCAACACGATGGCGTCGGTCGCCGAGGCGCTCGGGCTCAGCCTCCCCGGCTCCGCCGCGCCGCCGTCGGCCGACCGGCGCCGGGACTACTTCGCGCACCGGTCGGGCGAGGCCGTGGTGAACCTGCTCCGCCAGGGCATCACCACGAAGGACATCCTGACCAAGGAGTCCTTCGAGAACGCGATCGCTCTCGCGATGGCGCTGGGCGGCTCCACGAACGTCGTGCTGCACCTTCTCGCGATCGCGCGGGAGGCCGATGTCGAACTGAGCCTGCACGACTTCAACCGGATCGGCAGCAGGACGCCCCATGTGGCGGACATGAAGCCCTTCGGCGCCTACGTCATGAACGACGTCGACCGCCATGGCGGCATCCCCGTGGTCATGAAGGCGATGCTCGATGAGGGGCTGCTGCACGGCGACGCTCTGACGGTGACGGGCAAGACCGTGGCCGAGAACCTCCGCGAGCTCGATCCGGATCCGGTCGACGGCACCGTGATCCACACCTTCGACGACCCGATCCACGCCTCCGGCGGCATCACGATCCTCCACGGCTCGCTCGCGCCCGAGGGGGCCGTGGTGAAGTCCGCGGGCTTCGACGCCGACGTCTTCGAGGGTCCGGCGCGCGTGTTCGAGCGCGAGCGGGCCGCGATGGACGCGCTCGCCGCGGGCGAGATCGTCGCCGGCGATGTCGTCGTCATCCGCTACGAGGGACCCAAGGGCGGTCCCGGCATGCGCGAGATGCTTGCCATCACCGCGGCCATCAAGGGCGCAGGGCTCGGAAAAGATGTACTACTCTTGACGGACGGACGATTCTCAGGCGGCACAACCGGCCTGTGCATCGGCCACATAGCACCCGAAGCGGTGGACGCAGGTCCGATCGCGTTCGTGCGCGATGGTGATCTGATTCGGGTCGATATCGCGGCTCGCACCCTCGATCTACTCGTCGAGGAGTCCGAGCTGAGCTCCCGCCGTGAAGGCTGGGAGCCGCTTCCTCCGCGCTACACCCGAGGCGTTCTTGCCAAGTACTCCCGACTCGTGCGCTCTGCCGCCGAAGGCGCCACCACCGGCTGAGCCACGATCGGCCGAGCCATGACCGCTCGGCCGTGCGCCGCTTCTGCGGCGTGTCGACCGTCGTCCGATCATCGATCGCAAGGAAAACCATGACCGCAGACACCGCGCCGGCCGTGCCACGGCCGCCCGCCCGTCCCGCCGCAGCTCCCGAACTGACGGGAGCCGAAGCCGTCGTCCGTTCTCTCGAGCTCCTCGGGGTCACGGACGTCTTCGGCCTCCCGGGCGGAGCGATCCTCCCCGTCTACGACCCACTGATGGACTCCTCGGGTCTCCGTCACATCCTCGTGCGCCACGAGCAGGGCGCCGGGCACGCCGCCGAGGGCTACGCCTCGGCCTCCGGGAAGGTGGGCGTCGCGATCGCGACCTCCGGCCCCGGCGCGACGAACCTGGTGACGGCGATCGCCGACGCCTACATGGACTCGGTGCCGCTCGTGGCGATCACCGGTCAGGTTTTCTCCACGCTCATGGGGACCGACGCGTTCCAGGAAGCGGACATCGTCGGCATCACGATGCCGGTGACCAAGCACTCGTTCCTGGTCAAGGAGGCCTCGGAGATCCCCGGGGCCATCGCGGCAGCGTTCGAGGTCGCCGGGACGGGACGCCCCGGCCCCGTCCTGGTGGACATCACCAAGGACGCGCAGCAGGAGGTCGCGCCCTTCGTCTGGCCGCCCCGGTACGATCTGCCCGGCTACCGTCCGGTGACGAAGGCCCACGGCAAGCAGATCCAGGCCGCGGCGGCCCTGCTGGCCGAGGCGAAGAAGCCGGTGCTGTACGTGGGCGGCGGCGTGATCCGCGGACGCGCGTCGGCCGAGCTCAAGGAGCTCGCCGAGACCACCGGCGCGCCGGTCGTGACCACGCTGATGGCGCGCGGCGCCTTCCCCGACTCGCACCCGCAGCACCTCGGCATGCCCGGGATGCACGGGACCGTGCCCGCGGTGCTGGGCCTGCAGGAGGCGGACCT